>Ga0209181_10001996_pt1 | contig 34083 bp, 30 predicted proteins | sample MAT05_FD_187208 | JGI IMG/M metagenome (GOLD analysis project Ga0209181, IMG submission 187208) | Freshwater microbial communities from Lake Fryxell liftoff mats and glacier meltwater in Antarctica - MAT-05 (SPAdes) (version 2) | ecosystem: Environmental > Aquatic > Freshwater > Ice > Liftoff... | reverse complement strand
CTCACGCACATCCAACCGCTTTTACACCGAAGTCGAGGATTGGCTTTCGGGCATGACCAAACTAAGCAGCGGTGGCGGCATCAGCGTCGAGGGCGAGCAATCGGTCCCGGCTTATGTGCAGGCGCTGCTTGAACAGACCGCCGATGGCTTAGAACGCATGCAGCGCGCCATCGTCGACAACGAGCGTGAGCGCCGCGGCAGCGCCGAGCAGCTCTCGGAACTCAATACGCAACTCGGAAAATTAAACGATCTGCTCTCGCGTGAATCGCGGGCAGTCAATGAAATCGCCGCATCGCAGAATGATTTGCGTAGCGCGATCAAATCATTGGCGCAAGGACAAGGTGGCAGCAACCAAATCAGCGATGAGCTGCGCTCCGAATTCCGCCTGCTCACACGCACCATTGCCGCCGCCATGGAGGCCAAGCGCGCGCCATGAGTACCCTCGCCTCGCGCCGACGTCGCAGCGTGGACTTTTGGCCTGGATTCGTCGACGCGATTAGCTCGCTGTTGATGGTGTTGGTGTTCCTGCTACTCATATTTACGGTCGGGCAATTTGTGTTGTCCGATGCGCTGAGTGGGCGCGACAAACAGCTTGCCGCGCTCAATTCCGAACTGGCCGAGCTCGCGCGGGTGCTGTCGATGGAGCGCGCTGCGAAAATCAAATCGGCAGCACGCGTCGAGGACTTATCCGCGTCCTTGGCCAGCACCAGCGGCGAGCGCGATTCGCTGCGGCTGTCACTGGATCAAACCAGTGCGACGCTTATCCAGACGCAAGCGCAACTGGAAGGCAGCGAAAGCGAAGTCGCCCGGATGGTGGCCGATCTGAACACCTTAAGCGAACTCAAACGTCAGTTGGAAAGCGAGATTGCTTCGCGCTTGGCGGAGCTGGAAGAAAATCAAGGCAAATTGGTCGTGCAGACAGATTTGTCTGCCAAGGCAGCCGCACAGGCCGAGTTGCTGAATCGACAGTTAGCCGCCTTGCGCACGCAATTAGACGAATTGAGCGCTGCGCTAGATCTGGCAAAGGCACAAAGCAAGACCAAGGATGTGCGCATTGCCGATCTGGGCAAGGAGCTTAATCTAGCATTGGCCAATAAAGTCAATGAGTTACAGCGCTATCGCTCGGATTTCTTCGGCAAGCTGCGCGAAGTGCTCGGCAATCGTAGCGATATTCAGATCGTCGGCGACCGCTTTGTGGTCCCCTCGGAATTGCTTTTTGGCTCCGGCACCGATGAACTGACCAGCGCCGCACGCAACCAACTCGCGCAACTGGCCGCCACGCTGCGCGAAGTTACCGCGGAGATCCCGCCCGAAATAGACTGGGTACTGCGCATTGACGGCCACACCGATAAGCGGCCCATCGGCACGGCGCGCTTCCCTTCCAACTGGGAACTCTCTTCCGCACGCGCGATCGCCATCGTCAAGCAACTGGTGGTCTCCGGCATTCCGGCAAACCGCCTCGCCGCCAACGGCTTCGGCGAATTCCGCCCACTCGACAACGCCGAAAACGACGCCGCGTACTCCATCAACCGTCGCATTGAGATTCAGTTGACGAATCGGTGATTGGCCAAACCGAGCACTACACTTCTGCTGCTGAAAATTTGGAAGTGACTTGTGAATTCTGGACAGCGAGCGCGCGCATAGAAAACCAGCGATGTGAGCTATGTTCGCTGAACGCGTTCTGCATCGGCCAGCGATAGTCACGAGATTTCCGCGTTGCGGCGCTCTTCGTGTGGGGGGACTCGGACGCGGGGTACGAGCGCGCCGGTGAACGCTTCAACGCCAATGCAAAGACCGTTTGCAGTCAATCGGCCGTCTCAACGACACGTGCACTGTGATTTGCATTAATCGGGACAATGTCGCAATGAAAGAGCCGTTTCTGGACACGATTGCCGTTGCGGAAATTGACCACAGCAGTCTAAAAACTTAAGGCAGACTCAGATTCACGCTAGTGGCGCGCGGTACCGATTGTGGAATCGCGGGTCATGGGCAAAAGCTGAAGGTGAGTGACCCGCGGGCTGTCGGCATCACCGGCAGCGGGAGGCCGCAGTCAATGGTCGCGCGTTTCGATGAATTCCCTCCCTTGTCGCCGGAGCTGATTGTGCCAATACACGTCGCCCTCAATCATCTGACGCACTACCGCTATGACCGCCCGATCCGACTGGGTCCGCAGGTGGTACGTCTGCGGCCGGCGCCGCACAGCCGCACGCGCGTGCTTTCGTATTCTTTGCGCGTAGAGCCAAATCCGCATTTCATCAATTGGCAGCAAGATCCGCAGGCGAATTATCTCGCACGTCTGGTGTTTCCGGAGACCACGCGCGAATTGCGCATCGAGGTTGATCTGGTGGTCGAGATGGCCGTATTCGATCCATTCGACTTCTTCCTCGAACCCAGTGCTGAGCGCTTCCCCTTCGCCTACGAGCCCGTGCTGCAACATGAATTGGCCTCCTATTTGGCCAAGCTTCCCGCCACGCCAGCTTTCCAGCACTTGCTCGATACGATCGCGCGCGAGCCGCGGCCAACCGCCGACTTCCTGGTCGATCTCAACCAGCGTTTGAGCCGCGAAATCCGCTATCTGATCCGCATGGAACCCGGCGTACAGACGCCAGAACACACGCTGCAGTCGGCCGCCGGTTCGTGTCGCGATTCGGCGTGGCTGCTGGTGCAATTGCTGCGTCATCTGGGCTTGGCTGCGCGCTTTGTGTCGGGCTATTTGATCCAGTTGCGTGCCGATCAGAAATCCCTCGACGGGCCATCTGGCACAGAAACCGATTTCACCGATCTGCACGCTTGGTGCGAGGTCTATCTGCCGGGTGCCGGTTGGATCGGGCTCGATCCGACTTCAGGCCTACTCGCTGGCGAAGGCCATATTCCGCTGGCGGCCTCGCCGGATCCCAGTTCTGCCGCGCCAATCACGGGCGCAGTCGATCCGTGCCAAGTGGAATTTAGCCATCTGATGTCCGTGCAGCGTGTCTATGAATCGCCGCGTGTTACACAGCCCTATCGCGAGGATCAATGGCAGGCAATTCTGGCGCTGGGCGCACGCGTTGACGCGGACTTGCAGCAACAAGATGTGCGGCTGACCATGGGCGGCGAGCCGACCTTTGTCTCGATTGACGACGCCGATGGCGCCGAATGGAATACGGCGGCGCTCGGGGAACGCAAGCGCGAACTGGCAGCCACCGTTTTCTGGAAGATGAAGGCGCACTACGCGCCGCTCGGCTTGGTGCACTTCGGCCAAGGCAAATGGTATCCGGGCGAGCCCTTGCCGCGCTGGAGTTTGAGTTGTTTCTGGCGTGAGGACGGTCATCCGGTGTGGTCGGACGCGCGCTGGATTGCCGACGAACGGGCGGATCTTGGCGCCGACGCCAACAGCGCGAAGCGCTATCTGCATGCGCTGTGCGCGCGGCTCGGCGTGGATGCCGGCTGCATCTTTCCGGCGTATGAAGATCGCTATTACTACCTGTGGCGCGAGCGCCAATTGCCGATCAATGTTGATATTTCAAATACCCGACTAGACGACGCGCTGGAACGCGCGCGTTTGATGCGCGTTTTCTCACAGGGATTGGATGCGGTCGTCGGCCATGTGTTGCCGCTCAACTGGATCGACGAGCAATGGCGTACCTCGCCGTGGTTTTTGCGCGCCGAGCACTGTTTTCTAGTGCCGGGCGATTCAGCGCTTGGCTATCGATTACCGCTGAGCGCGCAGCCCTGGTCGCGCGAGCAAGATAAATCGCAGACTCAGGAGATTGATCCGGCCGTCGAGCGCAGCGCGCTGCCGATTAGTCTGCTGCAAGCGCCGTCTGAGCTGTTTGCGAACGCAGTCGGTTCCCCAGAAGCTCAAGAATCCGCACGTCATATCGTGCGCACGGCCTTGTGTGTGCAACCACGCGAGGGGCGCCTATATGTGTTCATGCCGCCGGTCGAGCGCCTGGAAAATTATCTGGAACTGATCGCAGCAATCGAGGCGACGGCCGCCGAGCTTAAAATGCCAGTGATTGTCGAAGGCTATGAACCCCCAGCCGATCCGCGCCTGAAGGTGTTTAAGATCACGCCCGATCCCGGCGTTATCGAGGTCAATATTCATCCATCCGCGAGTTGGAATGAATTGGTCGAGCGCACGACTTTCCTCTATCAAACGGCGCTGGAAAGCCGCTTAATCGCAGAGAAATTCATGATCGACGGTCGCCATACCGGCACCGGCGGCGGCAATCACATGGTCATTGGCGGCGCCACGCCGGCCCACTCACCTTTTCTGCGGCGCCCAGATCTGCTGCGCAGCATGATCAGTTGGTGGCACGATCATCCCTCGCTGTCGTATTTGTTTTCCGGCCTATTTATCGGCCCCACCTCGCAAGCGCCGCGCGTGGACGAGGCACGCAATGACTCGATTTACGAGTTGGAATTGGCCTTCGCGCAGTTCCCGCCGCCTGGCGTCGAAGTGTCACCGTGGGTACTCGATCGATTGCTGCGCAACTTGCTGATCGATGTGACTGGCAATACGCACCGCGCCGAATTCTGCATCGATAAGCTGTACTCACCCGATGGACCTAGCGGGCGTTTGGGGCTGGTCGAGTTGCGCGCCTTTGAGATGCCGCCGCACGCGCGCATGAGCTTGGCGCAACAGTTGCTGATCCGCGCGCTGCTGGCGTGGTTCTGGCGCGAGCCCTATGCGCCCAAACGGCTCACGCGCTGGGGTACGGAGTTGCATGATCGCTTCATGTTGCCGCACTTCGTCGCGCAAGATTTTGATGACGTGCTTTCTGCGCTTTCCGAGGCGGGATATTTGCTGCCTCTGGAGAGCTTCGACCCGCACTTTGAATTTCGCTTCCCCAAGATTGGTGACTTCGCAGTTCGTGGTGTAGAGATCGAATTGCGTCACGCGCTGGAACCCTGGCACGTGATGGGTGAGGAGGGTGGCGCGGGCGGCACCGTGCGCTATGTCGATTCCTCAGTCGAGCGAATGCAAGTGAAGCTCAGCGGCGTCGACGCTGATCGCTATGTGCTGACCTGCAATGGCCGACGCGTGCCGATGCGCAACACCGGCACTGCCGGCGAATGGGTTGGCGCGGTGCGCTATCGTGCATGGGCGCCAGAATCCGCTTTGCATCCTTTGATCCCGCCACACGTACCCTTGATTTTCGATTTGATCGACCGTTGGTCGCGCCGCTCGCTGGGTGGCTGTGCTTATCATGTGGCGCATCCCGGTGGCCGCAATTACGAGCACTTTCCAGTGAATGCCTTTGAAGCGGAAAGCCGTCGCCGCGGACGATTCTTCAGAATCGGGCACACGCCAGGCACGCGCGAGCCACCGGCGCCCGAGACCAATCCAGAGTTTCCCTTTGTCCTCGATTTGCGGACGCCTTAAGCGGTGACAGCGGAGCTCTCGGCTGAAGTCAACGATTACCCACTGCTATCGGCTTACGAGGCCGATCCGGAGCGCTATCAGGAATTATTCGACCAAAGTCGGCAGCTAAGGCCGCATTGGCGACCGCTGCTCGGTGAACTTGGACGCGCGAGTGCGCTGCAAATGCGCCGCCGGCAGAAATTCCTGGCGCGGCAGATTCGCGAAAACGGCATCACCTACAACGTCTATTCTGAGGCCAAGGGCACGCGTTCGTGGGATTTGGACCTACTGCCACAACTGGTCGACGCCGACGAATGGCGCATGCTGGCGAGCGGTATTGCACAGCGTGCGGCGCTGCTGGACGCGGTACTCGGCGATCTGTATGGCGAGCAGCGCTTGCTTAGCACGGGAATGCTGCCGGCCGAGCTGATCTTCGGGCACAACAATTTTCTGTTGCCGTGCCAGAACATTGAAGTGGTCGGCAAGACTCGATTGCATGTGTACGCGGCCGATTTGGCGCGCGCGCCGAATGGCGCTTGGTGGGTGGTCGCGGATCGCACGCAAGCCCCCTCGGGCGCGGGTTATGCGCTGGAGAACCGCCACATTGTGTCGCGCGCCTTTCCGGAGTTGTATCGGGACTTAGGCGTGCAGCCGCTGGAAGGCTTTTTTCAGGCCCTGCAGCAGAATCTGCAATCGGTCGGCAGCAAGGCAGAAGGGCCTACCTTAAGCGTGTTGCTGACGCCAGGTCGTTTCAACGAGACCTATTTCGAGCACGTCTATCTGGCGCGGCAACTCGGCGTGCCCTTGGTCGAGGGCCAGGATTTGACCGTGCGCGATGCGCGCGTTTACATGAAATCGCTCGGTGGATTGCAGCGCGTGCACGCCATTTTGCGGCGTATGGATGACGACTTCTGCGATCCCTTGGAACTGCGCAGCGACTCAGCACTTGGCGTGCCGGGATTGCTGGAAGCGGTACGTGGTGGACACGTGCGCGTCGCCAATGCGCTCGGCAGCGGCGTGGTTGAGTCGCCTGGATTGTTGGGCTTTTTGCCAAGGATTTGTGAGTCGCTGCGCGGCGAAGCCTTGGCACTGCCGTCGGTCGCGACTTGGTGGTGTGGCGAAGAACCCGTGCGGCATGCCGCACTCGCGCGGCTGGATCGGCTGGTAGTGAAGGGCGCGTTCCCGTCACAGGGATTCGAGCCGGTGAATGGCCGCCACTTGGATGCTGCCGGCTTGAGCGCATTGCGTGCGCGCATTGAGGCGCGTCCGCACGCCTATGTGGCGCAGGAGCAAGTCGAACTATCGCAAACGCCGGTCTGGCAAGGTGGTCTACGCGCGGGCAGCGTCGGCGCACGGGCAGTGAGCATGCGCGTGTATGCCGTGGCCACGGCCAATGGTTATGTCGTCATGCCGGGTGGATTAACCCGTGTTGCGGCCAAAGCTGGCGCCAGTGTGGTGTCAATGCAGCGCGGCGGCGGCAGCAAAGACACCTGGGTGTTGGCCAACGCGCCACAGTCTGCGCCAAGCGCCCCGGCGCGTAGTCTGCGCGTCCACGACATCCTGCGCAAAGATGCCTACCTGCCCTCGCGGTTGGTGGAAAACCTGTATTGGCTGGGGCGCTATTCCGAGCGCGCTGACAATCTGACGCGCCTGTTACGCGTCTTGCTGGCACGCTATGTGGACGATGGCGCCACCGGCCCTGCCTTGGCCAGCGTGATTGATGTCTGTCGCGCACGTGGCTTGCTGGCGCCCCGGTTGACGCTAAAAGCGGCCGTATTGCGTGCGGTCTACGGCGGAAACCCCGATAGCTTGCGCGAAATCCTGTCACGTCTGTTTTGGTCCGCGACGCAAGTTCGCGGGCGTTTGTCGCAGGAGAACTGGCGCGGTGTGGTTGAGATCCATCGTGCTCAGGAATCGTTGTCTACGGCGAAATCCGATCTGCGCGTCGCGATGGAATTTCTGGACCGCTTGCTGATGTCGGTCTCGGCACTATCCGGTTTCGCGCTGGACGATATGACGCATGACGATGGCTGGCGTTTTCTGGTCATCGGCCGGCGCCTGGAGCGTGTGCAATTCTTGAGCGAGGTGGTTGCGCGCATTTTGCGGCAGGCCGCGATAGACCAGTCGGCTGGCTTGGAATCACTATTGTCGCTGGCCGATAGCACGATCACTTATCGTTTGCGCTATTTGTCGGCCCCGCAATGGATACCGGCACTCGATCTGGTCTTACTTGATCAAGCCAATCCGCATGCAATAGCATTTCAGATCAAGGATTTGCAACGCGAACTCGGATGCATCGCAAGCGCATACGGCGATGTCGGACACGCGCAATTGTTGTCGATGGAGAAGACCCTGACGGGCTGCAATCTCAGCACACTGGAGGGCGTGTCGCTGGTCGCTGACACACAGCGAGTTGCACTCGGAGTGATTGCCGAACAACTGGACGGCATTGCGCGTGGCGCGCGTGAGATTGCCGATCAACTAGTGCTCAAGCATTTTGCCCACGTCGACGTGCTCAGCCAGCCGACGTTGTCGAGTTGAGCAGGACCATGCGCTATTCGATCATGCACGAGACGGTGTACGACTACCGGGAGCCGGTGTCACTGTCGCAGCAATCGCTGCACCTGACCCCGCGCGTCGCCGAGCGCCAGCGCTGCATCGAACATTCATTGGCAATCACGCCCGAGCCTGCCCACCGCATCGATCGGATCGACAATTTTGGCAACCCAGTCAGCGTGCTGGAGTTTGATCGGCCACATCGGCGCTTGGGCATCATCGCGCAGACTGTCATCGAGGTCAGCGCTCGTGTGAGTAATCCCGCGACACAGACATCCGATCCATGGGAAAGCGTGGCGTCGCGCTTTGAGTATCGTGCGGGACGCCCGCTGAGTGCGAGTTGCCTACGCGCGGCGATGTTCCGTGTCGAATCGCCTTTTGTGCGCGTCAAGAGTGTACTTGGGGATTACGCGCGCGAGTGTTTTCCGCTTGGTAGACCACTGATCGAAAGCAGCTTTGCACTAATGCGCAAGATCCATCGCGAATTTACCTTTGATCCTGACGCCACGCACATCGCCACGCCGATGCTCGACGTGCTGAAGAAAAAGCGCGGCGTGTGCCAGGATTATGCGCACATCATGCTCGGTTGCTTGCGCTCTTTAGGCCTACCCGCGCGCTATGTGAGCGGCTATCTGCTGACGCGCCCACCGCCGGGCAAACCGCGCTTGGTCGGTGCCGACGCCTCGCACGCCTGGATAGAAATCTACCTGCCAGAAGACGGCTGGATTGCATTCGATCCAACCAATAATGTGATCCCCGATACTGAACACATCACACTCGCCTGGGGCCGCGATTTCGGCGATGTGTCACCGCAGCGGGGCGTCATTCTCGGCGGCGGCAAGCACCAGATTAAAGTGAGCGTGACCGTGGCGCCGCTTGACGCCGCCGTCGCCGAGTAGTGGCGATGGCGACGCGAGCGATCGCGCTGCTATCGCAAATTTTCTACGCGGCAGCGGTTAATCGCAGCAACGCATCGGCGTACCAAGCGCAATTGAGGTCCAAGCGCTCGTCCTGCTCCACATCGCGGTTATCCACATCCATGCGGGAGGCGTGAACTCCCAGCAATATCCACGGCAGACCTTCGCGACCGCTGCGATCTTTGTCGACGCGTGCCACCACCGGCGCGCCGCTGGTGCCACGATGCATGCGCGCATCGGTGAGAAAATAGCCATTGCCTTGGAAGCGGATACCAAAGGCTGAGGAAATCACAGCCTGACGCGCGACCGGCAAATGGTGAAAGGTGTCGTGAAATCCCAAAGGAAAACCAACGATCACCACGGGCATGCCGACCTCGATTACGTCCAAATCTTTAACCAGATGAGCGGGCGTGAAGGCTTGAACAGGCAAAGATTCTGGCATTGCCGCGCGATCAAGTTCCAGCGCGACGACATCGACGATGCCGCCGGAATCTTGCACCTGACGCCACAAAGCTAAACCATCGCGATACAGTGGGATGGAAAACTGCTTCGCGCACGAAACATTGGCCGCATCTACATGCAACTCGATCTCCACGCGATCCGGTAGATGAGCGCTGGCCTCGTCGCAGACCACGTGCCGATTGGTCACCAGGTACAGGCGCGCATCGTTCTCGAAAAAGAAACCGGTTGCGCAGGTCAGGTTTTGCGCACCCAAATAGGTAGAGACCCGCGTTACCGCCAGCAATAGCGATTCAATCATTGATCCGTCCGAAGGATGCAGCACCAGGCCACGAGCATGCGCGCAAGCTAAGCGGGTGGCCGTGCCGGCGGCGTGAGAAACGGGAGCCGCTAGGCATTTGTGCGCCGCTGCGCCACGGCGCTGGCCACACTAGACTGCAGCCTAGCAGCCTGTCGGACTCTGGGCGACCGGGCTGCAAATCCGTCTGCGCGGTCCATATTTTCGCCTCGATCTCCAAAGCCCGACAGGCTGCTAGGCGCCTGCGATTTTCTTCACCTTGAATGAATGGATCAACGCAGTCATTTGGTGCCACACTAGATTTCACCCTATCCCTAGGCTTTTTTGCCCGATGAAAACCCGCGCCGCCTGCGCCGTGCTTGTCGCAGTCTTGCTCTCGTCGGCTGCGAATGCACACGACACGTGGATGCTGCCAATCGACGGCGCCAATGGTGTCGAGGCTTTGGCGCTGACAAGCGGAATGGCATTTCCGGCTGCAGAAACTGCGATCAAGCCCGACCGGGTTGAGACAGCAGCGATTTTGCTCGAAAACGGTGCGACGGCGCAGCTTAAAACCTTCAAGGCAGCCAACGATCATCTACGCATTGTCATTGATTCGCCGACAAAATCGGCCCTGGCCTATCTGAGCCTGTTCCCCAAGACACTCCAATTGGATGCGGGAAACGTTAGTGAATATCTGGCCGAACTTGGCGACGCTGACGGCAGCTTGCGCGCTCACTACGAACGCGATGGCCAGTGGCGAGAACGCTACGTCAAGCACGCGAAAGCTTTAATCGGGCCACCCTCTGATCTGTGGATGGAAAAGCTCGGTGCGCGCCTGGAGTTGGTCCTGCAGGGTTCCGCGCACGCCATCGCGCCGAATGCGCTGTTGCGTGCGCAATTGTTGTTCAACGGGCAAGCATTGCCGAATCACCGAATCGCGGTGGGAACCTCGAGCGCAAGCGGACATCAGTTCGTGCAAACCAGCGCCGATGGTATCGCTGAGTTTCGGCTGCCGCATGCAGGAAATGTACTCTTGTCGACTATCCGCATCGTCCACGTAGTCGAAGCTGAGCGTGATTGGGAAAGCGATTTCGCCACCCTCACGCTGTCAGTTCCGAACTGAGCGTCGTCTTTGGCGCGACGCCGCCGTGGACTCGACACGCGCCCTCCGGCTGTTATCGGCAGCCCACCTGCTGACCGCAGGCTTGGACTTGGTTTCCGGTCTACAAGCAATCTGGGTAGCGCTGCTGGGGCATCACAAGCGGCTGTATTTTTTGTTTGCGTGGATGTGCTCTAGTGCGGCCGCGTTTCAACTCGCTCACGTTTAGTGCAAGGCGGCGAGCGCATTTAGGTTTCGCGAACCGCCAACCAGCACTAGCACATCGACGTGCTTCGGGCTCGGGCCGCTTTCGGCCCAGCCCCGAATCCCGAGCCCCGAGCGCCCGAGCATTCCAGCTCCCTTCTATCGATATGCGCTTTGTTCCTTTCACTGCTCGCTGACCGCGGCATAACCTGCCAGACGTCGAACTTTAGACGTCTGGACGTCCCAATGAGAGCGGTGAATGAGGCTTGGGAAGGCGCGGAAACGCTCGAAGCGGCGCGCTTGGACGAGCTTGATCGATTGTTGGCGGGATTGTCACCCGGTGCCTTATTCTGGACCGCGGGATATGTGCATGCGCGTGCCCGCAGCGCCGGGATCGTTGCCGAAGCGGTAGCCCCGGTCGCACGCCAAGCTAGTGCAGCGGCTCGATTGACTGTACTTTTTGGCAGCCAAACGGGCAATGCCAAACGGGTGGCCGAGGAACTGGTGGCTCGCGCTGAGGCGCACGCCATCCAGGTCCGCTTAGTGCGCGCAGACAGCTATGCCACGCGCGAACTCGCCGATGAGCGGGCGCTGATCGTGGTCATGAGTACGCAGGGCGATGGCGATCCGCCCGATGACTCGCGTGCTTTTTTACGTTTTCTGAGCGGCACGCGCGCGCCCAAATTGCCGCAGTTGCGCTTCGCCGTGATCGGACTGGGCGATTCTTCCTATCCGCAGTTCTGCGTCATCGGTCAGCAGATTGATGCGCGACTGGCCGCGCTCGGTGGCGCCAGATTGGCGCCGCGGGCGGATGCCGATGTGGACATAGAGACAGTCTTCAATCCGTTCGCGCGCACGGCCATTGACGCCGCCAAAACGCTGCTGGAGGTGCCGGCCAATCGTGGCGCCAAAGTGACTTCGCTACGCCCCGCCATCACAGCGGTGGGATTTACGCGACAGCGCCCGTTTGCCGCGAGCTTGCTCAGCAGCCAGCGGCTGACCGCGTCTGACAGCGAGGTGCGTGTGCATCATTTGGAACTGGATCTCGCCGGATCAGGTTTACGCTATGCGCCGGGCGATTCGCTCGGGATCTGGCCGCAACAAGATCCGGCGCTAGTCGATCGTATTTTGGCGCGATTGCACTTGCCTGGCGATAGCTCAGTCACGCATGAGGGTGTGGAGCTTTCCTTCGCGCGCTGGCTGACTGAAAAGCGCGAGTTAACCCGTTTGTCGCGCGCCGCATTGGCGCAGATTGCCGAGCGCGCCAGCAACGCCCCATTGCGCGCGTTGCTGGCCGACCCAAGCGCCACGCTGGACTACTTGTCCAAACACCAACTGCTTGATGTGCTTGAGGATTTTTCACCCGTTTTAGGTGCAGCCGATTGGGTCTGCGCGCTGCCTGTGTTGCAGCCGCGCTTGTACTCAATCGCGTCCAGTAGCCGAATCGTCGGTGATGAGGTGCATTTGACTGTGGCCGAGCGCGTGGATGGGATTGGCGCCGATCAGCGTTTTGGCGTCGCCACACGACAATTACTCAATCTCGCCGAAGGCGCGAAAGTACCGATCTATATCGAAGCCAACGAACGCTTCCGACTGCCCAGCGATGGCAGCCGCGATGTGATCATGATCGGGCCTGGCACTGGCGTGGCGCCCTTCCGCGCCTTCGTGCAGGAGCGCGTTGCGCTCGGCGCTACAGGGCGCAACTGGCTGTTCTTCGGTCATCGACATCTGCGCCGTGAGTTTCTCTATCAAACGGAATGGCTCGCGGCCTTGAGCAATGGCGGACTGTCGCGCCTGGAGGTGGCCTTCTCGCGCGATCAAGGCGCGCGCGTTTACGTGCAGGAGCGCTTGCGCGAGCACGCCCAAGAGTTGGTCACATGGATCGACAACGGCGCGCATATCTACGTCTGTGGCGATGCGACACGCATGGCCAAGGATGTGCACCAAGCCCTTATTGACGTGATCGCGCAGGCTCGCGCTTGCACCGTCGAGGATGCCGAGATCGAACTCGAGCACCTGTCCGAACAGGGCCGCTATGCCCGGGATGTTTACTGATGACGACCACCGTGTGGTCCCCCTTGTCGGACGTCGAACGCATTAAATCAGCGAGTCGCCATCTGCGTGGAACGCTGGAGCAGAGCTTGAGTGACGCCTACACCGGTGCACTGCGTCCCGACGACACGCAATTAATCAAATTCCATGGCAGCTACCAGCAGGACGACCGCGAATCGCGCAACGAGCGCGAGTTGCAAAAGCTGGAGCCCGATTACAGTTTCATGATTCGCACGCGTACCCCGGGCGGTGTGGTCAGCCCCGCGCAATGGCTGGCGCTAGATGGGATTGCGCAGCGTTTCGCCAATGGCAGCTTGCGTTTGACCACGCGCCAAGCCTTCCAAGTGCACGGCGTGATCAAGCGCGATCTAAAACCGACCCTACAGGCGATCAACCACGCGCTGATCGATACGCTGGCCGCCTGTGGTGACGTCAATCGCAATTTGTTGATCGCTTCGAATGTTGAGCAGAGCGAGATTCACGCTGACGTTTACGCGCAAGCGGTGACGCTGGGCGAGCACTTGTTGCCGCGCTCACGTGCCTACTATGAGCTGTGGCTGGACCAGGAATGTGTGGTCGGCGAGCCGGAATCAGAACCGATTTACGGTGCCACTTACTTGCCGCGCAAGTTCAAGATCGGTTTCGCAGTCCCGCCGTCGAACGATGTCGATTTGTTCTCGCAGGACTTAGGATTCGCCGCCGTGGTCGAACACGGAGCACTGGTCGGCTACAACGTCAGCGCCGGTGGTGGCCTTGGCACCACACATGGCGATGCGCGTACCTATCCGCGACTAGGCGATACCTTGGGATTCATCCCGTGCGCGGCACTTATCGCGGTCGGTGAGGCAGTGTTGACCACGCAGCGCGACCATGGAAATCGCTCCGATCGCAAACTCTCGCGCTTGAAATATACGGTTGATCGCATGGGTCTACCCGCCTTTAAAGCCGAGGTCGAAACCCGCGCGGGGCTAACTTTCGCACCGGCCCGCAATCTGTCTTGGTTGCATCAGGGCGATCGCTTCGGTTGGATTGAAGCCAACGACGGTCGCGCGAGTTTAGGCCTGCGTATCCAGGCCGGACGGATTGCCGATCGCGAGGGCGCGACTCACTTAAGCGGATTGCGCGCCATTGCAAGCATCCACCAAGGCGATTTCCGACTGACGCCCAATCAGAATTTGATCATTGCGGGGATTACGCCGGCCACACGCGATGCCATCTCAACATTGGTACGCACGCACGGCCTCAATGTGCACGAACAACTCACTCCAGTGCGCCTCAACTCACTCGCCTGTGTCGCTTTTCCCACCTGCCCTTTGGCCATGGCTGAAGCCGAACGCTATCTGCCGGCCTTCGGCGCGCGTGTTGAGGAGCTACTGCAACAGCACGGTTTGGGCGGCGCCGACATTGGCGTGCGAATCTCCGGCTGTCCCAACGGTTGTTCGCGGCCCTTTTTGGCCGAGATCGGGCTGATCGGCAAGGCACTCGGCCGCTACAACCTGCACCTCGGCGGTGATCGACTTGGCCTCCGGCTAAACCGCTTGTACCGCGAAAACATTGATGAAGCCGAGATCATGACCACCTTGAGCCGGCTATTCGAAAGCTACGGACAGGCACGCGTGGGCGTCGAAGGCTTCGGGGACTATGTGCTGAGGACCGAGTTTCAACGCAATTTGGGAGAAGCGGCGTGAGCCTGCCGGCGATCGACGAAGCCTTGCACGCCCCGGCGGCACTGGCCGAATGGAACACGCATCTAGTCTCGCTCAGCGCGCCCGAACGTGTCGCGCTGGCCTTGGAACGGCTTCCCGGACCGCAGGCGCTGGCGTCTAGTTTCGGTGCGCAGTCCGCCGTGTCCTTGCACATGGTTGCGCGCGCCAAGCGCGTTCCCGTCATATTGATCGACACCGGCTATTTGTTCCCGGAAACCTATCAATTTGTCGACCAGTTGCAGCAACAACTCGATCTGGATCTACGCATCTATCGTTCAAGCACTTCCCCGGCTTGGCAAGAAGCGCGCTATGGGCGGCTCTGGGAACAAGGGGTGTCAGGGCTCGAGCGCTACAACGAAATCAACAAGGTAGAGCCGATGCGCCGCGCATTGGCCGAACTTAGCATTCGCGTTTGGCACAGCGGTGTGCGCCGTGATCAGTCCAGCGTGCGTGCGCAACTGCCAATCTTGAGCGTAGTCCACGGTCGCTTCAAATTGCACCCGATATTGGACTGGAACGACCGCACCATTGGCCGCTACTTAAACCAGCACGGACTGCCGTACCATCCCTTATGGGATACAGGCTATGTGTCCATCGGCGATGTGCACACCACCCTGCCGTTAAGTGCCGTGACGCATATCGATCAGACCCGATTTTTCGGACTTAAACGCGAGTGCGGATTGCACACGGCGGCTTGAGACAGTGCGCGTACATAGCAGGCCTCACCCCCGACCCTCTCACAAAAAGGCGCGTGAGAGCGCTGCCCTTGAGCGCCGTCACTCTTGTCGATCAGACGCGATTCTTCGGCCTCAAACGCGATTGCGGATTGCCTACGGCGGCTTGGCATATTGCGCGCAAACAGCAGCCCTCACCCCCGGCCCCTCTCCCAAAAAGGCATGGGAGAGGGGAGCAGATCCGGGCAGTGAGAGTTAAGCCATCGCGTGTGAATAGCATATATGTATCAATATCTTATTCGACCTGAACAAGGCCTCAGGCCGCACTTAAGCGTCGTGGCTGTTGCAAGTCGCGCCACGCGGGCGCTTGCGGCCATGGATCGCCAACGCCGCGCAAAGCACGCCGCAAAGTGGCGCGATCGAGCTGTGGCGCAAGATGGATCAACAGATCGAGGGTGTGATCGCGATGCACGCGATCGCGCGGCAGGATGCCGTAACTCACACAACGCTTGAGCAAGCGACTCGCGTCCAGCGCGACCAAATCACTCGCGGCGGCGTGCGAAAGTGCGAGATCCGCGAGAATGCCAACGCCGAAACCTTCGCGCACATAAGTCACGATCAAATCGGCATCGCGCGCCGTCAGCGCGATCTTTGGCTCGAAACCTGCGGCCGCGAAAGACTGGCGCAAAGTGGAATCCGCGCGTGTGTACGAGGAATAAACCACCAAGGGATGCTGCGCGAGATCGGCAACTTCAATGGGCCGCGTAATCTCGGCCAAGGGATGGCGTTTGCAGACCAAGACGATGCGGTCAAAGGTAAAAAGCGGCACGGCTAGTCCAAAATTTGGCGGCTCGCCGGCGCTACTTAGAATCGCCAGATCCGCGACGCCGCGCTCCATATCCTCGCGCGCCTTGTCTTCCTCGGCGGGCTCAATGGAAACACTAAGGTCGGGATGACTCGCACGCAGGGCTGCGAGTGCCGACGGCAGCACGAAGCGCGCCTGCGTGTGCGTGGTCACGATGCGCAGATCGCCATGCGCGCGGCCACGCTGATTGTCGGCAAAGGCCTTGATGTTGCCGGCCTCGGCCAAAATCTTGCGCGAGCGTTCGACCACTTCGTGCCCAGCGGCGGTCAGGCGCTCCAGACTCTTGCCGCGACGCGTGAAAATCTGGAAACCCAATTCATCTTCGAAGGCTTTCAATTGCTTCGACAAACCGGGTTGCGTGGCATGCACCTTGTCGGCCGCGAGTGTGATGTTGAGCCCGGCATCGGCAATCGCCACCAGGTAACGCAACTGCGTCAAAGTCATAATTGGACCAGATGTATAGACGTCTAGACGGCCAGTATCCTGAACATCACTAGCGCTGTAAAGTGCATATAGCCGAGCGGCATAAGCGCGTAGCCGATGGCTATTTCCGGCCAACGCGCAGCGCTGGCACAGTGGCTGCGTAAATCCGAAGGATGCGCATGTCTCTGTACCCGATTTTTGTCGATCTTCGTGGGCGACCGGTGCTGGTCGTCGGTGGCGGCCAGGTAGCCGCGCGCAAGGTTGAGCGCTTGCTGGTTGCTGGCGCAAAAGTTCGTTTGGTGGCGCCAGCGCAATGTAACGAGCTGCTTCAGCGGCAGGCGCGCGGCGAGATCGAGGTGCTGGCCACAGCGTTCACGCCTGAGGCGCTGCACAATCAAATCTTGGTGGTCGCGGCCACGTCCGATCTGGCGGTCAATCGTGCTGTCGCGGCGGCCGCTGCAGCGCGTGGCATGCTGGTCAATGTGGTCGATGATCCACAGTTGTCGAGTTTCCAGGTACCGGCGGTGATTGATCGCGGACCGCTACAAATCGCTATATCCAGCGGTGGATCCGCACCCGTTTTGTCACGCTTGCTACGTGCACGGTTGGAGACCGTACTGCCGCCTGCATTGGGCAAGCTCGCAGCCGTTCTGGAACGCTGCCGTGGCGCGGTCGTCGCGCTATTGCCCGATGTAAACCAGCGCCGGCGTTGGTATGAGCGCGTGCTCGATTCGGTGGGTCGCGTGGCGCAAACCGCCGCGCCGGACATCGCCGATCGCACCTTGCTGGAAGACGCCACGCGATTCGCCCACAGCGCACCGGCCCGCGGTCATGTGAGCCTAGTCGGCGCGGGTTCGGGCGATCCTGATCTGCTCACATTGGGTGGCCTGCGCGCGCTACAAAGTGCCGATGTGATCCTGCACGACCGCTTGGTTGGCGCCGGTGTGATTGATCTCGCGCGCCGTGATGCGCTGCGCATTGCGGTCGGCAAATGCGCCGGTGGCGAATCGATTGCGCAAGATCGCATCCACGAACTGATGCTCGAACACGCACGCGCCGGTCGGCATGTGGTGCGTTTGAAAGGCGGCGATCCCTTTGTTTTTGGTCGTGGCGGGGAAGAGTTGGAGTTTCTGGTGCAACACGGCATCGACTTCAGTGTGGTGCCTGGGGTCACCGCGGCGCTGGCCTGCGCCGCCTATGCCGGCATTCCGCTGACGCATCGCGATCACGCGCAGTCGGTGCGTTTTCTGACCGCCCATTGCGCTGATTCCATCGACACGCTCGATTGGGCCGCTTTGGCCGACGACCGCCAAACACTTGCCATCTACATGGGTGTCGCGGGCTTGGGGCGCTTGCGCGAGCGCCTGCTGGCGCATGGCCGTAAGCCCGAAACGCCGCTCGCGATTGTTGAAAATGGATCGCGTCCGGATCAGCGTGTGGTGATCGGAAACTTAAACCATATCGTGGAACTATCCCGCGACTTGGCAATCAAGTCACCGGCGTTGCTGATCATTGGCGAAGTCACCACGCTCGCGCAGCGCTTACATTGGTTCGGCGCCGCGCCGATTACGCGCGACACGCGACGCCAACCGAATCGTCATTGCGAGGAAGCTAACGACGCGGCAATCCAATGACCTTTTCGCGGTATGCGCGTGCGAAAGTGTAAGAGCGCGAGAGCGCACCCTCACCCCCGGCCCTCTTCCAAAAGAGTATGGGAGAGGAGAGCGTAGCGCTGGATTGTCACTTGACCTCTTCATGAAGCCGCAAGACCCGCACCAATGCCGGCCAGCGTCATGGGGATTTGCACGAAATCACCGACTGGCACCGACGCGACGAGTCCGGGATCGGTGCGGCCCACCACTAACGTTGCACTGGCACCACCCAGGGCCTGGCTCACGGCGACGGTGAAGTTTGTCGATCCAAGCAATGGCGGCTCGATGGCACTGATCTGCGGAATATTGCCAGCGCTTCCCGCCCGGCCCTGCCCTACCAAGATCGGCACACGGCTGGACTGCGTGTAGAGCTGAGGCTGATCAAAGGGTGCTATTCCTGCGGTAACGCGTGGATCGCTCAACGGTCGGCGCAGAAAGGCCAGCAAGGCAGCGCGCTGCTGCGGATTGATATTGCGCGGACGCACGCGCGGATCTTTATTCGGCGCATTGAAATCGCCACCGCGTATGTAGAAATCCACCACCGCCTCCAAGCTCGCGAGCCCGCCGTTGTGCATATAGGGCGCGCGCTCTGCCACATTGCGCAAACTCGGCGTGCGCATGGCACCGCGATCTGTCCCATCAGCAAGCCGACTAGTGCCACACCGATTCGTATGCGTGCCGGCATGCGGCGAAACCAGATCTGGCTCATTTTGGTGCAGTTGGACATGGCGCGGCTCCTGACAATCGACATCGGATGGAATGCCAGTCAGCATTCCCAAGCCGCGAATCTGCACCCAGATTGTGCAGCGAAAATGCAGATGCTCGTGTGCGCTTGAAATCGTGCAGTGCGGCGGAATGGCGCGCTTAGGGCGCGTGTAAGATGCCGCAGCCACGCGCGCCAATTCCTGGCCGTTGAATTGTTGACGGAGATCGCCATGCCACCTAACCCCGCTTCCGAGCCGGAAATGCAGCCTCAACCCGCCGCGAACGGCGCCGTCGAGATTCATCGTGCTGATCCGGGTGAGGCGAAGCGCACTTTTTGGGTGGTCTTGGTGGGGCTAGCGTTGGCGATCGGCGTGAGCTTACTGATGCAGCGCGAACTCTCCTCCATTCGCGGCTGGATTGAAGCCGGCGAAACCGAGTTCGCTACGCAGCGTTTTCTCATCCTCGCCCGCGTAGCGCTGGGATCGATGGCGCTTGTGGGAGTCATCGTTGGCATCTTTGTTGGACGCGCGTCATTCGCCGTCTTACAAGAGCAACGTTATCCGCACAGTACCGCGCGCCTATTGCGCGACCGGCCCATCCGCCGCGGCAACGACGCGCGCCGCATGGGCTATGCGGGGCTCGCGCTGGCCGCGGGATTCATCATCGTCGCCGTCGCCGGATCCATATTTGGCTGGAAGCAACTGGCCGGTTTCTAGCAGCCTGTCGGGCTTGAAAAATCGAAGCGAAACTTCGACTGGACGAGGCCAGATTTCGTCGATTTTGAAGGGTGAACTCTTCTATTGCCCAAGAAAGCGCCGGAATATGGACCGCCCAGGCGGATTTGCAGCCGATTTCCTTCAAGTCCGACAGGCTGCTAGCGGATCAGATTAGCGCTGGATGAAAGCCAAGCTCAGCCACGGCACGTAGGTGATGACCAGCGTGCACGCCAACAGGATCAGGAAGAATGGCCAACTCGCGCGAATGACCTCGGTGACCGGACGGCGGAAGCGATACGAGGCGATGAACAGATTCATGCCCAATGGCGCCAGGAATAAACCGATCTGCAAATTCGCCAGGAACAAGATGCCGAAGTGCACCGGATCCATGCCATAGCCGGTGGCGATTGGCAGGATCAGCGGCGTCAGCACCACGATCGCGGGATAGCCTTCGAGCAGCATGCCAAAGAACAATAGAAAGACATTTAGCACCAGCAAGAAAATCCACTTCTGCGTGACGTGCTGCTGCACCCATTGGAACAACTGCGTCGGGATATCCGCATCGATCAGATAATTGGTCAGTGCAAATGCAGCCCCTAAGATCAGCAAGATGCCACCGACCAGCATCATCGCCTCGCGTACGATTTGTGGCAGCCGTTTGAACGCAATCTCGCGACGGATCAGCACAGTGACCAAAAAGACATACACGGCCGTGAGTGCCGCGGCCTCAGACGGCGCAATGCGGCCAGAATAAATCCCGCCTAGCACCAATATCGGCAGCGGCAGTTCCCATTTCGCATCGAGCACAGCAGCCCATGCCTCGCGCACATCGAAGCGACGCTGTTCGGGGGCCAATTTGGGAGATTTGATGACCGCATACACGGCCAACGCGGCCAGCATCATCACGCCAGGTAAAATGCCGGCCAAAAAAAGCTGCTCCACCGACACCTGCGGCGTGGTGTTTAGCTGCTGTGCGACCACGCCGTAAATGATCAGCGGTAAGGACGGCGCAAACAACAAGCCCAAACTGCCGGATGCCGTGACCAAGCCCAGCCCGAATTTTTCGCTGTAACGTCCTGCCACCAGTGCCGGAAATAGCACCGCGCCCAGCGCCACAATGGTCACGCCCGAGGCACCAGTGAGGGCAGTAAACAACGCACTCGCAACCAGCGCCACGATCGCAAGACCGCCCGGCATCCAACCCATTAGCGCCTGCGTCAGCCGAACCAGTCGTTTTGGCGCCGCGCTCTCACCCAACAGATAACCCGCGAGCGTGAACAACGGAATCGCCACCAAAACCGGCATTTCGCCGAGGCGATTGATTTCCACTGCAACCACGGCAAGATCGTAGCCTTGTGCATGAAATCCAGCGAAGGCGATGGCAGCAATCAAGGCATAGAACGGCGCACCCAGGGCCGCCAGAGCGATCAAAGCAAAAGCGATTAACCAGATCATGCGTGCTCAGGCAGCGCCGCAGGACGCACAATCTGGCCGAGCGCGCGCAAGCCCATTAGCAGGAAAATCACCGGCAGCGCCGACATCGCCCACCAGTTGGGAATGCCGGAGAACAACATCCCCGCGCTTTCGCGTTCCAACACCGTCAAGGTGTAACTGGACCATGCCAGTGCGCCACAGATTCCGGCGGTAAACACGCCGACAACAAAGGCCGCTAGGTGTCCCCAAATTCCGCTGAGCTTGCGAACCAAAGCGTCAATGCGCAATTGGCGGCCTTCACGGGTAGCGACCAGCGCACCCAACAAGGCCAGCCACAAGGTGGCCGTGCGCATTAAAGCGTCCAACCACACCGGGCCGCCGCCAGTCAGCCGAAAACCGAGTTGCACAGCGGCAACCGCCAACAGGCCCAAGCCCAAAGTCGCGAGCAGCGCATTCTCGACGCGCGCCAGCGCGTGATCCAGGGTCAACAAAAAACGCATTAGCTGCCTGCCGAGACTGCAACATCCTGCTTCGGCAACGCTTGCAGGAATTCGTTAGAGATCACACCTTCTTTCTGCAAGCGCTCGCGTGCCTTGCGGCCAACCGAACGCCAAGCTTCGGCTTCGGCCGGCGACGGCGTGACAATCTCGACACCTTCCGCACGCAGCGTTTCGCGCGTCTTCAAATCGTCAGCCGCATTACTAGATTCAAGCTTGGCGAAAGCCTTGCCAATCTCCCCAACGACCACCGCCTTGTCTGCCGGGCTCAAGCGACTCAGCGCCTTGTTGTCGAAGGTTAGAATGCCAACCGTGTACGAGACCGGCAGATCGATCATCATCTTGAGCTTGGTCGCCCACTGAAAAGCCACCGCGCCGGTCGTGGTGTTACCCACAGTATCGACCAAGCCTGTCTGCAGACTGGTGTAGACATCGCCAAGCGATAACTGCACCGGCGTCATACCGGCTACATCAAAAGCCACGCGCGCAATCGAATCGCCCTCTGGCACCCAAACCTTGGTTTGACGCATCTCGGCTTGCGTCGCGATGGGCTTGCTGCTCATCAAATAGATGAAGCCGCCACCTGTGATGCCGGCAATGGTCATACCCTTCTTGTCGAACTTGGACTTGATCAGAGGATCGATCACAGCGCGCGCGGCATTGACCTGGCTTAAGTTCTCAAACAGAAACGGCAACCCGTAGATCTGCACATCCGGGTGCACTGAGGTCAACTCGGTTGCCGCGAATGCGCCGCCATTGAGCTGCCCCAGCTTGATCTTGCGCAGCACGGTTTCCCCGCTGCCCATGACCCCGCCTGGGAAATACTTGAGCTCCACTCGACCTTCGGTTTGCGCCTTCACTGCGTCTCCGGCCGCGCGCATTTCGCGCATCCATGAACTACCTTCCGGCGCCAGCGTGGCGATTTTCAGTGAGACCGCGGACGCGGCACCGGCAAACGCGAATAGTGCGGCGCCGAGTAACGGCAACATCACACTTCGCCCCAGATTCAACGACTTCATTCGAAATAATCCTTGGATGATTTTTGCAGCGCCAGCGCTTGCGCACGCGCGAGCATATTGGTCAGGGTCAAACCGGGCGATTTTGGATCCGCCGCCAGCGCCTCAGACAGCAGGCGGTCGTGCAGTTCCTGATCGAACACCAAGCGCGCGTACTGTTTGGCGTACAACACACGCACCATTTGATTGTTACCGCCGGACCGCCTCAACGCATCGTCAAACAGCGTTTTGGCCAACTCCGGTTTGCCGCCATAGGCTGGCGGCAGCAGAGAGTTCATCACACCCAAATACAACTGCGGCTGACCGTCGCGAAAATCCGGGTTGATCTCGACCACCCGCTCGATCACGCGACGTGCTTTGGGGATCGCCGCGATGGCATCCCAGTCGTCGGTATGGGCTTGAATGTAGCCGGCCCAAGCAGAGCCCAGGCACGACAGAACCTCAATGGATTTCGCCGACGCTGCGCCGACCAAGCTATCGACAAGCTCGAACTTCTGCTCCGCAATTGCGCACCAAGCCTTGTCGCTTGCGCACGCTGCGCGCTGCGCGTAGTTGAAGCTCCGCGCCGAAAGCCGCTTTGCGCGCTCGGCATCGGTCACAAAGGAACCGGCGTAGGCGTCATAAAGCTCTGCGGCTAGGCATAAACGCGCGGCATTGGGTTCGCCGTCGTGATTCAGACCGTCGAGCAACAACAAATATGCCGGCAATGCGTCGCCAACCGTGGCGGGGTCATCGTGATCGAGAATCCCCGCCGAAAGCTGCCGTCCGAAGTTTGCCGAGGCTCGATCCACCAAGGTCGCGCATCCGACCAAGGCTGAACTGGCAAGGCCGCAGACTAAGATGCGCAGGAATTTCATGGCTTCAACCTGGGGTCGCGAGCGCGCGGGAGCGCAGTCTACGGACTTCCAATGGAGTGGTGCAAAAGTGAGGAATGGTCGCTGGAAAAGCAAATGCGGGGCTGCGCGCTGGGGGCTGAGGCGCAAAGATCAGGAGCGCAGGCGCGCGGTTAAAGTCGAGACTTAGCTGCGTATTAATGGCCGCCATATTCGCTCGCGCCCGCGAAGATTTCGCTCGATTCGAGGGTGTTTTCGAGCAAAGTGGCGACAGTCATCGGGCCAACGCCGCCCGGCACCGGCGTAATCCACGCGGCGCGTTCGGCGGCCGACTCAAAATCGACGTCACCCACCAACTTACCCGAGTCCAGCCGATTGATACCGACATCAATGACGACGGCGCCACGCTTGATCCATGCGCCAGGAATCAGGCCTGGGCGGCCCGCGGCAACCACCAGCAAGTCGGAACGCTCAACGTGATAGCGCAAATCTGCGGTAAATCGATGCGCGGCTGTGACCGTTGCACCGGCCAGTAGCAACTCCATCAGCATCGGGCGACCGACATGATTGGATACGCCCACGACCAGCGCATCGCTGCCACGCACCGGGCGGTCGGTGTGACTCAGCAAAGTCATGATTCCCTTTGGCGTGCACGGGCGCAAACCCGGTTCGCGCAGGGCCAAGCGCCCGACATTCTCGGGATGGAAGCCATCCACGTCTTTCAGCGGTGAAATCCGATGAATCACCGTGCGCGCATCAATTTGCGACGGCAGCGGCAATTGCACCAGGATGCCGTGAATTTCTGGCGATTCGTTCAACCGATCGATCAGCGCCAGCATTTCCGCTTGTGAAGTGCTCGCCGGGAGATCGAAATCCCGCGTGACAAAGCCAGCGCGATCACAGGCGCGGCGCTTGTTACGCACGTAAACATGCGAGGCCGGATCCTCGCCAACCAGGATGACAGCGAGCCCTGGCGCCGATTTTCCTTGCGCCACGCGCACTTGCACGCGGTGGCGGATGCCCTCGATCAGCTCATCGGCGATCCGTTTTCCGTCGAGCAACTTCGCCGCCATCCATGCGTCCTTTGATCTGGTGATCCTATTGCCCGGCATAATCGCAGCGCGAACAGCCCGCAATTATGACATTCAGGAGCCACGATGGCCTGCACCGATCCCGAAACCCTCGAAGCCTCCAGCCTTGATCGCACTGAACTTGAGGCGGCAGCGTTCCGCAAGCTGATCGCGCATCTGCGCGAGCGCACTGACGTGCAGAATATCGATCTGATGATCCTTGCCGGCTTCTGCCGCAATTGTCTCGCCGACTGGTATCGCGACGCCGCCGTCGCGCAAGGTGCCGATTTGACCCAGTTGCAAGCCCGCGAAATCATCTACGGCATGCCCTTCAGCGAGTGGAAAGCCCAACAACCCACCGCCTCCCCGGATCAGCTATCGCGCTTCGACGCCGCGATGAAGGCGCATCCGAAGGGCTGAAGTCGGAGCAAGCACACACGCTGGCCGCGATTTTTCTTGGGCGAGATTGAGTTAGCGCAGGAAACTCTATATGGGCTCTGAACTCCATGACTCGCCCTTGCGAGGCAGCCCCGGCGACGGCTGCAATCCAAAGACGCAGGCCTTTGGCGTCTCGAAAGTATCTGGATTGCCGCGACATGCGCTTGAGATTGTGGCCTGATCAAGACTCAGCCGCGGCACCTGCCTCTCCATGAAATCCTATCAATAAGCTATTGATTTTTGCTTCAACCTACCGATGAGATGCAGCGGTGAAACTGGCCCGAATCGTCATTGCTAGGCGCGCGGCGACGCTGTAATTGCAGAGACTCTTTTGCGGTGTGCGGGAGTGCGAGAGAGCCGCTCACCCCGAGCCCCGCTCCCAAAAAAGCGTGGGAAAGGGGAGCCAGGGGCGCTGGATTTCTTCGTTTGACCTCGCAACCACGAGTCAAGCGCCTGTCGCGTCGCTGCGCACCGCACACTTTTCGCGCAATTCAGTCCTGTACAGGCGGCAGCCTACCCACTCCACGGCGTGAAGTAGAAGCGGGTAATGTGGAAAAACACCGGGGCGGAGAAAATCACGGAATCGAGGCGGTCGAGGACGCCGCCGTGGCCCGCGATCAGATGTCCCCAGTCTTTGACGCCGTGGTCGCGTTTTATCGCACTCATCACCAAGCCGCCGAAGAATCCCATCAGGTTGATGACGAAGGCGATGCCGGCCGCCTGCCACGGCGTGAATGGCGTAATCCACCAGAGTGCGGCGCCGAGTGCGGTAGCGCTGAGGACACCGCCGATTAAACCTTCCCAGGTCTTCGACGGTGATAAGGACGGCGCGACTTTGTGGCGACCAAACAACTTGCCCCACACGTACTGAAGCACATCGCTCGATTGCACGACGATGACCAAAAAGGCGATCAGTAAAATCTGGCGGCCGGCATATCCGGGAATATCCAGAGTGATCAACGCCGGCACATGCGACAAACAAAACACCGCAAGCATCAGCGCCCACTGCACCTCGGCAATACGCGCGAGGAAGCGCTCGGTGTCGGCACGCAGCGCCACGATAATCGGCAGGAAGAGGAATCCGTACACGGGGATAAAGATCGAATAGAGCCCATACCACTCGATCCAGATCAGGGCGTATTGCACCGGCAAGATCAGGTAAAAGGCCAGCGCCAGTGCGAGATAGTCGCTGCGACGTGTGTAGGTCAGGGTGACAAATTCGCGCAGCGCCAAAAACGACAGAATGGCGAACAACACGATCATGCCGCCCTTGCCGAAGGCGAATGCGATGCCGACCAATGCCGCCATCGCCCACCACGCATAAGTGCGGTCGAGCAGATTGTCGATCACGCTGTGCGGCTGACCCTTGGCAACCACGCGGCGCAAGATTAGGCCAATCGAGGTCGCGACCAGCAGCACCGCGAAAATTCCCGCAAACAAACGCATGGTGATGCTCATCCGCGTGCCTCCGCGTTAGCTTTGCAGAGCGACAAGAGAGCCTGACGTGCGCGCGCCAGGAATTCATCTTTGGATTCGGCGGCGCGCACGGCAATCGGCTCGCCAAAGTTCACGGTGCATAACAAGGGAATAGGCACCAGTTCGCCCTTCGGCAATACGCGATGCAGGTTGTCGATCCACGCAGGCACGATCGGCACGTCCGGATAGGCGCAAGCTAAGTGAAACAGCCCGCTCTTGAACGGCAGCAAAGCGTCGTCGGTGAGATTGCGCGTGCCCTCGGGGAATAGGATCAGGCTGTCTCCTGCGCCAAGCACCGCGCCCATCTGCGCGATCGGGTCCTCGGTTCGTTTGGCGGCATCGCGCTCGATCAATACGCTACGCACCACGCGCTGGCCTACGTATCGCCGCACTGCACTTTTGCCCCAATAGTCGGCACCTGCGACCGGCCGCGTGCGTTTGCGCAATTTCGGCTCCAGTACCGCCCAAATCAATACGAAATCGCCATGACTGACGTGATTAGCAAAAATCAGGCACGGCGTCGTCGGCATGCCTGAAGGCGGCCACAAGCCGCGTACGCCCGTGAGCAACCGCGCCCCAGCCACCATCGCGTGACGTATCAATGCTTCCAACATCTGTCCAAATTCCGGCTTTGTCTGGCGCGCACCATAGCGGCCCAGCACCTAAGACACTAACGAGCGGCGGCATTAAAGCGGACATGCGCTACTGGGCTGTGGTGAGTGCACGCGATGCATCATCCAACGCGCCGAGCGGTTAGGCTTTGGATCTTGCTCCGAGAGAAAACCAGTCATGGCCGAAGACGCACGCCGACCGCTCAAAAGCCGTAGCACCGGATGGGCGCGTGCGCTCGCACACCGCTTGGCGCGCAGCAGTATTACGCCGAATCAGATCTCGGTCGCGAGCGTGGTTTTCGCCCTCGCTGGCGCGGCAGCGCTGCACTTTCAGCATCTACCGCTGGCACTCCTTGGTGCAGCGCTTTGCGTGCAACTGCGATTGCTGTGCAACCTGATCGACGGCATGGTTGCGATAGAAGGCGCAAAGGGCACGCCCGCGGGCGCGCTCTACAACGAAATTCCCGATCGCATTGCCGATACCTTGTTCATCGTTGCCGCCGGTTACGGTTGCGGTCAGGCGGACTTGGGGTGGTTCGCAGCACTGGCAGCGGCGATCACCGCCTATATCCGCGTCCTCGGAGGCTCGCTCGGCTTAGCTCAGGACTTTCGCGGTCCGCAGTCCAAACCGCAGCGCATGGCCGTACTCACAGTCGCGTGTCTGGCACAGGCGATTAGCCTGTGGACCGTCACAATGTCTTGGTCCCTGATCATGATCGCCTTGTGGATCATCGCCGTCGGTGCGGTATTCACGTGTGTGACGCGCACGCTTGCCATTGCGCGTCAGTTGAAAGCGCGTACCAACCCCTGAGGCAGTTTGGGCTGTTCCTTGCCGCCTACACGAGAAGCAAGATGAGGCTCAAAGATTGGTCTTCCAGTCCGCGCTGGTGAGCAGCCACTCGCCAGCGACAAAAGCCCAGGTGCTGCTGGTCTCGAAATGCTGACCAGAATCTGGAATCAAGCCGCCGGAACCGCCCGTCACCAGCAGATCCATCCTTACCAACGCGCGGACACCGTGCATCTCGATGGCGGTCTGTGTGCGCGTGACACCGATGCTTTGATGGCGCAGCGCGACCAGCCGCAACATGCGCTCCAGGCCGGCACGGTCAAATTCTCCCGAGTTACCTGCAAAATCGTCAGCAACACCCTCCATGAAGTCGCCGATATCGCGCATCTGCGCGGCCTCCTGCATTCGGTCGAGTGCTTCGCGCAGGGCGCTCTCACTCGGCGAGCGCGTACATGCGGCGGTATTAAGCGCAGTCAGCAGCCACAAGCTGAGCACCCAGTAGCGATTGGCAGTCCGCCGTGATGGTTTGGTCAATGACATCCCCTGGCAATCCAGTTATTTTGCAGCGAGCACTATGACTGGGCCGCGCACTTTTCGCGATCTCAGTCCCGAACTTTCATCGAGGGGGGAGAGACGATGAGCAGCGCACAATCCATGCCCTGGTTGGAGCAATATCCAACTGGCACTCCGCAAACGATCAATGTCGACGAATATCCGTCAATTGCCGAGGTGATGGCGCGCGCATGCGAACGCTATCGACATCGCCCCGCCTTTATCTGCATGGACAAAACCCTGAGCTATGGCGATTTGGATCGCTTAAGCTTGCAGTTCGCGTGCTATCTGCGCAATCAGCTCAAGCTGGCCAAGGGTGATCGTGTCGCGATCATGCTGCCGAATATCCTGCAGTACCCGGTCGCGCTTTGCGGCATCTTGCGAGCCGGTTTGACCGTGGTCAATACCAATCCTTTGTACACCGCGCGCGAGCTCAAGCATCAGCTCAATGATTCCGGTGCCAAGGTTATTCTGGTGCTCGAGAATTTCGCTATCACCGTGCAAGAGGTGCTTGCTGACTCTAAGGTGGAGCATGTGATCACCACACAAGTGGGCGACATGCTCGGCTTCCCAAAGTCATTGCTGGTCAATTTCGTGGTCAAGTATCGGCGCAAGCAAGTGCCACCATTCAACCTGCCGAAGGCGGTCAAATTCAACGATGCGCTGACCCAGGGCGCAGGCCAAAACATTCCGGCAACGACCATCGGCCATGACGATATTGCCTTCCTGCAGTACACCGGTGGCACCACCGGCGTCTCCAAGGGCGCGATGCTGACGCACCGCAATATGGTCGCCAACATGCTGCAAGTGCGCAATTGGTTCGGCAGCGCGGTCAAAGAGGGCGAAGAGATCATCATCACCGCCTTGCCGCTCTATCACATCTTCGCGCTGACTTGTAATTGCCTGGTTTTCATGAGTGTCGGCGGGCTCAATGTACTGATTCCGAACCCGCGCGATATGGGCGGTTTCGTCAAAGAAATTGGCAAGTTCCGCTTCACCATCATCACCGGCGTCAACACGCTGTTCAACGGCTTGCTAAACACGCCAGGCTTCGCAGATCTAGACTTCTCCTCGCTGAAACTGTCGATGGGCGGTGGCATGGCGGTGCAGCGCGCGGTTGCCGAAAAGTGGCAGAAAGTCACGCGTTGCGCACTATTCGAAGGCTATGGAATGACCGAGAGTTCACCCGTAGCGACAGTCAATCGGCCAGACGCACGCGAGTACACCGGGTCCATCGGCGTTCCCGCTCCGAGCACGGAATTGTCGATCCAGGACGACGACGGCAACATGATGCCGCAGGGCGAGGTTGGCGAAATCTGCATTCGCGGCCCCCAGGTGATGAAGGGTTATTGGCAACGCGAGGAAGAAACAGCAAAGACAATTTCGCCCGATGGCTGGCTGCGCACAGGCGACGTGGGCCGCATGGATGAGAAGGGCTACTTCTTCATTGTTGATCGCAAGAAGGACATGATTCTGGTGTCCGGTTTCAACGTCTATCCGAACGAGATCGAAGATGTTGTGGCCTCGCACCCAGGCGTGTTGGAAGTTGCGGCTGTCGGCGTTCCGGATGAGAAGGCCGGTGAAGCGGTGAAACTGGTGATCGTCAAGAAGGACCAGTCGCTCACGGCCGAAGACATCAAAGCGCACTGCCGCATCAATCTGACCGGCTACAAACAACCAAAAATCATCGAGTTTCGAAGCGAGTTGCCGAAGACCAATGTCGGCAAGATTTTGCGGCGCGAGTTACGTGATCCCAAACCCGCGTAAGTCGGAAAAGCGCGCTTCATAACACTCGACACTCGAGAGGTTCCCGCGCTGACGCGCGGGAACCGCAAATTTTGTGCTGCGAAAAAACGGGTCCGGCGCGAGGCCGATGTCACTGCAGGCGCGTCGATCTCGAGGCGCAGTCAAAGGCGGTCGGTGCACCTTGGCAATCGCTCAATGATCGACGAGCAGATTTGACGCGCACTCAAGGGCGCAAGATTCGCCACCGTAGACACGGCGACACTGCCGATCAATCGGACCAAATTTCCAGGCTGTCTGCATAGCCGCCGAGCAAGTCCCACAACGGGGTCTCTTTGTCGGACGGTATCTGTGCGAAAGCAAAGCCGACGTGCTCCTCGGTGACGCGCATCACTTGCGCCTGTACGTGAATGTTCAGTTCGTCACCGAACAACATATCCAGCACAAATTTGTCACCTCGTTGGCCGATCCAGTCAAAGGGACGACGCACCATCACGCCCGTTGCCGAGATATCCACCAACTCAGAGGTCCAAGACTCATCGCCGCGCAGCATCAACACTGCCGAGTTGATCGGCATTCGACGATGGCGCTTGCCCACTTTGGGGTTAATCCGTTCTACCTGACTCATGGGCCCGTTCCCCAAATGCCGCGGCGCAGTTCTATCGAAGGGATCGTAGGAAATCAAGGGATCCTTTGCGCGACCGTTGTTCATGCCACCTCCGCGAAATGATTGCCCCTGCGGACGACGATTTTGTGTCGCCAATGCGGACTTGAACCAAGCTCGACCGCACCAGCGAAGATTACAGGCTTATGCCGCCAACGACAGCAACGAGTGCGTGCGAACGCTCAGTTCGCTTCAGGTCGCATGTATGGGAACAGCAGAACCTCACGGATCGAGGCGGCATCAGTGAACAACATGACCAAACGATCGATACCGATGCCCTCGCCCGCCGTCGGCGGCAATCCGTATTCCAGTGCCCGGATGTAATCCGCGTCATAGTGCATCGCCTCGGCGTCACCTGCCTGCATTGCCGCCGCCTGAGCGCGGAAACGCTCCGACTGGTCTTCCGAGTCATTCAATTCTGAAAACCCGTTGGCGAGTTCGCGGCGTGCGATGAATAACTCGAAGCGATCAGCAACCTCAGCGTCCAGATCATTGCGGCGCGATAGCGGCGACACCACCGCCGGATATTGTGTAATGAATGTTGGCTGCTGCAGATTTTCCTCAACGGTCGCCTCGAAGATCGCCAGCATCAATTCACCCCATGACCAGCCGGGCTTAAAACCCACCTTCAAGCGCAGACAATGGGCACGTAGCGTCGCTGCATCGCGCAGATCCGTCGGCGCAATCTCTGGATTGAACTGCAATACGGCATCCGCCATCGATAATCGCGTAAATGCCGGACCGAAATCGATGCTTTGGCTTTGGTAAACCACAGCGGTGGATTGAACTAAATCAAGCGCGAGCTCGCGCAGCATGCGCTCGGTCAAATCCATCAAATCATGATAATTCGCGTAAGCCCAGTAAAATTCGAGCATGGTGAATTCAGGATTATGCCGCGTGCTCACGCCTTCATTGCGGAAATTGCGATTGATCTCATAAACGCGTTCGAGTCCACCCACTACCAGCCGCTTCAGATACAACTCCGGCGCCACGCGCAAATATAAAGTCATATCCAATGCATTATGATGCGTAACGAATGGACGCGCCGTGGCACCACCCGGAATATAATGCATCATTGGCGTTTCCACCTCCAGAAAGCCGTACTCCGGACGTTCCAGGAAATTACGAATAAAGCGCACAATATGCGAGCGCTTGGCAAAAATCTCGCGCACGTCATCGTTGACGATAAGATCAACATAGCGCTGGCGATAGCGCGCCTCAGTGTCCGACAGCCCATGCCATTTGTCTGGAAGCGGACGTAAGGATTTGGTCAGCAACCGCAACGTGTCAACCCGCACCGACAACTCGCCAGTTCGCGTGCGCATGAGCACGCCCGTCGCACCCACGATGTCACCCACGTCGAAGCTTTTGAAAGCTTCGTAAACCTCGCCGAGCGCGCTTTGCTGCAAAAACAATTGAATGGAGCCGCTTTGATCTTTGAGCTTGGCAAAACTCGCCTTGCCCATGACGCGCTTTGCCATCAATCGTCCACCGAGATGGAAGCGTAAGGCCAAGACCTCCAGCTTTTCCTGCGGCCATTGTTCTTTGTTCGCATATTCGCGCTCGAGATCACCGGCGAAAGCATCGACACGAAAATCATTCGGATAGGCGATTCCTGCCTCGCGCAAGCGGGACAATTTTGCGCGTCGCTCCGCAATGATGTGATTTTCGTCCGGCGCGTTGTCGGAAGCGTTGGCAGGTGTCTCGCTCATACAAATTCCTAAATTTTAAAAGGCGCGACTACAAGCCTTGTTTGAGACTGGCTTCAACATAATCATCGAGATCGCCATCGAGCACGGTCTGGGTATCACGGCGCTCAACGCCGGTGCGCAAGTCTTTAATGCGCGCGTCGTCCAGCACATAACTGCGAATCTGGTGACCCCAACCAATATCACTCTTGGTCGCTTCGAGCTTGTCTTTCTCGATATTACGGCGCTGCATCTCCGCCTCATACATCTTCGCCTTCAACATCTTCATCGCGCGATCGCGATTGTTGTGCTGCGAGCGTTCAGTTTGGCAGGCGACCACAATTCCGCTTGGTATATGCGTAATTCGCACCGCCGATTCGGTCTTATTGACGTGCTGGCCGCCGGCGCCCGAGGATCGATAGACGTCGGTCCTTAAATCTGCCGGATTGATATCAATCTCGAAATCGTCATCCACTTCGGGCGCCACAAACACCGACGCAAAGGACGTGTGGCGCCTTTTAGATGAGTCGAAGGGCGATATACGCACCAAGCGATGCACGCCGATTTCCGTGCGCAACCAGCCAAAGGCGTAATCCCCCTCGACGCGGAAGGTGGCGCTCTTGATGCCGGCCACATCACCGGCGCTGGCTTCCAGCAACTCGGTGGCAAAGCCTTTGCGCTCGCACCAACGCAAGTACATGCGCAGGAGCATCTCCGCCCAATCCTGCGCTTCGGTGCCGCCCGCACCTGCCTGAATGTCCACATAGGCCGGGTGGTCATCCATCGGATTGCTGAACATGCGCCGGAATTCTATGCGCGCGACCTGGTCTTCGATCGCTGCCGTATCGGATTCGAGCGTAGCCAGCGAGTCAACGTCGTCCTCGGCGACGATCATTTCCAGCAACTCCAGACCTTCGTCGGCACCTTTGCCCAACGCGGTCAGGTTGCGAACAATCGATTCCAAACGCGCGCGCTCCCGCCCCAGCTCTTGGGCTTTCTCAGGCGTGCTCCAAATGGCGGGGTCTTCGAGTTCGCGGCTAACTTCGTCTAGGCGGTCAACCTTGACATCGAAGTCAAAGAAACCCCCTGAGCGCAGAAACGCGCTGACTCAGATCGGCAAGTTGAGCAGCAAGCGCGGCGGTTTCCATTGGTAATCCGGCACAAAAAAATGACCGCGGATGGTAGCAGACTGCTATTGGGGCGGGACTCGGCTCGGGGCTTAGGTGCTCGGGGGTTCGGTGCTCGGGGTTCGGGATACGGGCCGCTCCCGGCATCTTGGCCTCCAGCGGCATTAGCACACCGATGTGCGTCGGGCTCGGGAAAAATGCGCTTGGGAGCTGAGAACGCAAGAATTTGTAAGGTATTTCGATGGCTCAGTTTGTAACGCCGCAGTGATGTCGCACCCGTGCTCGTCATTCCCGCGAAGGCGGGAAACCACTTTCTTTCTTGGTCCTTGGTGCGACGAGCGAAGCGCCAAGAAATGCGCTGGATCCCCGCCTTCGCGGGGATGACGGTGATCAGTCACGGAACGCACCATCTGCACGACGAGAAAAGCACTTCAAACCTGCGCCCCCAACCCCGCTCATAGCTTCACGCCGCCCACCACAAGAGCGCTGACA
>Ga0209181_10001994_pt1 | contig 34103 bp, 26 predicted proteins | sample MAT05_FD_187208 | JGI IMG/M metagenome (GOLD analysis project Ga0209181, IMG submission 187208) | Freshwater microbial communities from Lake Fryxell liftoff mats and glacier meltwater in Antarctica - MAT-05 (SPAdes) (version 2) | ecosystem: Environmental > Aquatic > Freshwater > Ice > Liftoff... | reverse complement strand
TTACATTAACAGCGTAAATATCACCATTTTGTGAATCGTAACCAAATTTATAAGAAAAAGATTTAACCAAGCTATCAAAACTATATATTTGACTGTCAGTTTCTTATAAGTTTTATTACAGGCACTAATTAAAGTAACGAACGGGGGAAATAGTTATCATGGCAGAATAATGGTTAGCCGATAATTCTCTCTTAAAGGCATCCTTTTTAAAATAAACACATATCAGTTTACCAAGTATGATCTATAGTAATTTTCCAAGCATCGGATTTCTTCTTCATTATCAGAGAAAAATTGCCCTGTATTATAGAATCTTTTGTGACTTCCCAATTTCCATATACTTGCGCTAGATTAAGGTCTAGATTGGTTATGATGAGATTTTTAAATTGCAATTTGCCCATCTCTTTTTGATTAGGATAACTTGCCATATATAGATTAAGCACGTTTTGCCAACCAACCGTTCTTCCTCGTTTTGTGATAAATTGTAAGGAATCACTTTGGTCGTAGCCTTGCATAAATTTTGGTATGCTGCCTTCATTCCAATCTAGGGTTTGTTTTTGCAATACCGATTGAATTTCCGAAATTTCAGAACTCGATTTCGGTTTTGAAGCCGGTGTGCAAGAACTCAAAATGATTAAAATAAGAGCTGTGACGTATTTTTGTACCTTTTTCGTTACCATAAAGGATATTTTTATTATTTTGTAAACATTTGAATATCAGTACAAAGTTAATTTTTAATGTCAAGTATTGTAATTTTTTTTTATAATTGTTTAATAAACGTTTTGAAAATTGATTGGTTCTATTACCTTTGAGTTACCCTTTGTGAAAAGGTTATAATCGTAAGTAGTAGTTTAGTATTTATCTCAAAACTTTGGTCCTAGTGCAAGCTAGGACCTTTTTTTATGTAATATTCATATTTTATGAATAATATACCTTTCGGGGTTTTATTTCGTTTTTATTTTGTGTTTGTTTGTGATAACTTAAACTCATGAATCGTTTTCTCCTTCTGTTTGTACTTTTAAATTACGGCAGTTTAATTGCTCAAGAACAACAACAGCAAGTGTTTAATATTTATTTCAACACCAATATCGACGCTGTTACTTCCGAATCAAGTGCATTTATCCGAAAACAACTGCTCAATATCGGCACAACTAATATTCGTGAAATTTTAATTAAAGGACATACAGATTCGGATGCAAATGATTCGTTTAATATAAAATTATCAGATCGTCGCGCGGTAAATACCATTAACTATTTTTTAACGCAAGGAGTTCCTGAACGCATGATTCGAAAAGAGGTCTTTGGTGAATCGGAACCCACCTCGGATTTAAAATCCTTAAACCGCCGCGTTGAAATTACAATCATTTTTGAATATGCAAGCAGTATAGTCGATATCAAAGGGCGTAAGTTTTATATCCAAGGAACCGTTTTTAATTTTAACACGAATAGAACCCTTGCTTGCAGCTATGTAATTGAAGATCAAAAATTGAATGTTTTTCAATCTACAAAATCGAACGGCAAATTTGGTTTACCGGGTAAACCGGGTAGAAATATTTCAATAATCTTTTCAAGGGATGGTTTCTTAAGTTCAACAGTTCTTATTAATGATCAATATTTTAAAAGTGCCAAGGGTGATACCGTTTATCTCGAAGTAAAATTAAAACCAATAGAAGTTGTTGAAAAAATCGTTTTTGATCATATTTTCTTTTTTTCAGATTCAGATTCCTTAAAACCTGAAAGTCATGCCGATTTGCAAAATTTATTTGGAATTTTGCGCAGTGATAAGTTATTGTACATTGAAATACAAGGGCATATGAATTGTCCCTTGTCTAGACCAATGAACGTTTACCAAAAACGCTATAACCACGAATTATCGCATAAGCGTGCAAAAGCTGTTTATCAATATCTTATAAATCATGGAATTCCGGCAAGTCAACTTACCTTTAAGGGATTGAGTAATACAAATATGATTTATCCTGAACCGCGAAATGAGGATGAAGCCGATAAAAATAAACGGGTTGAGGTATGGAAATTAAAAGTTATTCCGAAATAGAAATTCGATGCATATTTATTCCACTTTGGTCCATTCGGCAGTTCTGCCAATCAAACTTGTACCTATATAACCGCGCACGCTAAGAATATTACCTGATTTTTTTATGTAACATTTATATACAAACCCTGTGTAAGGATCATAAATAGTGCCATTGTTCCATTCGTCTTTTTTATGATCGTATTCAAACAATTTTAATATCACCATGTCATGAAGCGGTAAAAGTCTTTTTTTAGGATTGGGATTGTTTTTATCTACCCTTGCAGAACCATCTGATTCTTTATCACGCTTTAACCAAACAATTTTGCCGCAATATTTTTTTCCTTCATTGCCGCATTTATAGATTTTAATTTTAGATGTTTTTTCCTGACTCAGCCAAACACCCAAAATATCGTCTGTATTATTTTTGGCATAAACTTTTAAAACAACCAATAAAATTACCAGACTTAAAAAACAAATTTTTAATTTCATAAATTAACAATCAACTCTCAATATAGTCAAGGTCTTTACCATAAGTTTCTTCACTCTTATAAGTGGAGTATAGTGAAACACAAACGCAAAAAAGTCCTGTTATTAAAACAGCGTCCATTTTTTCGATTCCCCAACCTTGAAGGGCTTTGTAGAGAATTGTAATTAAAACTAGCGAGCCCCTTACAAAATTAGGAACCGTAGTTGTAACCGTAGAACGTAAATTGGTTCCAAAACTTTCGGTTGCAATGGTGACCATTATGGCCCAAAATCCTACGGATATTCCCAATAATATAAAGAAAATATAATACATATTTGGAGTATAATCTTTGATTAAATAGAACCATAAAAAAGTAATCATACTCATCGATAAAAAAAGGATCATGATCTTTCGACGGGTTTTAAATAATTGACTTAATAAACCGCTCAAAAAGTCGCCAATGGTAATTCCAATATAACAACAAGTTATTGGTATAGAGGCATCTGAAATACCGATTATACCTTGCGTTTTTGCAAATTCAGGTGAAAATGTAACAATGATTCCAATTGTAAACCAGGTTGGTAAACCCATCAATACACATTTTATATATTTTGACAAACGCTGAGGAGAATTGAAAATAAGACCTAAGTGACCTTTTTTGACATCAAGTTCTTTTAATTTTCCAAACAATCCTGATTCAAAAACACCCATTCGAAGAAAAAGCAATAAAAATCCTAAACCTCCACCAATATAATAACAGAGTCGCCAATCACCATCAGAAATTTTGTAAATGATACCGGCGAATACAGCGCCAAACACACCCACTGTAGCTACAATAGTGGTTCCCCATCCTCTATTTTCCTTCGTCATCAGTTCGGCTACAAGTGTAATTCCAGCACCTAATTCACCGGCTAGTCCAAAACCTGCAATAAATCGTAAAACATAATATTGTTCAATAGATTGAACCATTCCATTTAAAACATTCGCAATGGAATACATGATAATAGAGCCAAATAAAACGGAAAGTCGGCCTTTTTTATCGCCCAAAATCCCCCAGAAAATTCCGCCAACAAGCATTCCAACCATTTGAACATTGAGAAGAAATAACCCTTTATCTTCTATATCCTGAGGCGTCAACCCCAAAGATTGTAAACTCTTTACCCTTACTATTGTAAAAAGCACAAGATCATAAATGTCAACAAAGTATCCAAGGGCAGCAACTATAACTGCAATATTTAGAATTTTTATTTTTTGGTTCATTCGGCAGCTAAAATACTATTTTTAAGCATTTAGAAACTATTATCGCCATAGAAATTTTATCCAAGAACAAATTTATGACAGATGATAGCCGTTGCAATGCCTGCATTTAGACTTTCGGCTTTGCCTATTCTTGGAATGGTTATTTTTTTAGACGCCAATGCTAAAACTTCATCACTGATGCCATTCGCTTCATTTCCAATAATTATGATTGCTTCCTTTGGTTGTTTAATAGTTTGTATCGATTGCCCATCCATAACACAAGCATAAGATTCCACTTTGCATGTATTAAGTAATTTTGGTAACGATTCATAAAGCACTTTTGTTCTTGTAAAAGAACCCATAGAAGATGCTATAGTTTTTGGATTGTATAGATCAACACAATTGGTTGAGCAAACTATTTGGTTAATTCCATACCAATCTGCAATCCGAATGATGGTTCCCAAATTACCTGGGTCTGAAATACCATCAAGCATTAGACTAATTTTCTCATCGAAATTAAATTCTTCTGTTAAAATTTCTTTGAAATTGGACACTGCAATTATACCCGGTGCGGTTTCTAAAGAACTGATTTGTTCCATGTCTTTTTGGCTAATAATCAGTGTTATCGGGTGATTTAACAAATGACCGAGCTTGTCATTCTGTTCTTTTGTGAGCAATATTTCAGTAATAATATAATCACTATTGTATAACTCAAAAACCGATTTTTCGCCTTCAACCATAAATTGGCCATATCTTTGCCTGTATTTTTTTTGTTTGAGGCTAATTAATTCTTTTTTTCTATTGTTTGAAAGCATTTTCAGGGCAAAAATACTCTTTATCCTGAGTATTGGAATTCTGAGTTTATCCTCATGCAATGTTTTGAAATTTGTGCCGGAAGGAAAGACATTGCTCGACGGGAATCGAGTTAAACTTGAAGGTGGCGAAAAAATTGAAGATTTAAAGGAGCAAATTCTTTTGGTTCCGAATCGGAAAATGTTGCTTTTGGTTAAATTTAATCTTTGGACTTATTATATCGGCGATAAAGTTTTTAGAAAAGATAGTACTTGGGCAAAACGATTTTTTACCGAAACCATAGGCGAAAAGCCGGTTTATCTCGATACTTTTAAAGTGCATCGTTCTGAGTCGAACATGAAGCGGTATTTATTTTTAAAAGGGTATTATGATGCCAAAGTTAGTTCAAAAGTTACGACTGTTTTAAAGCGGTCCTATGTGGTTTATACGGTTAATCCTGGCAGACCTTATGAAGTGAGAACTGTAAATTACAATGCCTCGGATCGAATTTTGGACATGGAAGCCAATAAGTTTTCAAAAAATTCTTTACTTAAAGCAGGAAATCATGTTGATCAAGATAAAATTGACGAAGAATCGAACCGTTTAACTATGGCATTTAGAAATAATGGGTTCTATTATTTTAACAAACAATTTATTTCAGTATTAATTGATTCGGGTGGGCATAAACGAGGGGCAGATATTTATTTTAACTTAGACAATCCTGGGGAAGTTAGGGATGCCAGACCGCAAATTATACAGAAGGTAACGGTTGATATGGACTTCAAGCAGCAATTTGGCAGAAAAGGAGTTACAGTTAAATTTAAAGGTATTGAATACTTATTTAACGGCTATAATATCAAACCAAATATAATTAACCGATCCATTAAAATTCGCCCGGGAGAATTGTATTCTCAAGAAAATTACGAAGCCACCTATAATAAACTGCTTGGCTTGGGATTATTTAACCTAGTAAATATTAGAATACAGCCTTATAGAGGGGATACAACCAATAAACTTGAAGTCGTTATTGTATTAAGACCTCTAGCTAAGCATGTGTATATTGTTGAACCTCAGTTAATAACTACTGATAAGCCGGATTTGAACTCAGGTAATAACAACCCTAGGAACTATGGTTTTGCAGGAACAGCAAGTCTTAACAACAAAAACGTTTTTAGAAATGCCGAAGATTTTAATATTCGTTTTAGGCTTGCAGCCGAAACTCAGTTTGGAGGTGGTTCGGTGCCTGTTCAAATTTTACCAAATACAAAAACCTTTAATGTGTTTAGTAATTACGAAAGCAACTTAACTTTTGAGCTTTTGTATCCTAAATTAGTTGGCTTAATATGGCTCGATACAACACCTAAATTCCGATTACAACTCAACCATACTTCCATCAACTTAACCTATTTAACAGAAATAAACACCAATTACACTCGTAGATCCGTTCCTTTAAACTTAACTTACCAAACATTATTCGAAACAAAAGATAAGCAAACATTTTTCTTTTATTGGTCGCCGATTCAGTTCAGTTATAATAATGCTTTGATAAGACCTGAATTTTTAGAACGCGTAAATAATCCTGTCGACAGTTTGAGATTGGTTCGCACATTCAGAAGTTATATAATTCCATCTCACAAATTAGCTGTTGTTTATTCCAACAAAGAAAAATCACATTTCAAATACTGGAATATTCGTTACACGGTATTCGAAATTGCAGGAAACATGACGGAGTTGGGTTATAGAATTTTGAAAAATGATCATTCAAAAGACAAACAAATTTTTGGAGTGCCTTATTTTCAATTTTTCAGAACTGATATTGATGCCGTGCATTACAAAGTTTTAGGTAAAAGTAAAACCCTTGTTTTAAGGGCTAATATTGGTTTGGGAAAGGCCTACGGCAACTCCTATATTTTACCTTTCGAACGTCAATTTTATGTTGGTGGAAGTAATAGTTTAAGAGCTTGGCGACCCCGTATTATTGGACCGGGTGGCACCCAGAGTTCATCAGCATCTATTATTGATAAAACAGGCGACATGTTGCTAGTTACTAATGCCGAATACCGTTTTACCATAGCACCCGGTTTTATGGATGGTGCATTTTTTTTAGACGCCGGTAATATTTGGCAAATTAGCAAATCAGCAAGTGATTATGCTAAGTTCAGTAATAAGTTTTACAAACAGTTGGCTTTCAATACAGGTGTGGGCTTGCGTCTTGATTTATCGTTTTTTATAATTCGTTTGGATTGGGGAATTCCGCTACACGATCCTTCAGAACTAGAAACAAAACGATGGGTTATAAAGAACCTATACAAAAACCATAATATGATAGATAGAACTGTGCTAAGTTTAGCGGTAGGCTATCCATTTTAAAGCTTTATCATTTAGAAATGGGCAAAAATCATTACATTTACTTAACTTCGCAGACTTGTGTTTTTGGCAAACTGGAATACCTATAAAAGCCAATCATAAAAGAAAACAAAATCAAATTTTAAAAATAGAAACAATGAAAATAAGATTCACACTTTTTTTGGCGTTGAGCCTTAGTTTAACCGGTTTATTAACAAATTGCAAGAAGGAAGACGGCACAAACATTATTCAATTTAATTTATTCTCTATAGAGGATGATAAAAAAATGGGCTTGGATGTAAGTAATGAAATTGCAGCCTCAAGTGCTGAATTTCCAACACTTGACGAAACTCAATACGCAACTGCTTATGGTCATTTAAGAAGAATTACCAATGAAATTTTAAATAAGGCGACTTTAAAACATCGCGATGATTTTGTTTGGCAAACTAAAATAATTAAAAATGATTCGGTGCTAAATGCCTTTTGCACACCCGGTGGTTACATTTATGTTTATACGGGCTTAATCAAGTATCTTGACAGTGAAGATCAACTAGCTGGTGTTTTAGGTCATGAAATTGCCCATGCCGATGAAAGACATACAACTGAAGCCATGACTTCTGCCATGGGACGTGATTTGTTGGTTAAAATTATTCTTGGTGATTCATCTCTTATCGGTCAGGTTACCACAGGCCTTTTAGGTTTAAAATATAGCCGAGGACATGAATCTGAAGCAGACATAAAATCGGTTGATTACCTAGATAAAACTGAATACGATGCAAGAGGAGCAGCACGATTTTTTGAGAAACTGGTTGCTTCTGGTCAAGCTGGTGGCCCGCAGTTTTTAAGTACACATCCCGATCCCGATAACAGAGTTCAGAATATTACCAACCACTGGATTTCCTTAGGAAGCAAGGTCGGAGGAACCTTTGATTCAAGATATGGCGATTTTAAAGCTTCATTGCCTCAGTAAAATTAGGTCAAACTAAAATTTCAACAACGCAATAATCTTCAAGAATTTTTAAAGTTAAGCAAAACGAATGCAATTAGTCAAAAACAAATACACATTAGGCGGTGTCGATATACTTGATATTGCTCAAACCTACGGAACACCACTTTATATTTACGATGCAGAAACAATAAAACGTCAATATGATAAGTTGGTTGCTTCCTTTCCTGATGTAAACTTAAAAGTGAAATTTGCTTGTAAATCGCTTACAAACATTAATATTATCAAATATTTAAAAAGTTTAGGAGCAGGACTTGATACCGTATCTATTGAAGAAGTTCTGATTGGTTTAAAAGCCGGTTACAAACCTTCTGAAATTTTATATACCCCAAATTGTGTTGCTTATTCAGAAATCAAACAGGCTGTAGAACTAGGAGTTACCATTAATATTGACAATATTTCTACACTTGAACAATTTGGTCATGATTATGGAAATACAGTACCTTGTTGCATTCGTTTAAACCCACATATTTGGGCAGGAGGCAATAGCCATATTTCAGTTGGACATATCGATTCTAAGTTTGGAATCTCCATTTATCAAGTACCGCTTATTAAGCGCATTGTTAATAATAGTAAAATAAAAGTTACCGGATTACACATGCATACAGGAAGTGATATCTTAGATGCAGAAGTTTTTTTAAGGGGTGCAAATTTATTATTTGATGCTGCCGAACACTTCAAAGATTTGGAGTATATGGACTTTGGCTCAGGTTTTAAGGTAGCCTATCAAGAGGGAGATATTACGACAGATATTGCTAAACTAGGTAAAAAAATTACAGCGAATTTTAATAAGTTCTGCAAACAATATGGCAGAGAATTAGAGCTTTGGTTCGAACCCGGAAAATTTTTGGTTAGCGAATCGGGTTTATTATTGGTTCAAGCAACAGTTATTAAACAAACACTTTCAACAATTTTTGTGGGTGTAAATAGTGGTCAAAATCACTTATTAAGGCCTAAAATGTATGATGCATATCACAACATCGTAAATCTAAGTCATGTAAAGGGAGGTAAGCGAATTTATTCAGTGGTAGGTTACATTTGTGAAACAGACACCTTAGGTTACGATCGAAAACTTCACGAAGTTAAGGAAGGTGATATCTTGGCGATTATGAATGCCGGCGCCTATGGTTATACAATGAGTTCTAACTACAACAGTAGAACACGTCCTGCTGAGGTACTTATTATTAATGGTGAAGCCAAACTCATTCGTGAACGCGAAACTTTAGAGGATCAGTTGCGTCATCAACTTGATATTGGATTATAAGGATTTCAGTCCTTACAAATTTTTACTATTTTTTGCTAATTGTGCTGCATAGGCACAAAATCATGCAATTAATTGTAGGAAGTAATTTAAGTATTAAAATATCTTATTAAACTATTGTGGCTTATTTAAGAATAAAAGAGGCTCTACCCATCAACTTGTCGTTGTGAATAAGTTCAATACTATACGCACCTTTTTTAAAGCTAGCTTTTTGTGAATACGAAAAAGAAATCTTTTGCTGATCGTTCTGATAGTTCACGGTTTCTTTCATGGTTGAAAGTTTTTCGGTGTCTGTAAGTGAAGGATTGTCTTCGGTTAAAATTTCCTTGGCGGTACCTATGATTCTAACTGTTATTTCTTTATCACCTGGATCAAGCAATTGATTTTCTAACAAGGTAAACGAAATTTTTAATTTTCCTGTTCTAGAAGCTTTATAGGTTTCTTCTTCAGTTGTCCCTTTGGTGCGAATACCTACCACCCTTAAATCAGCAACACTAAGTGTACTACTATGAATTTTGTCTTCAATAATTTTCTTCTGATCTTCGAGAGCACGAGCCTTGCTGCTTGCTATGTTATAATTGGATTCTGTGGCGAGTACACGTTCAATTAATTCGCGGTTGCTTTGTGTTAGAGAATCACTTTGTGTTTCAAAAATAAGTTGCAAACTCTTTAATCTTTCAATTTCGGCTTGTGCTTCGCGAAGTGCTCTTGGATTACCAATTCCGCCCGAGCGAATTTTTTGTGCAATTTCAAGGGTCTTGGCATCTAACTGATCTTTTAGACTGGCATTATCAGCTAAATAGCCACTGTTTTTTTCAAGTGCTTGATCTAACTGGAGTTTAATATCATCCAATTGTTTGTTGAGCTCAGCTTTTTCTTCAATGTTTTTAACCTTTATTTCTTCATAAAGCGACTTATAAGATTTACCTTCCGCATTAACATTATCTTTTTGATACTTAAAAAATAAAAATCCACTTAGAATTATAAACAAGCCCAAAAAAACAAAAAGTAAAATTTTGCCTATTGGTTTTTTTCTGTCTTCATCCTCTTCGTAATGATTTTGGTTTTCTTCTTCAGTCATGATATTTAATAAGTTACAAGTGCAATGTTAGTGATTTTTTTTAATCAGGAATTATTTGTTTTCATTTTGTTTCTCAATACTTCAATGATAATTGGCAGAATTGAAATTAGAATAATTCCAACAACCACTAATTCAAAGTTCTTTTTAACCACTTCCATTCCTCCAAACCAATACCCTGCTAAGGTAGCGATTCCTACCCATAAAAAACCTCCTATGATATCGTATGCTAAAAAACGGCGATAATTCATTTCACCAACTCCGGCAACAAAAGGTGCAAAGGTTCTTACAAATGGAACAAAACGTGCTAAAATGATTGTTTTGACCCCGTACTTTTCATAAAACTTCTCTGTTTTACTAATGTATTTTTTACTAACAAGAGGTTTGCCTCTAAATTTCCAATTAATAGCATGATCTCCAAAATATTTGCCAACCCAATAATTGGTGTTATCCCCAAGTACAGCTGCCAATACTAGTAAAAGTATTAAATATGCAATGTTAAAATCGCCAAGTGCTGCAAAACTTCCAGCCACAAACAAAAGTGAATCACCGGGTAAAAACGGCATTACTACCAAACCTGTTTCTACAAAAATGATTAAAAATAAAATTGCATAAGTCCAGGTTCCGTATTCTTTTAAAAAATTGGCAAGTGTTTCATCCAAATTTAAAAAAATATTCATAAAACTATGTATAAAATCCATGGCGGCAAAAATAGGTTTTAGAAAGACAATGTAAAGTAGTAAAATTTAAATAACTAAATCATCTCCAACCATTCGTGGAACAAAGTTGTACAAAGAGGATTGCATGCAAAAATCGATATCTTTTTCAATACCTAATCGTTCAAAACGCTGGGCATGAGAAGCTTTTTTAATATAATCCGATAAATTATTTTGAGCTTGATTGTATAAATCCATGGCTGCGAGTGTTGAGTCGCATTCTATAATAAATGATTCTGAAAGTTCTGTGGCCAGAGCGCCAGCAAATAAGGTATCTTCTAAATTAAATTTGTCTTTCCAACCGGCGCAAAAGGCTATTACGTTGAGTTGCTTATTGGAACAATAGTTGGCAACAGCTTTCAAATTTAAAAACGAGCCAATAATAATTTCTTCTGCTTCATAACTAAGATGTAAACATCGCGTACCGTTGGTTGTGGTAATTGCAACGTTTTTGTTTTGTAAATCGTTTTCTAAATAATCAAAAGGGGAGTTTCCAAGTTTAAATCCATCCAATTTCTGACCATTTCGTTCTGCGGCAGCAACGAATCCTTTTTGTTCTAATGCTAAGGCTTGTTCTGGATGTGAAACCGGTCTAAACATTAATACGCCTGAATGAAATCCAACACATATAGAACTCGTAGCCCGCAGGATATCAATAACCACAACCAACTTGCCTTGCATTTCATATTGTGGCAAAAGTGCCGGTGAAAGAATGGTTTCAAAGCTTGGCATATATAGTAGAGAATGGTTCTTAATGAATTAATTATAAAAAGTGTATAGTAACTAAGTTAATGGTTTGAAAATAATTTAAAAGCATACTTCAATCCAAATTAAAGTTATTTCAATCGAAGTAAAAGGTCTTTATTTGATAAATTTGAAAGCTTTACCCGGAAAATAAGCCATTCCACCTAATTCTTCTTCAATTCTTATGAGTTGATTATATTTAGCAATACGATCGGTACGAGAAGCTGAACCTGTTTTAATTTGACCTGAATTTAAGGCTACAGCCAAATCGGCAATGGTTGTATCTTCGGTTTCTCCACTGCGGTGGCTCATAATATTGGTGTATGAGTTACGTGTTGCAAGATTTACCGTATTAATAGTTTCCGTTAAACTTCCAATTTGATTTACTTTTACTAGAATTGAATTGGCAACTTTTTGGTCTATACCCATTTGTAAGCGTTTCACATTGGTTACAAATAAATCATCGCCAACAAGTTGAACTTTATCACCAATGGCTTCAGTAATAAGTTTCCAGCCTTCCCAATCGTCTTCTGCCAAGCCATCCTCAATCGATAAAATTGGATATTTGGAAGTCCATTCTTTCCAATAAGCAACCAATTCGGTTGAGTTCATGCGACGATTATCTGACTTATGGAAAGTATAAATTCCAGATTCGGTGTTATACATTTCACTAACTGCAGCATCTATAGCAATATAAATATCTTCTCCTGGTTTATAACCAGCTTTTTCAATGGCTTGTAAAACAGTTTCTATAGCTTCCTCATTCGATTTAATGTTTGGAGCAAAGCCACCTTCATCGCCAACATTAGTGCTGTAACCTTTGCTTTTTAATACATCTTTTAAATGATGAAAAACCTCAACTCCCATACGCAAGGATTCTGAAAATGTTGGTGCATTTACCGGCATAATCATAAATTCCTGAAAGTCGATACTGTTATCAGCATGACTACCGCCATTCAAAATATTCATTAAGGGAATAGGCAAGGTATTTGCGTTTACACCGCCAATATATCTATAAAGTGACTGTCCTGCTTCTTCGGCAGCAGCTTTAGCAACGGCTAATGATACAGCTAGAATGGCGTTGGCACCAAGTTTACTCTTATTGTCGGTACCATCTAAGTCTAGCATAATTTGATCGATTTCATTTTGATCAAAAATATATTCACCAACCAAGGCATCGCTTATTTGGTTATTGATATTATCTACTGCTTTAAGAACGCCTTTACCCATAAATTTGGATTTGTCACCATCTCTTAATTCAACTGCTTCATGAATTCCGGTGGAAGCTCCGGATGGAACAGCGGCTCGTCCTACAATACCATTTTCGGTAACTACCTCTGCTTCAACGGTTGGGTTGCCTCTAGAATCCAAAATTTGGCGGGCAAATACTTCGGTTATTATTGACATATGTATAAAATTCTCTGTGGTTTTTTGAATTGAAAAGGCTGAATCGTTAAGTTAAAAAAATTAAGCGCTAAGCATTTTAACGAAATCATCGAAAAGGTATCTTGAATCATGCGGTCCTGGACTGCTTTCAGGATGGAATTGAACGGCAAATGCTTGTTTGCCTTTAATACGAATACCTTCAATGGTATTGTCGTTAAGGTTGATATGGGTGATTTCAATATTTTCTCTACCCGGACTATCCGCATTTACTGCAAATCCATGGTTTTGAGAAGTAATTTCACTTCGACCGGTGATTAGATTTTTTACTGGATGATTTAATCCTCGATGACCGTTATGCATTTTAAAGGTTTTCATTCCAACAGCTTCTGCCATTATTTGATTGCCCAAACAGATGCCAAACATTTTTTTATCGGCTGCCAGAATCTCTTGAACTGTTTTAACGGCATAATCCATAGCCCCCGGATCACCAGGCCCGTTTGAAATAAAGAATCCATCAGGATTCCAAGCCATCATGGTTTCAAAACTGGTGTCTCCCGGAAAAACCTGCATATAAACATCACGTTCTTCGAAGCAACGCAAAATATTTTTTTTAACTCCCAAATCAAGAACAGCGACTCTATAAGTTGCATCTGGATTACCATAAAAATAAGAGTTGGAAGTAGTAACCTTGGATGATAATTCCAATCCTTCCATGGAAGGTACCAAACTCAATAAACGTTTTAGCTCAGCTTCATCAGTAATTTCACTAGAAATAATACAATTCATAGCGCCTTTACTTCGAATATGTTTTACGATTTGTCGAGTATCCACATCTGAAATTCCGACCAAGTTGCCTTGAATGAAATAATCATTTAGGCTACTATTTGCTTGAGCTCTCGAGTGATAGGAAGCGTAATTTTTGCAAATAAGACCTGAAATCTTTATCGAATCCGATTCAATTTCATCATTTTTTACACCATAATTTCCAATATGATCATTGGTTGCTAAAAGCATTTGACCAAAATAGGAGGGGTCGGTAAATACTTCTTGGTAACCGGTCATGCCGGTATTGAAACATATTTCGCCGGTGGTGGTACCAATTTTACCGATGGCTTTACCGGTGAATTTTGTGCCATCTTCAAGGATAAGAACTGCTGGATTTATGAGGGCCGTCAAAGTCAATTATATTTTTGCAAAAATAATAACTATTCAGTTCAAAAATGGATTTGACTTGCCATGAATTTTTATTGTTAATAAAAAAAATAAGGCCGGACAAAATCTTGGGTTTATTTAAAAAGAATTTAAAATAGTTAGGATTTAAGTTTAAAGTATATAGTTTTGCATGGAAGTTGGTTTAAATATGAAAAATTTTCATGTTTAATGAAAAGGGAAACTGGTGAAAGTCCGGTACATTGCCCGATGTTGTAAGTTCCGTTATAGTTTTTACAACCCTAGCCACTGTTTCGATAATACCTTGAAATGGGATGGCTGTAAAAATTAGGAGTAAGTCAGAAGACCTGCCAAATTCATTTTTAATTTTTGAAGCTTTCGGGAACAAAGGCTAAAAAGACTGATTTAACGCATTAGCCTTTTTTGTATACCTGAGCTTATTTGTTTTTTTAAAAATAAGATATGTATAAATCCAGTTTAATATTAGTTGTTTGTCTTTTGGCAGTTTTGAGTTCAATGGCTCAGAATTCGATGCGTACCAATTTATCAACCTTTGATGTGGTGCCACTAAATATGGAAAGTTTTTATAATGGTTCCGATTTAAAAGGCGGATTTACCAATGGCCATTTTTATTTTCGTAATAATTTCGACACAACTTGGAAAGTTTGGTCGGGTTTTTCGGTTTCTAATACTACAGATACTTTAACCTCTGATTTTACCAATGAATATAGTTCTATAACCGGCAAAGGCATTAATGGTACATCAAATTACGCAGTTTGTTTTGGATCGGGTCTTGTTATTCCTGAAAAAAAAGAAAGTCTCACTGGGTTTTATATTACCAATTCGACCTATTCTTACACTACAATTTTAAAAGGAGGAGCTTTTTCGAAGAAATTTGGCGGTGTTTCAGGTAATGACAAAGATTGGTTTCGATTAAAAATCATTAATTATAATAAGGGCTTTAAAACCGATTCGTTGCTGTTTTATTTAGCAGATTTTCAAAATGATGATAATTCAAAAGATTATATTGTGAAAAACTGGGAATGGGTTGATTTATCGAAGTTTGTTTCAACAGACAGTCTTTATTTTACGTTTGAAGGCAGTGATTTTGGGCAGTTTGGTTTAAATACACCTGCCTATGCGGTTATTGATGATTTTAATGCCGTTTCACCTTCAGATTTAAACATGATGCCCGGTTTGGGGTTTGACGCGGCTAATTTTTTTACGAATGGAGAAGTTTGGAATGGTCAAAACGATTCATCCGGTGGATTTGTTTATGGTAAATGCTATTTCGAAAACAGATACAACACGCAATGGGATGCCTGGAGTGGCTGGGCTGTTAGTAAAAGTAAAGATACGAGCCTTACTGGTTTGGATGCACAATACAGTGCCATAACCGCCAAAGGAGCTGCATTCAAGTTCGGCACCGATAGTGGTTATGCAGTTTCTTATGGTAGAAGTGTTATTCGCTTGCCTTATAAAAAGGGAGGTTGGCCAATAACTTATTTTCGATTTGCCATTACCAATAATACTTTTGCATTTAAATCTATGAAATATGGAGATGCCTTTGGTAAGAAATTTGGAGGAATTCTTGGTACGGATCCGGATTATTTAAAGCTATATATTATTGGCTATGATGATAAAAACAACCCAATTGATACAATTGGCAATGACGAAATGATGGATGAAATGGCTTTAGCAGATTTTAGAATGAATAGAATGTTCCTTAACAAAAATTGGACTTATTTTATTGGTGCAGGGTTTAAAAAGAACATAGTGCGCATGGAGTTTCAACTCGAATCGACAGATATGGGAACATTCGGAATGAATACACCGGAATATTTCTGTTTAGATAATCTGTTTGAATATCCTGTTGAATCGGTAAACCATCAGTCCTCACTTAGTTTAAAGGTGTATCCAAATCCTGCAAATAGTTATATTTTAGCTGATGTTCAAAATGCTGAGAGTTTTGAAATAATAGATTTAAACGGGAAGCAAGTTATTGAAAATCTCAATCCAGAGTCAAATCGAATAGATATTTCGCAACTCAACTCAGGTATTTATTGCTTGAAACTTAAAGCTTCTGGCAAAGCTTATTTTGCGAGGTTTATAAAAAAGGATTGATGAATCTTATAAAATTCAGTTAAGCCTTATTATATGTAGTGTTCATTCAAAAAAAAGTGAACAAGCTGATTTATTGTTTTTTTCTAGGGTTGCATTTATAACGATTAGACAAACTAAATAGTCCAATTTTAATTTTCTGGCCTGTGAACTATTTGTAATATCGGCATTTACCATTGTAAGTAAATTAATCCTTTTAATGTCAAAAAAATCTTAATACTTAAATTCCTTGGAACCTTTATTTAATTTAGGGTCTAACTCATAAACCTAAAGAGCCGCAAATGAAAAAAGCAATACTCATTTCTGTAATTATTTTATTTCTTATGCCCTTTCAAACAAAGGCAAGTCATGTGGCTGGTGGAGAAATAACGTATAAATATATTGGTGCTAATAAATTTGAGGTCACCTTCTTGTTCTACAGAGATTGTAGAGGATCTAAATTAATTACCGGGCCACTGTTTAATTTATATTGCCCTTCAGGCAGTTTTTCGGTTTCATTAAATCCAAAGCTTGTAAGTATTACTGACATTTCGAATTCATGTGCAAGCTCAAAAAATAAATGTTCTCCTTCCAATACAATCATCACCTCCAGTTACGCCGCCTACGAAGAATTCAAATTCATAGATACCCTTGACTTTGATGGTGGACAAGCTGTTTTCAAAAGTTGCTGCACCTTAACTCTGGCAATGCAGGAAAATAGCAGAACTGCGGCTATTACGACAGGCCCTGCTAACTCGAATTTTTGGATTACCACAAGCCTTGATTTGTGCAATTCAAAACACAATTCATCCCCAATATTTACTTTTAAACCGGTGATGAATGTATCGTGCAATCAACCGCAAAGCCTTATATTTTCAGCCAAAGACACTATCGACGGCGACTCCCTTTCTTATAGTTTTACAGAACCTCTAATTGGCATTTCAACACCCGTTAACTGGACAGGAGGCTTTAACAAAAGTTTGCCTCTCTCCGTTTATTATCCAAGTGGTTATAATAAATCTCAAGGACCAAATCCAAATACAAATCCACCAATTGGCTTATATTTAGACCCAGAAACAGGTAAGATGATTTTTACCCCAACCGATTGCTCTGAAATATCAACAGTGAGTATAGCTGTAAAAGAATGGCGCAAAGATAGCACCGGTAAATACAAAGCATTAGGGGAAACAAAACGCGAAATTCAATTGGTGGTAAGCACCAGCTCAAACAACCATGCACCATATTTTACGGATAACAGTACCAATTATACCATTTGTGAAGGTCAGCCTTTCGTTCTAGATATAGCCACCAATGACAAGGTGTTTATTCCCCCACCACCCACCAAAGCAAGTCCTCCCGACACCACCACTCTTACTTGGAATGCGGATTTTCAAGGTGCTAGTTTTACGATTATTAATCCTTTGGAACCCCTTAGAACAGGTCGGTTTAGTTGGACTCCTCCAAAGGGCTCCATCAGGACGAAGCCTTATGTTTTTGCGGTAAAAGTAACGGACAATGCTTGTCCATTCAATGCTTCTGCTTATAAAACTATTAAGCTTACGGTATCAAAAAATGTGGATATAAACCGAAGCATCCGAAGACTTTCGGGCAACGCGTTTGAAATAACAATCAACCCTGATACGGCTTATCAAGTGAGCATTACAAAAGTAAATACTGTATGGGATTCAAGCGGTCAAAGCAAATATTCTCAATATTCAAGTTCAAAGACCTATAAATTTCTTAATGCGAGCCCTCAAGCCGATACCTTTTATTTTAATAATGCAGGTACATATTTATTGAGAACCCTTTTGGGAGCCGACGGGTTTTGTATTAAATATTATCTTGATACTCTTAAGGTCATTGACCCGATGGAACTAACTTATAAAGCACCTTTTAAATATTGCACAAACCAAATTAATCAAATAATTGCCACCGTTAAAAATGGCATAAAACCCATAACATATACCTGGAAGACATCCTTTGACAATTGGATTACATCAAATGCAACGGTTACGGATACAACTGGCATCCTGGAAATTGTTGGCAAATCTGGAAGAATGGGTGTAATACTCAAAGCAAAAGATGCAAACGGAAAAACCAATATTATCTCTTTTTATATTAATGCAACAGAAAACAAGCCACTTTTTACACTTGGAAAGGATACCTCCTTTTGCGCTTCAGATTCGCTCAAATTCAAAGCTAAAACTATTGCTTCAAAAATTACCAGCAAATCCGTAGTCTGGCAATGGATGCTGAATGGCGCTCTAGTAAACAATTCTGATTCCTTCAAAACCAAAACCCCGGGGATTTATACTGTCAATGCCAAAGACTATAATGGATGCTATTATTATGATACTCTGACTTTGAAAAAAAATGATAACCCTGTTATCTTTTTAAAAAGAGAAGTTTATTGTCAGGATAGAGTTAGCTTGAACCAAAATGAACTTATTATTTTTCCTGGCAATATTAATATCTATCCTTCAGTTAACTGGGAGTTAACAAGCAGCCTGAAAAACCCACAAGGGAATCCTATTAAAATTGAAGATCTTATAACGGATAAGGACACCTCTGCCGGATATGATTTTACATTGAATATCAGCAAATCAAAGGTAGCAATGCCGGGCAAGGTATTGGATTCCTTGTTACTTTCAATCCATGTGACAGACACCAACGGATGTTCAGCCAATGATAACAAAAGTATTTCTATTGTGAACTCTACTTTCAAATTTGCAAAAACCCTAGGAACTCTTTGCATAGAAAAAACGCAAATGAATTTAAACGACCTTTTAATCCCTATGGGAGTAGAAGTTAAATGGATGAAAGTAAATGCGCCCGGATTTGATTCCTTTCCAAAGGAAGGTTTGATAAATAAGGGCCTAATTACACCGAACGATTTTAAATCATCCGGCGGCAAATATCATATTGAGTTTTATACCCAAACAGCCAATTGCTATATGGGCTCAGTTAATCCTCTTATCTTACCCAATCCGGTTCCTAAATTCAATATGACGGTATGGAATGATTCCGTTCAACTAATGGATCAATCTTTGAATTCTTCCAGTCGAAAATGGTATGTTAACGGTGTGCTTAAATCAACATTGCCAAAAATTTCTTTTGCTAAATCTTTTGGCAACGGTAAAACCATAAAATTAGAAATTGCCAATGCCAGTTGTAGTCATGATACCTCTTTTTTTCTAAATACATCTTTCATCAGGCCATTGGATAATACCTTTGTTAAAATTTACCCCAATCCTGCCCATAATTCTATTACCCTCGAAATACTTGATGCCAATACTTGCCAAATTGAAATCCTGAACACTTTGGGTCAATCTGTTTTATATCAAGAGACAGTTCAAAACCTGGAAATTGTGAATCTTGCAGGATTTAAAGATGGAGTGTATTTAATACGGTTAATTTCAAAAGACAAGCAAACGGTAATAAGATTTATTAAAAACTGATGCAACTTGAAAGTTTAACCCACATTAATAAATAGCAGATTCAAAAAAATAGAACTACTTGATTTATTTGGGTTTAATGCCGATTTAGAAATGCCTGACAAGGTTTTGTATTTGCACCAATTCTTGAAAAGGCATTCGACCAGACCTATAAAGATGAACATAAATTGCTGGTCAAATTGTTATCAATTCGTAAAAGAATTGACTTGCAAATCGAAGATTCTATAATGCCCCTAAAAAACAAACATAAATTAATTATCAAATTCTTAATCGAAAGTGCAATTTCTATTGCGGATTTTGAGTTAAATTGTAGACCCTCAAAAATATCCTAAATATAGAACAGGTTTTTGCTTTTTTGAATAAGAGTGCTTTATAGTTTGCAAAATACCTACCAATTAAATTTTTTACTGCAAAACCTGGCAGACTGACTCCAGAAGAATCATTCTCAATACCAGCTTGCCTTAGCTATGCATTGGAATTTTAACATTAAGCAATTACTAAAACAAAAATCTGACTAACCAATAACCAATTTTACAAAAAGCCCAAGTTAAAGGCGTTTATTTAAATTTGCCACCATCCTGTTTTTCCATTCGGTAAAGGTGCCTTCGATAATTTTCTCACGGGCAGTGTTAACCAACCATAAATAAAAGCTAAGATTGTGAATGCTTGAAATCTGGGCAGCCAAATATTCTTTAGCTACTAATAAATGCCGAAGGTATGCTTTAGAATAATGGGGGGTAATTTCGTTGTCTATGGCGCTAAAGTCATTGTCCCACTTTTTATTGCGAATATTAATGGTTCCATTTTTCGTGAATAGCATGCCATTGCGAGCGTTTCGAGTAGGCATTACGCAATCAAACATGTCTATCCCCAAGGCAATGCATTCTAAAATATTGGAAGGTGTGCCAACGCCCATCAAGTATCTGGGTTTATCGGTAGGCAATATATCGCATACCAACTCGGTCATGGCATACATATCTTCGTGGGGTTCTCCAACCGAAAGTCCGCCAATGGCGTTGCCTTCACAATTCATGGAAGCAATATATTCGGCCGATTGTTTTCTTAGATCAGCAAACGTGCTGCCTTGCACGATTGGAAACAAAGTTTGACTATATCCATACAAGCCTTCAGTGTTATTAAAGTGCTCGACACAGCGTTTCAGCCATCGATGGGTTAAGTGCATGCTTTTTTCTGCATAAGATTTTTCACAAGGCCAAGGTGTGCATTCATCAAAAGCCATAATGATATCAGCGCCGATTTCACGTTGTGTATTTATAACATTTTCGGGGGTAAAAAGCAATTTGCTCCCATCAATATGACTCCTGAATTCAACGCCTTCTTCCTTTAGTTTGCGATTGGCAGCTAACGAATAAACTTGATATCCGCCACTATCGGTTAAAATAGGACGATCCCAGTTCATAAACTTATGTAAACCTCCGGCATGCTTAAGAATAGAAGTGCCAGGTCTTAAAAATAAATGATAGGTATTGCCTAAAATAATAGGAGCATTAATATGTTCTTTTAAAAAATATTGGTCAACTGCTTTTACGGTTCCTTGGGTACCCACCGGCATAAAAACAGGGGTAGGAATGTTTCCGTGGTCGGTTTCTATTAACCCGACACGTGCTTTACACCCGCTGTCGGTTTGCTGAAGATTAAACTTCATTTATTCGAAATGAACAGAAAGCTGAATGAGCTTAGGATATAAACTGCCCAATGTTTTGGTATAAATAAAACTATCGCTAACTAAAGCATTAAACATATCATTACTCAGTTTTATTTCAGGTGAAAACTTGAAATAAGGATAATAAAGGTCAAATCCAAAGCCAACATCGTAATGGAAAGTAGAAGGATTTAGACCAATCACAGGGCGAGTTGCTGATTTTTCGGTTTCTTTATCGCTCGAAAAATTATAGCGGTAACCAACGCCTCCGATAACGTAAAACCTAAAATTTTTATGTCGAATTGATTTGTATTTTATCAATACCGGCACTTCAAAATAGGTAGATTGAAGCATGGCTGTTTTTTCAATTCCACCTTTAAAATGATACGTTAAATTTCGCTGCGACATTACCTGAACAATGGCCAAAGTGCGTAAATCCCAGAATTCATTTAAGTGAAAGTTTATAATTCCACCGACGCCTAATCCAGGGAAATTAGTTGTGGTAATGTTTTCTAAGGTATCGTTAACATTAAAAAAATCTTGATTCCTCGTAAATTTCATCTTGCCATAAGTTCCTATTACCGAAAAACCAAAATGAATTTTTTGATTCAAATCGTATAAAGGATCATTCATTTGTGCAATAGCCGATCGGGCAGTCGTTAAAAGAAGGATTACAATTAAAATGCGTTTCATTAATTATTTGTTTGCTGTATACAAGGTGCAAATTCCAAACATAAAACGTTTTTGCTTGCAATTTTGGTATCCACATTGTTTTAAAATGTCTAAGAACATTATCCCATCTGGGAATTCGCTCACCGATTGAGGTAAATAAGTATAGGCATTGTTGTTTTTTGAAAATGTTTTGCCCATACCCGGCAATATTTTTTTAAAATAGAAATTATAAACTTGTTTAATAGGAAATGCAGTTGGTTTAGAGAACTCAAGAATGCCTATCATGCCACCAACACGCAATACGCGATTCATCTCCTTTAAGCCTTTTTTCAAATTTTCAAAATTTCGAACCCCAAAAGCCACCGTTACAGCATCAAATTCATTGTCCACATACTGAAGATTTTCCGAATCACCCTTAACCAAAGTGATTTTTTCTATTCCCTTTCGCTTTAGTTTTTCACGACCTTTTGCCAACATGCCTTCCGAAATATCAATTCCAATAATGGAATCCGGATTTAGTTTTAAGGCTTCAATTGCTAGGTCGGCTGTGCCCGAAGCTACGTCTAAAATCTTTTTTGGATGAATTGGACGTAAGGCTTCTATTGTTTTTTTTCTCCAGATGGTATCAATTCCTAAGGATAAAGTTCGGTTAAGTAGGTCATACTTAGGACTTATGGAATCAAACATTTTTTCAATCTGCACTTTTTTCGACTCAGGTGAAAGTATGTCAGGTTTTACTTGCATTGGCTTGCAAATATAATGCTATTGACTTATGTTTGGAAACAATATGGAAGTGTCGTCGGCTAAGTTTTTTAAATCGTATAGTGATCATTTACAAATGGAAAATGATTTAAAACCTGAGTTTGCCTTCATTGGCAGAAGCAATGTGGGTAAGTCATCATTAATAAATATGTTGTGTAATAATAAGTCCTTGGCCAAAACTTCTCAAACTCCCGGAAAAACAAAATTGATTAACCGGTTCTTAATAAATGAAAAATGGCATTTGGTTGACTTACCCGGATATGGCTATGCGAGAGCGTCTAAAGATGATAAAAAACAATTTGACAGCCTCATTACAAATTACATTTACCAAAGAGAAAATCTTTGTTGTTTATTTGTCCTGATTGATAGCCGGCTTCCCCCTCAAAAGATAGATATTGAGTTTATAAATAAATGTGGAGAATCCGGAATACCAATCTGTTTGATTTTTACGAAAATAGATAAAGACAAAGGCAAACATGTTGAAGAAAGCGTAGAACAAATGTGTACTGAATTAAAAAAGTACTGGGATAAATTACCAGATTACCTTTTATCATCAGCAGAAAAGGCTTTGGGTAAAAAAGAAATTCTAAATTACATTGGCAATGCTCTTAAACAACTTGTTTAATTAATTTTTGTGTCTTTTATTTAATTTAACATATTAAAAAACAAACATTTACATAGTAATTATTATATTTTTGATATGTTTAAAAGAACAATTCTCACTTTGATGCTTGGTTTAATTTCTGTTTTGGGATTTGCACAAACGGAGTTTAATCAAGATTTAGGCTTAAATATGGCTGGATTATTCATAAATAAGCAAGCTACCGTTTTGCCCTCACTTTTTTATAAGTATCATTTAAAAGATAATTACCAACTTCGATTTCAACTAGCCATGGATGGTAACCTAAGCTCAAGTAAACGCAAAGGCGGTTTCAGTCAGGGTGGTCCATTTGGGTCATTCGCACAAGATTCTATTCTTAATTTTGAACCCGGCAAGGATTTTAGATACGGGATTATGGCAGGAATTCAAAAGAATTTAAAGATTGAAGGTACCAATTTTTCATATTTTTATGGTATTGATGTAATCTTTATGATGGATGATTATAAGCAATCAGGGAAAGGAGTAGTTCTTCAAGGTAACGGTAGTTTTGATACCACCAAACAACGCGTAAATATCAAAATTGACAATTCTCGAAAGTTGAATACATTTGGAATTGGCGTTCCGGTAGGTATTTGTTATACTTTTGGAAAACGGTTTTACACCGCTTTAGAGGCAAAATTTGTGATTGCATATCAGGATGGTATGGTTAGAAGTAAAACGGAAACATCTCAAATACAGCAATTTGAAGAAATTGTTGTGAAAACTGAATCCAGTTCGGATTTACAAGGATTTGATATTGGCATAAAGCCAATAACCGGGTTAAGTGTAGGGATGTTTTTTTAACAGGATGGTTAGTTTTTTAGAAAAGAACAGTTTCCTTTCTATATTATAGTTCTAGGTTCCGGAATAAATGGATTCGCAGCAGCGTGAACATTTAAAGAAAAGTTTCCTTTATATCGAATTCTCATTCTTGAAAGAGGAAGTTGGCCGGTTGGTGCCAGCATCAGAAATGCAGGTTTTGCTTGCTTTGGAACCTTTACTGAAATTAATGCTGATATTGCTAATATATTATGGATGATTCCATACAATTGATTGAACGGCGCGTAAAAGGGCTAGAAAATCATCTTAAACGGCTCGGTTCTGATAAAAAGGGTTATCTTAAAACTTGTGATGGTGAAATATTTTTTGACGAAGAGTTTTATGATGACAATGAACTCAATATCGTAAACCAGCATCTATATCAATTTTTTGATCAAGATGTTTTTAAATCCAATTTTTCTAAGATTTCAGAATTCGGATTTAACACGGATGGAATTTCTCAATTTATTTCGAAAACTCCGGAACGTCAACTTTACACTGTAAAAATGATGCAAAATTTGTGGCATAATGCCGCAAGTTTGGGTATAATAATAATGAATGGAACCGAAGTTGTAGGATATACTGAAACCAGTTTAGGTTATTAAATCACTGTAAATCATACTATTCTCAAAGAACCATTAATTTTTATTTTCTAAAACTTAATAATCACCACCAATGCTTTTTCGAAACAATTGGTACTTACGCTTGATTTGAAACCTGATTGAGGTTAAATTTTAGCAACCAAACCTATTCCGGGTTTAAAGGTAAACGGAATATTTTATTTTAATGATGGATTTTAATCTTTTAAAAATTATGGGAATCGTATTATTTTTGGTGGTAACAGAAATTCTAATTTTGAGGAGGAGCAAACAAATATCATTGCACTTAACCATGATATTCAACAAAAACTTGGCTATATCTTCTAAATTTAATTATTTCCGGTGTAAATTATGAAATAGATTGCCGTTGGGCAGACATCGTGGCCTTTGGCGGCCATCGATTTCCAATTATTGAACGAGTTTAACCCCTGTGATGGTTGGTGTGTGGATGGGCGGAATGGGCATGGCACTTTCCGGTTATACTTCAAAAATGTTTGTTGAAATGATTTAACAAAAATTGACGTATTAAAAATTTAAGCCAACAGTGTAATCAGAAGATTTGAGAATAGATTTCATTTCAGGACTAATCGGTACATTTTTACTTGATGTAATAAACCGAGAAGAAAAAATCCCTAAACCATTGGTTACATTGCTATACTCCGGCTTTTTCTGAACAATGCCTATCGAAGGAATATTTACTTCTATATAGGTAAATAAGTCTTCACCTGCACCAAAATATTCTATATCACAATACATAGCTTCGCGCTTTATATTTTTATTTGGTTTTATAGTTGCATTTAATATTTCATAAAAAACAGAGCCGGGCACAGCCGAATTGCTTAAACGATAACCTTCTAGATTACTTGAGGTTAAGCGATTTTTGAAAATAAACCAATTCATGAATTTGATGGAGGAGTCATTAGGATTTGAAATACTTTTTTCTTTATACCAAAAACGTATAACCATATCATACGATTTTACCTTTCTGCCTTCAATGTAAGCAATCGTCATAAATGAATTTGTTTGGTCGCGGATGGTTAAAGGTAATTTTGGTCCAACCACCGGTGTTTGAGGTTGCATTACCCCAGTAGTAAAGGTTTTAGCATTGCATTGGTAGCCGGTTTTTGGGTCTTGAATAATCAGTTCGTATTCATAATCCTCAACAGCACTATTTATTAACCTCGAATCCTTAATTGGTTCAGATATTTTGTATAAATAATTAGGTGTTTGAGCAAATAGACCCGAATCTTTTTTAATACCTTCCAAATCGCCATTAATTAATACCGGGTAAATAGTGTCAACTATATTGCCGTTTAATCTAACAAATAATTTTACAGCTAAGTTTGATGGATAAATAGAATCGGGATTTTGGGTAAACTGAAATGCGTTTCCATCTGGATCAAGAAATGCTTTTTGGATTCTAAGATAATTTACCGAAGCACCAGGGTCGAGCAAACCATAAACTATAACCGTTTCCTTCCAAGGCGCAGCGATCTTGATTTCGTTTTTACAAGATGAAAAGCCAAGAAATATCAGAATCAGGTAATAGAGTTTGGACATTATAAAATAAATAAACTTAGTTTTGCACTGTATGAACTGCAAAAATGGTGTTAATTTTTATCCTTTAAAAATTAAAGCCTTTTATTCAACGATTATTTATAAAGTTTGACAAAAGAATGCACTATTTGAAGCGAGAAACTGAAAAATTTATGAAATGAATCTCCAATTGAAGCACTATAAAAACCCAAGTTGAGTAATTATGATAAATACGAAACCAACATTTCTTGCTTATTATGAGTTCATGATAAGAGGTTTCTTAAAAACAACAAGCATTAAATTTAAATCAATATCATGAATCATTATAAAGAACAAAAGAAGGTTACAACACATACCCTTGTTGAAATGAAACAAGCCGGTGAAAAAATATCAATGCTTACCGCCTATGATTATACGTTTGCAAGAATTGTTGATGCTGCCGGAATTGATGTAATCCTTGTCGGGGATTCGGCATCAAATGTTATGGCTGGACATATTTCTACCTTGCCCATAACATTGGATCAGATGATTTACCACGCACAGTCGGTGACACGTGCTGTAGATAGAGCTTTGGTAGTTTGTGATTTGCCTTTCGGCTCTTATCAAGGCGATAGTAAAAATGCCTTAAACTCTTCTATTAGAATTATGAAGGAAGCAGGAGCACATGCTGTAAAACTTGAAGGAGGCGAAGAGGTTGCAGATTCTGTTCGAAGAATTTTAAGCGCCGGCATCCCGGTTATGGGACATTTAGGTTTAACGCCACAATCCATTTTTAAATTTGGAACCTATAGCGTTAGAGCTAAGGAAGAAAAAGAGGCTGAAAAATTAATTCAAGATGCAAAAGTTTTGGAAGAAGCCGGATGCTTTGCTTTGGTATTAGAAAAGATACCCGCAAAGCTTGCCGAAAAGGTCGCAAAATCCTTGGTAATTCCTGTTATAGGAATTGGTGCTGGGGTTGGAGTTGATGGTCAAGTATTGGTTTTGCATGATATGTTGGGCATGACCAAAGAGTTTAGTCCACGGTTTTTACGTCGCTATTTAAATTTGGGTGAAGCGATAACTACTGCTGTTGGTAAATATATAGAAGATGTAAAATCAAGTGATTTTCCAAATACTTCTGAGCAATATTAATTTATGAGGAAACTCTTTTTTACCCTTCTGAGTTTTTGCTTTTCATCTTCGATTCATGCTCAGGTTTCAGATAATCAAAACCGATTAGATAGCTATAAAAACAATACCACGAACAGGTTTTCGCAAGTGCCTTTCCGCAGTATTGGTCCTAGCATTATGAGTGGCAGAGTAACCGATATAGAGGTTAATCCAGCCAACACTTTAGAAATGGTTGTTGCCTACGCTTCGGGCGGTGTTTGGTTTACGCAAAATAATGGACAATCTTTTCGCCCAATCTTTGATAATGAAGCGTCTATTACCATTGGAGATATTGCTGTGGACTGGAAAAGTTTTACGTTTTTTGTTGGAACCGGCGAGAACAATTCAAGTCGCTCAAGTTATGCCGGAACAGGAATTTATAAAAGTAGTGATACTGGTAAAACTTGGATTCATCTTGGCCTAGAGGCAACGCATCATATTGGTAAAATACTTGTTCACCCCGATAATCCTAAATTAGTTTATGTGGCTGCTATGGGACATTTATACACTTCTAACGAAGAAAGGGGTGTTTACAAATCTATTGATGCTGGATTAAGTTGGCAGAAAGTATTATTCATTGATGAAAATACTGGTGTAATTGATTTGTGTTTCGATCCTCAAAATTCAGAAACCATAATTGCCGCTGCATGGGAAAGAAAAAGAACCATGTATTCTTTTATTGGTTCCGGCCCGGGTTCAGCCATTTATATCAGTTATTCGGGAGGTTTAAAATGGACAAAAATATTTAACAAACCAAATACAGGAAGAATAGGCTTAGCAACCTTTGTTAAAAATTCAGTAACGGGGGTTTATGCTATTTATGATGACCAAAATTTATTACCTGAAGCACAAAAAGATACTTTGGTATTAACAGTGGAAGATTTAAAAAAAATGGTCAATCAACCTAAGGATGCCATTTTAGGAGTTTCAGATCTTAAACTGGAAGCTTTTTTAAGAGGGAATGGTTTCCCTAAGGAACTCAATGCGAAAAATGTCAAAAAGTACATCAAGGCTGGCAAGCACACCGTTAATGACCTTATTAGCTATACAGGTGATGCAAACAGCAATTTGTTTTCGGTTAATTTCAAGGGCACTTTAATTATTAAAACCGAGTCGCTAAAAGCCATTAATTGGTTAATGGTTAACGATTCAATTAAAGATTTATACTATACCTATGGTTATTATTTTGGTCAGATTAGGGTTGCTCCAAAAAATCCGGATGAGTTGTATATTTTAGGGGTTGTGCTTGCGCGTTCTACCAATGGAGGGAAAATCTTTTCGAAGCTAAATGATGATAATGTTCATGGCGATCATCATGCCCTCTGGATTAACCCCAACAATCCTTCACATATTGTAAATGGTAATGATGGAGGATTAAATATTTCGTATGATTTTGGGAAGAATTGGCTGAAATGCAATTCACCGGCAGTGGGGCAATTTTATGCTGTAGCAGTTGATGAAGCAAGCCCTTACAAGGTTTATGGTGGTTTGCAAGATAATGGTGTTTGGACTGGCCCTAGTAATTATACCGCTGATAATAGTTGGCATCAGGAAGGGAAATATCCTTATGAGTTTATAATGGGTGGCGATGGAATGCAAGTGGCTGTGGACACTAAAAATAAATTGGTTTACACCGGTTTTCAGTTCGGGAATGAGTATCGATTAGACCGAAAGAATAATACGTCAGTTTATATCACACCTCGTCATAGTTTAGGCGAATTGCCTTTTCGTTTCAATTGGCAATCGCCTGTTTATTTATCAAAACATGCAAAAGGTATTTTGTATTTCGGAGGAAATTTTTTGTTTCAATCAAAGAAAAAAGGCTCTGAATGGAAAAGGAGTTCTTCAGATTTAACGGGAGGTGGATTAAGCGGAAATGTGCCTTATGGTACTTTAACTTGTATTGATGAAAGTGCTTTAAGAGAAGGATTGCTGTATACCGGAAGTGATGATGGATTTGTTTATGTGTCAAAAGATGGTGGAAAGAACTGGAAAAATACATCCCTAGTAAACACATTTCCTGAATTTAAAGGCTTTTGGGTATCTCGTGTTCAGGCTTCAAAATATAGTGAGTCGAGAGTTTATTTGAGTTTAAATGGATATCGCAATGACTATTTTAAGTCTTTGGTTTTTGTTTCAGAAAATTATGGGGAAACTTGGAAAAATATTAGCAATAATCTGCCTTTTGAACCGGTAAATGTGATTCGAGAAGATTTAATAAATTCATCTATTTTGTATGTTGGAACCGATAATGGTCTCTATGTAACACATAATCGTGGAAATCGTTGGGATAAATTAGCCGGCTTACCACGCGTTGCGGTTCATGATTTGGCCATACAAGAAAAGGCCAACGAAATGTTGGTTGGAACACACGGACGCTCCTTGTATATTATTCCGCTTAAAGAAATTAATCAATTAGACAGCTCAATACTTAATAGCAATTTGGCTTTTTTTGAGATTTCAACACAAAAAGCATCGAATCAATGGGGTAACTCGAATTATTATTGGACGCCTGCAAATGAAGGTAAGGTGTCTTTTTCCTTTTATTTAAAAGATAGTTCGGAGGTTGAATTGAGTATTTTGGATGCAGGCGGTTTGACAGTTTACAGTCGTAAGTTTTTGGCTATAGGTGGTTTGAATTATTTTGATTATAATTTTTCAGCAAATCAAAATTCAACGCTTTCAAAACAATTACGTAGAGGTCAGAATTTGACTTATTACTTAATTGCAGGCAAATACAACGTGCAACTAAAAACATCAGATTTAAAAGTGTCGCAAACTTTAGAACTGATTTCCAATTGAAATAGGCAATTGGAACTTGCGATGGAGAGCTTTTATATTAAGATCTTTTCAAAAATGAATAGCTGTAATTGGTTTCCGAATCTAAGATTCTTAAAATATATAGGCCATTTGCTAAAGCTTCGATATCTATACTCGTTTCTATTTCATCCAATTTACCCGATTTAACAAACTTACCATAAGAGTTGTAAATTGTAAAAGCTGTATTTGGCAGCGATTTTGTTTGTTTTACTATTAATGTTTTGTTGGCAGGATTCGGATAAATTTGAATTAACGCTTGTTTAAGTTTTACGATGTCCAAATAGGTTACCATAAATAGGGTGTCAAAATCACAATTGACATTGCTTAGCACAATTTTTAAATCTTTACCAACACCTTCTAGCTTTCTAAAACCAATTGTTTTTGACTTGCCACGATTTATATTGTCTAAATACCAAGTTCTATTGGTGCTGTAAAATGAATTATCGGTAAATTTGATAGAATCACCAATCTCAAGTTTTACGATTTTCGGCAATGGCACTGCATTTATGATAATTTCCATGGAATCGGAACTTGAACAGAATTCTAATTTCGAAGTAATTTTGGCTTGATATTTACCTCCTGCACGTTTCAAATAATTAGATTGAATTAACCCATTAGCAATTTCACCTGTTTTGGGCCAAGCGTCAAAACCGACAGTGTTTGTAGACATCCATTTTGAAATGCCTTCGGTTAAAACTTTTGTTTTTAAATCAACCGAGTCGTTTTGGCACATGGTATGTGTTTTAAATCCAAATTCAATAAGGGGCATTCTGATTATTACAAGATTCATAATGCTGTTTGAAAGGCAACCGTTACTATCCCAAGCTTGCAAACCAAAACGCAACGAATCGCGATAATACGATGAAATATTTACCTGATTCTTGTCAAACTTTATACGGTAATTGTACTTTGGTGAATTGTCTAAGTCTTGTATCAAATCATTTAACGTGTTTTTATTTGCATCCGGCTTTATAATCGATCGTTGTAAACTCCACTGCAATTGCATAAACGAGTTTGGGTTTGAATTAGACTCGAAAATTTCAGATTGATCCAGTTCGTTTTTATTCTGACAGAATATACCTGATTTTAAATTTACTTGGCGTTTTACAAAGTTTTTGAAATGCATGGTATCAAATCGCGTACAGGATTTTTTATTGGTAGCCTTCAAAATATAAAGACCCGTTTGCAAGACTGAAATAGAATCTTTATTCGAAACTATTTTTCCAAGATACGACCACTGCCAAGTTAAAGTATCCGCCTTTAAACTTTTTGCTATTAGAATTTCGCTAGTTCCGGGGCAAGCTGTTTTATCGGTTCCGGCAGTTATTTGCGGCAGTGCAAGAATGTTTACATAAAAAAAGGTTGAATTGGTTTTACCAAGGGCATCCTTAATATTTAAGCTAACGCTATCATTGGCATTAAAAGTCATATTTAAAATGCCAATGGTATCGGTAATTGTTTTTGATTTTAATTTCCAAGTATAGGAAATTGGACGAGTTGCATTATAGGTTTTGGCAATAAATTGAACGCTTTGATCTTTGCAAACGGAAGTATCTAATTTTTGAGTAACAAAAACTTCTAATACGCCCGAAACCTTTAAGGTGTCAGAAATGGTGGTTGAATTGCAAACAATGCTAGAAATAAAAGACTGATTTAAAATAAAGGTCCCGTTCTTTTTAAAAACTATGGTGTCTTTTTCTAGATTAGAATCTAAACGTTTTGATGATTTAAAATAGAAAGTACGTTCATCATAAGGATGAATGGTTTTTACACTGTTAGCTATAAAATAACTAAAGGATTTATTACTAATTGATAATTGATGAGCGTAATCAGAATTGGAGATTTTATTAATTTTACTGGTTATTTTTATTTTAGGTCTAACCAAAATAGTAAAAATTTTGGTGGAAGATATTAGGTAAGGGCAGGCATTATCTGTTGCAGTCACAGAAAAAATATAAGGTTTGGTGCTAACATCAGCGGTTTGCGGGGTCCATTCAAATTTTACAGCTTGTTGTTTAATATATGAACTGTCGTGTTTTATGGAAGCTCCTTTAATATTCATTTGCCATGAAACTTTAACGGTATCATTTAAAATGGGTGTGCCGGGAGGAGCAGGGGTAAAGGCCTTATCACTGGAATAAATATCTAGAAGAAGTTTTTCGCCTTCACAAACTGTGTAATTTTCGGTAGCCAATATGGAAGGATTTGAATTGGCACTATTGCCACTAAACAGAATTAAAACGTCTCGGGTAATCTGACCAATTTGTTGATATTTACCTGAATTATCTTTTCGCCATTCGTTAACGGCATACGCTATTTGAGAAACTTCGGATCCACTTGTTGGTGTTGCTGAAAATAAGCCAGTAATTGGGTCTAGATAAATACCGATGGGTGGATTATTATCAGGCTTTGGACCTTTTGAAATGTTATAGCCCGATGGGTAATATGGGGTAAATGGATTGGATGCACTAAATGTTGAGTTCCAATTGATGGCGGCAGTCCAGCTCGTTTTAGGATTTATCAAAACGTATGAAAGTGAATCTCTATCGGCGAAATCTGTGGCGCTACAATCTAATTTGATGCTTTGATTTGGCGCATGAATTATCTCTGGTTTTTTATTAAAAATCGGCGAGGTATTTGTTTTAGATTGCGATAGTTCAAGGTTACAAGTTATCCAAAAATCGCTACCTGCAGCTCCTGTCGAAATACTATTGGAACGGTAAAGAGAATTTAAGCCCATGCCTATGGCAACGGTTCCGCAACTTGCAAATGATGATTCCGTGCCGCTAAAATCAATCGTATCTAAAAAGCGATGTTCTTCTATGGCAAAAGTTGAAGATGAAATGGTAGTATTGCTTGGATTGCAAAGTACTCCAATTGTTTTGCAAGTTGGTGCAATGTCAGTGATACTTATGCGAGTTGCAGTGAGAGATTTGGACGAACTACCGCTATTTCCACAAGAAATGCTAAAACTAGGAAAGGACAATGGTAATCCTCTGCAATCGCGGTAAAGTTTAAATTGAAGTTCGAACTTATTACTTCCTAAATACCGATAGGTTATATCGCCTCCAATAGTGGATGCTGAAAATGAATTATGACTAAAAAATAGCACTAAAAGGGTCGATAGATGAAATATTTTTTTCATGAAAAATGCTTTATTTATAGACGCCGAAGTTACCATAAGTTCCAATAAATTTGCCACATTTTTTTGTCTGATTATTCTTAAAGTTGACTTATTTCTTGATTTTTTAGTACATAATTTTTCTAGAATGTAAATTTTAAGTTTCTAAATTAAAGTAAATTTCAGGCTAAAATTAAACCAATGTCAAATTCGATATTAATTACAACAAGCAATGCCTTAGAGGGATTTAAGGTTACACAACAGCTCGGTGTGATGCGAGGAATTACAGTAAGGTCGCGTAGCATAATCGGCAATTTTGCCGGCGGCTTTATGACTATTTTTGGAGGTAAAAGTCAAATTTATTATTTTTATATAAAAAGTTGGAACTCAATAAATAATGAAAGATTTTGTTAAAATATTTCCTTTATCCATTAATCTTAGGTAGTAAATTCCTTGTAACTACTCAGCAGTATTATAAACTAAGTTATTCAAAGCATTCAAAACATTTTGGTTTGATTTAATGGCAGTATCAAT
>Ga0209181_10001993_pt1 | contig 34113 bp, 30 predicted proteins | sample MAT05_FD_187208 | JGI IMG/M metagenome (GOLD analysis project Ga0209181, IMG submission 187208) | Freshwater microbial communities from Lake Fryxell liftoff mats and glacier meltwater in Antarctica - MAT-05 (SPAdes) (version 2) | ecosystem: Environmental > Aquatic > Freshwater > Ice > Liftoff... | reverse complement strand
ATTATACGTACAAATATAAAAATCTTTTACGTACAATTACTTTGTTTTTAAGCCAATTGACAACAAATTACTGACTCCTTTTTAATTTATTTAAAAACTTTAGTTTGAATGAGAATCAACGCAGTTTTCCTGAAACAAGAGACACAGTGGAGAAAAGGAGTATAATTTAAGAGAGAGCAGTTACTCTTATATTGCTATAACAATAGTTCCTATAATGATACAAATAGCGCCAATGGCCGTCTTTAACGTTAAGGATTCGCCAAGAAAAATGACTGCGAATATGATTGCCAGCGCCACACTAAATTTATCAACAGCTACAACTTGCGAAACCTTCCCTAACTGCAATGCCTTGAAATAAAAAACCCATGAGAGTGCTGTAGCGATACCTGAAAGAATAAGAAAAATCAAATTCTGTTTTGTGAGTGTACCAATAGTGCTTGTACCACCGCGCGCAAACGCGATGCCCCAAGCCAACACTAATATCACCACGGTGCGGATAGCCGTTGCTAAATCCGTATCCACATTCTTAATTCCAATCTTAGCAAAAATGGCAGTCAACGCTGCAAACAAAGCTGATAGCAAAGCGAAAATTAACCACATAGTATTGTTTGGATAGAGGATTTAGATAGAACAGTTTATGCCTTTAACAAAGTAAATTTAGTTTAATCTCTTATTCAGCAGCTTCGATAGAGTGACTTTTCGCAACCACCTTGTACAGCATGGTAAAATTGGTTGCAGCCAACAAAAACATAGGTATTCTTCGATACATCATATCGGTGGAGATTAGCTTTTCAATCAATTCCAATGAAAAGGCCTGATCTAACTTTGCTTGAATTGGTATTTGAATAGTTACTGTGGAGATCAAGACGATTGAATTTAACAGCAATGCCAGCCATACAGTCCAAGTAGGTATAGCTGCAGGTCGAAACCAAAATAAAAGTAACTGTGGAATAAAAGACAGGAAAAAGAAGATTACAAACGTTGGAATGATAAACCGCGCATCAACCTGATGAAACTTTACAAATTCCTCGGGCCCTACCATTCTCCAGGTAGGGTAAGCAACAAGTGCATTTACGACACCACCTCCAAAAACATAAAATGAAATGAGAATGTAAATTGAAAATATTACGCCCGAGAATTTCTTTTTGTTTTCCATAGATAAAAGGTAGGCAAAAGCAGATTAATCTCAACTATCCACAATTGGGTTAATGTTACAAGCCATTTTTTTGAACTAACAAATCCCGATTATTTAAAAATAATAAGAACAATAAAATAATACTACGGATAAATAAATTTCGATCTACAAAAAAAATCAATTAGCTTTTTTCTCTAATTGTTAACATACAATCAATTCAAAATCTCCTTAACTTTCTCCATCCCCTTACTTGCGCCCAGTTCGATAAACTCAAGGTTAGGCGCATGCAACACGGGTGGCCGCTTTGGGTCAACTACATATTTCTTAACGTGATCAGGAACGTAGTCAATCAAACTTGCTGCCGGGTAAACCGCCAAGGAAGTACCAACCACTAAAAACAAGTCTGCATCAGCGGAAATATTTGCAGCCACTTCAATCATTGGCACCAACTCACCAAACCAAACAATGTTAGGGCGCAGCTGAGAACCGCGCCCACATGTGTCGCCCATGTTTAGTTGCCATCCAGCTATTGGATAAATTAATTTTGGGTTCAGCGTGCTTCGTGACTCAAATAAACTTCCATGTAAATGAATTACGTTTATAGAGCCCGCACGCTCATGAAGGTTGTCTACATTTTGTGTAATGACAGTAACATCAAACTGTTGTTGTAGCTCTGCTAAAATTTCGTGTCCACGATTGGGTTTTACTTCTAGCGCTTGCTTTCTGCGTTGATTATAAAATTCCAAAACTACTTCCGGGTTTCTATGCCACGCTTCGGGTGTTGCCACATCCTCTACCCGATGGCCTTCCCACAAGCCACCCGCATCCCGAAAGGTAGCGAGACCACTCTCGGCACTCATGCCTGCACCCGTAAGCACGACTAGTCTTTTCATCTTAGCATCCGCTGTGGATAATTCTTCGCATACATATCTATTGTATCCTGACTTTGATGAAACCAAAGTTTAAAGGGTTCTGCCTTGGGTGATGGAATAGATTGAATAAGTCGGAAGAGTTGCTCGGTATCGGCAACATCAGTTAGCCGCATTTTACCATCCGGGGCTTCCATTTTCAACTGGTTACAATTTGTAACCGTTTCGTTTCCTTCCTTTAAAAGTCTGTGTTTCAAAACCTTCCAATAGTTTCTTGCACCCTGAAAGGTGACTTGTTCGGTAAGCACTGCAATTACATCAACTATGGAGATGTACCACTTTTCCTGCTCTGCATCCCACAGGCTTCTTACCTGTTTATCTTCAAAGATTTTTATTTCGTTTTGTTTTTCCATGCATTCTTATTTTTGAACCATAACCATAAGTGTTAACACGCCCAACTAATTTATAGGCGTAAACTTTGCGGCTAGCCTCCGATTGCCTATTTCAATTTACGATCAAAGAAATCGTTTGCACTCTCAAACACCCGCTTCCAACTATCATAGCGTAAGAAGCCATGCACTTCATCAGGCAACACCAACACTTCCACCGCTACATTTTTATCGCGCAGCTTTTCAGCAAGGTCCGTAGTTTGTTGAAATAACACATTACGATCGTCATCGCCATGCACGAGTAAAACAGGCGCAGTCCATTTACTTAAATCTGATATGGGTGAACTCTTATAAGCAACATCCATGTCTTTATCAGTAATGCCCCAGCTGCCACCAGGCGAAAACTCACGGGCACGAAACGCCCAATCATGAACGCCATGCAAATCAACACCGGCTTTAAAAATTTCGGGATTTCTCGCTAAGCCCATGGCTGTAAGATACCCACCGTATGAGCCACCCCACAATCCAATCTTAGCGGCATCTACTTCAGGTAAAGACTGCAAATGTTTTGCAGCTGCTACCACATCTTGATACTCGCTCGCACCGCGTGGACCTTGGTTTTTTGCTCTGCGGAAATCGCGACCGTAGCCAATGCCCGATCGAAAATTAACCGAGAGCACAACATAACCCTGACTGGCCAGATATTGATTGAATGCATAGCTATTGATATAGTAATCACTGTAATGAAAGCCCAACAACATTTGGCGAATCGGGCCACCATGCATAAACACAATTCCTGGCCTCTTACCTGCAACTGCGCGATTGATAAACAGCTGGCCGTGCACCACAGTGCCATCAGCAGCTTTCATAATTACTTGTTCAGGTTTAAGAAATACTATTGATGAAAACGTGGTAAGTTTTGGAACATAAACAGAAACGGTTGCCTTACTTGGCTCATCAACGCGCACTAATTGTTTGGAAGTGTTGGTCGTGGAACGAAATGCATATAATTGTGCGCCTGCAAACGCGGGATACATTTCAATTCCTTCGCCCGTTGTTACTGCTATTGGTGAACCAACAGTAATATCTGATTTCCAAAGATGCCTTCGATCAATGTCTTCGCGGTTGCCATCAAAATAAATAAACTTCGCAGTCGGGTCAAGTGTATAACTCTCTACTTCTCCGTTACCAGGAGTGATGTCTTTTAAATCACCACCAGCATCGTTCATCGAATACAAATGGTTCCAGCCACTGTGTTCACTGAAAAATAAAATTCGCTCTGTAGATGTCCAGTCAAGCGCTTTGTTTGTTCCGTATTGTGAAAACCCACCATCATCGGCAGGTGACTTCCAAATCATTCGTGCTTTCAAGGTTTCGGCATCGGCAATCCAGATAGAAAATTTTATCCCTCCGGTAAGATTACTTAGCTCGCCCACTTTCGTTCCAGCCATGCGGATGAACGCCACTTGTTTTCCATTAGGTGACCAAACTGGATAACTATCGTTACTCACATCGGGAGCAACCCAGCGGATTGCCCTTCGAATTGTATTGTAAATTCCAATAAAACCATGATCTCCGCGATCACTCGTAAAGAGGATTTCATTTCCATCGGGTGAAAAAGTTTGATTGCCATTACTACCGCGAGCGCTAAACAAAAGTTTAGGCGTGTAGTTGATGTCCATAGTCGATTCATAAATCTGTCCACCCCTACTAAATAAAAATCGAATGCCATCTTTATAGAATACAGGACTGTTACCATTTTGGATTTTCGTTGGGGGACTCTTAGATGACAGCTCTTTATAATAGATCGCTTGCTCTGCACCCTCAGCAAGACTTGCTGGGTTTGCATTTTGTCCGTAGCGATTCGGTGCACTACCCCGGACGTATAAAAGTTTTGTTCCGTTAGGTGAAAACACCAGTTGCGAAATTTCCTGACCATCATCTAATTGATAGTCGGTTAAGAACCTTGGAAGGTCGGAGCCCGTCTTTACAAGGATATTTCGTTTGCCATGATCGTTATAAACCCACGCCAGATTTTTTCCATCCAGCGATACAGCCAGATTGGATTCAATCGGGTGACTCATGAATTGTTCGAGGGTTTGAGAGTTTGCTGTGGCAGCGATGAGCAGCGTGAGAGCGACAAAAAGTTTCTTCATGAAATTTTATATTCAAAATTATTAAATCAAGTATCAACATAATTTGATACTCATCTCGAAGATAAATATCAGAAATTACTTTGTCTTTTTCTTGACAGTCTTTTTCTCGCCTGCGTTTGCCGAAACGCCTCGTGCAGGCAGGGCTTTGTTCGCAACCTTCTTCGCAGCTTTCTTAGCAACCTTCTTAGCCGCTTTCACAGGCGCATTAGGCGCATCAGGATCCTCTTTTTTCTTCGCGCCACCAAAGCGACCCCAACGGCCTTTCTTTTCAGGCGCATTGGCTGCAAGGGTTACACACTCCTCTAGGGTAAGCTCGGATGGCTCCTTACCCTTTGGGATTTTTACATTCTTCTTGCCTGCTTTAATATAAGGTCCGAAGCGACCATTTAAAATTTCTATCTCTGTGTTCCCTTCATCGGCAAACGATTTTATTAATCGATTTGCATCAAGTTCACGCTTCGCGTGAATTAATTCTATGGACCGCACGTGACTTATCGTATACGGATCTTCCCCTTTCGGGATAGAAATAAATTTTTTATCATGAAGTACATAGGGTCCAAAGCGACCAATGTTAGCAACCACAGTTTTTTCTTCGAAGTCGCCTAAGGTACGCGGAAGCTTCAACAGCTCAAGTGCATCAGCTAGCGTAATGTTTTCAATGAACTGACCAACCCGCAGCGGTGCAAATTTTGGTTTCTCACCGCCATTGTCATCAGGATTTTCACCTAACTGCACATATGCACCAAACTTACCGAGCTTCACATATACATTCTTGCTCGTCTTCGGGTCAACACCTAATTCTTTACTCTTGTTTGCAACCGATGAACGTTCAACCAAATTAGTTTTTTCAACTGTTTTATGAAACGGTTTGTAGAAGTTACCCAACATGGATTGCCATTTCAATTTACCGCTAGCAATCTCATCAAACTCTTGTTCAATCTCAGCCGTGAATGAATAGTTCGTGATGTCCGGAAAGTGTTCGACCAAAAAGTCATTTACAATCATGGCCGTATTTGTCGGGAACAACTTGTTACTTTCAGCCCCGGTATTTTCTGTCATAGCAATTGACTCAATTACATTTGACTTTAATATATGAACCTTATAATGGCGCTCAACTCCTTCCCTGCTTTCTTTCACCACGTAGCCGCGCTTTTGGACAGTTGAAATTGTAGGCGCATACGTTGATGGTCGTCCAATACCTAACTCTTCCAATTTCTTTACTAGACTTGCTTCAGTATAACGAGCCGGGTGGCGTGAAAAAGTCTGTGTGGCCGAAAGTTGATCGAGATCTAAAACCTGACCAACATTGAGCGGTGGCAGTACTTTACCACTTTCCTCATCTTCAGCATCATCATCGTCTTTCGACTCCATATATACCTTGAGGAAACCTTCAAACTTAATTACCTCACCAGTAGCACTTAAAGTTTTTGGATTCGTTGAGATTGAAATGGTTGCTGTTGTGCGTTCCAATTCGGCATCCGCCATTTGTGACGCAATGGCGCGCTTCCAGATCAAATCATATAGCCGTTGCGCATTGCGATCCATACCCGGATTCATTACAGAAAAATCAGTTGGGCGAATAGCTTCGTGAGCTTCCTGGGCATTCGCTGATTTTGTTTTGAACTTGCGTGTAAACACAAACTCCTTTCCGTAAGCGGATTGAATTTGAGCTACTGCACCTTTTACGGCTTCTTCAGAAAGATTGAGTGAGTCCGTACGCATGTATGAGATCTTACCGGCTTCGTATAACTTCTGTGCAACCATCATCGTCTGCGAAACTGAGAAACTCAATTTTCGCCCGGCCTCTTGCTGCAAGGTTGATGTTATAAAGGGTGGCGCTGGCGACTTCTTTGCAGGCTTCTTAACTAATTCTGATATCAAGAACTTAGCCCCTTTGCAGGATTCCAAAAACGCGAGTGCATCTTTCTCTTCGCTAAATTTTTCGGAGAGATCAGCAATCAATTGTTTTCCGCTTGCTAAATCAAAAACTGCAGAAATCTTAAACGAAGATTTTGCTTCAAATTTTTCAATATCACGTTCGCGCTCAACAACTAAGCGCACAGCTACTGACTGCACGCGCCCTGCCGAAAGGCCGGTACTAATTTTCTTCCAAAGTATCGGTGACAGCTCGAAGCCTACCAAGCGATCAAGTAATCTTCGCGCTTGTTGAGCATTTACTAAATCGATATCAATGCCACGCGGATTTTGTATGGCATTTAAAATTGCATTCTTTGTGATCTCAGTAAAAACTATTCTTCTGGTTTTGCTATCCTTTAAATCAAGTACCTCTTTTAAGTGCCATGAGATGGCTTCTCCCTCGCGGTCCTCGTCACTTGCCAGGTAAACCATTTCCGCATCCTTCGCTAGCAACTTCAAATTCTTTATTACTTCTTTTTTATCGGGAGAGACTTCGTAAGTAGGTTCAAAATTATTTTCAATGTCGATTGCACCATTTCCTTTAGCAAGATCACGGATGTGACCCATGCTGGATGAGACCTTATAGTCCTTGCCTAAATAGCCTTCTATCGTCTTCGCTTTCGCGGGTGACTCAACAATTACTAAGTTCTTGGACATGCGCTCAATTTTACTTTCAAAAGATTCAAATATCAGTAAATTTTTAAAAACACAAAGTTGAAGAACGTTAAATGGGGATTCAGCAAGAGTTCTTCAATGGAAAAATTCAACGTCAAAAATTTCCGTAATGGTATTGATTACCATCATTTTGTGAAAAAAATGGTTGGGATTAATTCCTATTTTTATATCGAGTCAAAATAATTTTCTATCCTTCGTCAATTTTACACCGAATGACGCGAATTCTATATTTAGTAAGGCATGCACAAGCAGAAGTCGCACGCAATCAAAACGACAAAACTCGTAGGCTTACGCAAACGGGCGAAACCGAGGCAATGCAGCTTGGAGAATTTCTAAAAACAAAAAATATTCAACCTATTCTAATTGTGAGCAGCACCGCAGAGCGTGCTCACACAACAGCAAAATTAATTGGTGAACAATTGAACTTTGATTTAACAAAAATTGAAACCCGAACGGAGATTTATGCAGAGAACCTAATTGAAATATTAAAGCTGATTAATCAGCTTGACACCTATTATAATAGTGTGCTGATTGTTGGGCACTTCCCTACCATTGTCGAGCTCTATAATTATCTGACGGAAAACGAATCTATTGCAGCTATGGGCACAGCTGAATTGCGATCACTTACCTTTGAAGTCGATTGGGCACAAATAACCGCTCAGTCCGGACGCCCCGGTTTATTTTTACAACAAGAAGGTTTATGACAACAGATTTTGATCCAAATGGAATTAGCAAGAAGGGAAATCTGTTTGGTCTGCCAGTGACAGTGGATGAAGCTAAACTGATTATCATTCCCGTTCCTTGGGAAGTTACGGTATCGTATCGGGAAGGAACAGCCCAAGCACCACAAGCAATCCTGGATGCATCCTTACAAATTGATTTACATCATCTCCAAGTAAAAGAAGCGTGGAAATCATCCATTGCTATGTTACCTGTTTCAGCAGAATTACTCCATGAGAACAAACAGCAACGACAACTTGCAAAAAGTCACATTCAACAGTTGGAAGTGGGCAATGATCAATCTGGTAAAATAGTGCCAACTAAAATTAACGAAGCGTCTGAAAATCTAAATATCTATGTCAAGAAAACCTGCAGCCAATATCTTAAAGAAGGAAAGTTGGTTGGACTTTTAGGTGGCGATCACAGCACGCCTATTGGATTGATACGGGCACTCGCTGAAAAGTATGATCGTTTTGGTGTGTTACAATTCGATGCGCATGCTGATTTGCGTAAAGCGTATGAAGGGTTCACTTACTCGCATGGTTCTATCATGTATAATGCATTAAAACTTCCGGCTGTTGCAAGACTAGTGCAAGTGGGTGTTCGCGATCTATGTGACGAAGAAGAGCAAGTGATCAATCGCGCAATGGGTCGGGTTAAAACATTTTATGATTCTGATCTAAAGGCCCGACAATACGAAGGTGAATCCTGGAAATCAATCTGCACTGAAATTATTAAAGAACTCCCCAATCTCGTTTATATAAGTTTTGATATTGATGGGCTCGATCCAAAACTTTGCCCGAATACCGGCACGCCTGTTCCTGGAGGTTTAGAATTTTCACAAGCAGTTTACTTGATTGCTGAGCTCGTGAAAGAAGGAAAACGAATCATTGGTTTTGATTTGTGCGAAGTAGCTCCAGCAGAAAATGAATGGGATGCTAGCGTTGGTGCTCGCATGCTTTGGGAACTAAGCCAGTGGACTCTTGCTTCAAATCAGTAACTCTTCTCCATAAACTGAACCATTAAGCCAGTTAAGAGATTAAGCACATTAAGGATTTATATCTTCATCGTCTTCACTTCTTAATGAACTTAATGGTTAATCGTTAATTCCTAAAAAGGAAATTACCTAAAGACAGTGACGGATTAAGAGCTTTAAATTTTCATTGTTTCGATTTATTACTGACCCTAATGATAAAGTTTTATTAATTTCCTACTTTAGCCAGCAAACAATCGCATTAACTTTTTCTAATGAACGAATTAATTAATTCCATAGCAACCGGTGTGTGGACTCCGGTTTTGTTTCTACTAATACTTGGTGGGCTTTTCTTTTTCTTCTATTCACGATTTATTCCCTATAAATTTTTTGGTCACGCAATTTCAGTTTTACGCGGTAAGTTTCACGATCCAACTGACCCCGGTCAAATAACTCCTTATCAAGCATTATCAACAGCGCTTGCCTCCACGGTTGGCATGGGTAACATTGCTGGAGTAGCAGCAGCCATTTCCCTTGGTGGACCCGGAGCGTTGTTTTGGATGTGGGTTACTGCCTTTGTAGGTATGTCTACAAATTTTTTCACAAGTAGTCTTGCGATCATGTATCGTGGCAAAGATTCTGCAGGTGCTATACAAGGAGGACCGATGTATGTGATTCGTGAAGCACTAGGAAAGGTTTGGCAACCCTTGGCTGTGTTGTTTTGCTTGTGCGCCATGATCGGGTGCTTACCCATCTTTCAAGCCAACCAACTTACGCAAGTAATCATTGGTATTAGTGTGCAGGATGAAGCTTTAAAAGCAGCTTCATTTAGTTTGCTGGGGTTTGAGATCAATACACTGAAGTTTATCATTGGGTTTACGCTTATGATTATATCAGCGGTTGTTATCATCGGTGGTATTCAACGAATTGGTGTATGGGCTGGAAAAATGGTGCCGTTGATGATTGTAATTTATTTTGGGTTAGTGATGACGATACTCTTTATCAACATCAAACAAGTACCTCATTATTTTTGGCTGATTATTACAGAGGCGTTTCAGGCAAACTATTATAATTATGATTGCAACCCTGCGCTGGGTGGAGCTTTAGGCGGATTAATTGTTATGGGCGTGCGCAGGGCTTCCTTCTCGAATGAAGCCGGTATTGGCACGGCACCAATGGCGTTGGGAGCCTCTCAAAGTAAAGAACCGATTCGTGAAGGACTTGTATCCATGCTTAGCCCGGCAATTGATACGCTGCTAGTTTGCACGCTAACAGGATTAACTATTTTAGTAACGGGGGTTTGGGAAACAACCATTAACAACTGCTCACCTGAAGGCGCTACGCTAACTGCAACTGCCGTTGAGAGCGTGCTGGGTGACGTAGGTAAATATCTGTTATTGCTTTGCGCTTTTTTCTTTGCCATAACCTCACTGTTTTCTTACAGCTATTACGGCAACAAGGCTATGTCATACCTGGCTGGGGTGAAGGCCGGAAGTTATTACAATTACTTTTACCTCGTCACCATTGTATTGGGTGCAATCTTATCGATGCAGGATGTAATGAACATCATTGATATAGCCTATGCGCTCATGGCTTTCCCTACTATGATTTCGGGATTTATTCTGGCACCGAAAGTATTAGCCGAAACGAGGTCGTATTTCTCAAGAATGAAAGCTGCAGGCAAACTTTAGGAATATCTTAAACCGGCACCTTTTCCATCGGATAATCGAACAACCCGTTTTCTTTAATAGCCTCTGAAACTTTCGCGGGAACAAATTTTTCCCACCCACCTTGGCCTTTTCGAATCATCGCTAGCACATTATCAGAAATGATATTCAAGTGGCTCAGGTTTGCATTTTTGATGTCTTCAAGCTTGTTTGTTGCTTTGAGGTATTTGAACAATAACTGAAGATTCTCTGGTAATTCATTTTCAAAATCTGCCAAGGTAAATAACTCATTTGATCCATAGCGAAAGGAAGGATAAATATAGAGTTTAACGCTGGTGCCAAACAACGAGGCGAAACTTTCTAGAATTCCACCACGTAAATTCTCATAGGTCTTTTCTTCAAAAATCTTTTGCAAGGCATAGATACCCAGCACGAGACCTATTTTTTTCCCTTTCGTTATCTTTGAAAGATAGTCGACCAGGCGATAGTACTCGAAATAGTTTGAAACCAAAACCGTCTGCCCCAACGAGCAAATAATTTCTGCTCTATGCAAAAAATCCTTTTCATCAATTTGCCCATCTGAGCTCAAATCATTCAAGGTTAACTCGGTTAACACCACCATGCGCGATTTATCGACATCAGGTTCGCGTTTAAAGCGCCTTCTTGAGGCCAGCAACATATCAACATTAACATGAGTTACTGGCCTGAAACGGCCTCTTAACACCAACACATTTCTTTTATACAATGCTTCTGAAGGCTGCATCACTGATCCATCAGGGCCAAACATAGCAGCTCTTGTGAGTCCATTCTTCACAAGCTTCAATGCCATCAAGCGATTATCCACTTGCTTGAAGTCGGGGCCATTGATACGAAACATATCCACCTCAATTCTCCGCGAAGTCAAGCCATCTAACAAAGAATTGATAATCTGTTCAGGCTCACTGAGAAACATGCAACCAAAAATCATGTTCACTCCTAAAATACCGAGTGAAATTTGTTGTTGAATCGGGTCGTTGTCATGCATTTTAACATGAACCACGCAATCATTAAAAGGACCTTCGGGTGTTAATTGAAACCTAAGACCAATCCAGCCATGCCCCTGATTGGTGCGTTCGAAATTTAATACCTCAACCGTATCAGCAAATGAAAAAAAACGAGTATCCTTTATACGTGCTGGCAACCGTTCAGGTAATAGCGAATACTCATGATCCAACATTTGAATCAGTCGATCCTCACACACATACCGATCGCACACACCATAAATTGCATCGCTAAACTTCATGTCGTAAGCAGACATGGTTTTGGCTATTGTTCCAGATGCTCCGCCCACTTTAAAAAAATTGGCGGCTACTTCTTGTCCTGCACCAATTTCAGCAAACGAGCCATAAATGGACTTGCTCAGATTAATCCGCAGTGCCTTTTCCTGTGTGGTTAACTTCTTAACTTCTTCCATCGCGCAATAAAAAATTATTCTTCCAGGTTATCAAAAACCAAATGACTTACAAGTTAGGCACAATGCCACAAAACAAACATCTTTTTGATAATTTTAGTTTAACCTCTATTTTGCGCCATACTATATTAATTCATTCATGGCAAACAGGGGTAACTTTTCGGGAAACATTGGTTTCATACTGGCCGCGGCAGGTTCAGCTGTTGGGCTTGGGAACATTTGGAAATTTCCCTACGAAGCCGGTCAAAATGGTGGCGCTGCATTTTTGCTGATCTACATCCTCCTTACTTTCTTGTTGTGTTACCCGATCATGATTGGCGAGATCGCAATCGGTCGTAGGGCAGGTTCTGATGCTTACGGTTCTTACAGACAGTTAGGTGGAAAACGATGGGGCTATCTTGGTTTGTTTGGTATCCTCTGCGGAATTATGATTTTATCATTCTACAATGTTGTTGCGGGCTGGGCTTTTGGTTACTTCCTGGAAATCTCATTTGGTAGTTTACTAGATCACCCGAACTACGGTACCTTCTTCTCAGAATATGTGATTGACTTCTGGGATAATCTCATTTTCTCTGCGTGCTTCATGGCAATCACCGCATTCATTGTTTTGAAAGGCGTGCAAAAAGGAATTGAAGCTGCTTCCAAAATTATGATGCCCGCACTTTTCTCAATTCTGATAATTCTCATAGCTTATTCACTAACATTGCCAAACGCGTCAGCTGGAATTAGCTTTTATCTGTTGCCGGATTTTAGCAAAATAAATTTTCAAACAATTTATTCTGCAATGGGACAAGCGTTCTTTTCACTGTCGCTTGGTATGGGTGCATTAATTACGTATGGCTCCTATGTCGGTAAAAATCAAAATGTTATCGGTGCCGCTGCTACAATCACCCTTATGGATATGTCAGTCGCCTTCCTTTCGGGATTGTTAATTTTTCCATTAGTTTTTTCTCAAGGCCAATCTCCTGCGGAAGGACCGGCACTTGTCTTTGTTGTTCTACCAGGAATTTTCAATGCGATGGGGCCTATTATTGGGCGCTTAATGGGTGGCGGATTCTTTCTATTACTTTGTTTTGCCGCACTAACCTCCACAGTTTCATTACTAGAGGTTCCTGTAGCCTACTTTGTAGATCAAAAAAAATGGTCGCGAAAGAAAACAACTTGGCTATTGGCTGTCTTTATTTTTGTTGTTGGCCTGCCCAGCATGCTATCGCAAGGCGCAGTTGAAATGTTTACTCACTTGCCTTTTTATCAGGATCGATCTGCACTTGATTTTGTAAGTGAAGTTTTCTCAGATATTAGTTTACCGTTAGGCGGGTTTCTAATGACCCTCTTTATCGTGACTCGCTGGGGTACCAACAACATGAGCGAAGAACTTTCTTTAGGCAATGAGTCATATCGCAATTCCCTGCTGGAGAAATACGTTAATTTTTCAATTCGATATATCTGTCCGGTAATTCTAGGGATCTTTTCAGTCCTGATTATTATCGATAAGTTTTATGGCATTGATAAGCTCACAAATTAAGGTAATGAACTCAAAAATAGTTGCTCCTTCTACCTCAACCCATACCCTTCTCCAGAAGAGAAGGATAAGCGGAATTTTTAGAGATGTTCTTAATCTACCCAATCCGCTACAAACAAGTTTGTATCGCGCGTACCGCCATTATTTCGGTTGGATGAAAAGATAATTCGTTTACCATCGGGCGAGAACATCGGAAACGAATCGAACACGCCATCGTAGGTTATTTGTTCAAGACCGCTGCCATCTTCATTAATCATAAAGAGATTGAATTGAAATCCGCGTGAACCTTTATGATTGGAGCTGAAGATTATTTTCTTCCCATTAGGATGATAAAAGGGTGCCCAGTTTGCTTTGCCGAGATTTGTTATTTGCTTTAAATCTGAGCCATCTACATTGCAGGTAAAGATTTCCATTTCTGTTGGTGCCACCAACCCTTGCTTCAAATAATCCCTATATTCCTTTTTTGCTTCATCTGTTTTAAATCGAGAAGCTCTGAATACAAGTTTCTTTCCATCTGGCGAAAAGAAAGCTCCCCCATCGTAACCAAGTTCGTTTGTTATTTGCTTTACATTTTTGCCACTGATGTCCATGATGTATAAATCAAGATCACCGTTACGCGTTGAAGTAAACACAATCTTATCACCTTTCGGTGATACGGTTGCTTCAGCATCGTAACCAGGTAAGTTTGTCAGCTGTTTTTTTATTTTACCTTTTAAGTCTGATACAAAAATGTCGTAAGTATCGTATACTGGCCATAAATACTTACCACCTGGCGTGCGCCCCGGATCCACTGGACAATCTTTTCCACCCAAATGAGTTGAACCAAAAAGTATGGTCTTATTGCCAGGCAAAAAGAACGAGCATGTTGTCCTTCCTAAACCAGTGCTTACTAATGGCGGCTTGGTATCAGGATTACTTAAATCCAAACCATCAACAGGCATATAAAAAATCTGATCGCAAGACAAGCCCCAATTTTTATTGTTAGATTGAAAGCTAATCATCTTGCTATCAAAACTCCAGTAGGCTTCAGCATTGTCAGCTCCGAAGGTCAGCTGACGGATGTTGTTCAAGTGAGTCTCCTGCGGGTATTGAACAACATTTGCAGAGCTCGGCTGCTGAGCCTGAATTCCAAGCGAAGTAAAAAGAACTAGAAAAAAAGTGGAGCCTGATAGGTCACGTTTGGTCATGTAGCTAAATTTTTGCGTGAAGATAACAGAAGGGAATAAAAATACTCGCATGCCCTCACCGTGCGATCAATTGAAAAAGTATCGGTTGCCGTAGTAATTCCGCCCGAAAAAGAGCAATATGATATAGTCGCTAAGTACTTGTTACGCTCAACTGGATAGGAAGCTTTAATTTTTAAAATCTTAAATTAGTTTAATTAACCTTTTAGCCTGGTCAGAGCACTGGCTATCTGTTCCTCAAAGAAGGTTTCATAATTGCGTGTAGTATTGTTCATGGTGAAAGTTTGAATAGTCACGAATCCCTTTTGAATTAACGCATTGCGAAGGTCTAAATCATAAAGAACGCTTTTGATATGAACAGCCAATTGGTGATAATCTCCGTCATCAAAGAGCAATCCGTTTTCTTTGTGTTGCACCACATCCAGAATACCACCAAACCGAGTGGCAACAACCGGGCACCCCATTGCCATAGACTCCAGCAATACAAGACCAAAACCATCGGTAATTGATGGAAGTATGTTTACGGTTAATAACTTGTAGTAATTCAATACTTTTTCAGGCACTACCTCTCCTGCGTAAATCACTTGATTTGTTATACCTAGTTCAGTGCACAATGTGTCAAAATGACCTTCCTTCACACCAACTAACAACACCTTTACGTTGGGCATCGCTAAGTCCTTGATCGCCCAAATCAATTGCTCGTGACGCTTTAACCGCGATATGCTGCCAACAACCAAATCACCCGTCTGAATCCCATAAAGTTGTTTAAGTTCAACTACATCCTGTTCGTTCCATTGATTATAGCGTGACACCGGAATGCCATTATGTATAACCTTTAGATGCTTGTCTGGGTATCCTTTCTTAATAAAGATTCGCTTAAGTTCGTGACTGATCAAAATAATTTTATCTGTACCCTTCACATAAAATGAATTTTGCAAGAATCCGCCTGCGCTAAGCGGATACTGTCTTCGTGTATGAAATAGAAGTGCCCGAACGCCATAAAACATTCTTGCAAAAATGGTGATGTAGCGGTCTTTACTTGATTGCGCATTTATGACTTCAATCTGGTGCTCTTCCACGATTGACTTGAGATGCCTGATGGCTTTGCGATCGAAACGGGATTTAATAACAAAAGGAACAAAGATTACAGAAGTTGAATCTGCTAATAAACCTTGAAGCACAGACATTGGCCTAGCAGCCACCAGCACTTTGTGCCCACGCGCGGCAAGAGCCTCGGCCAGATAAGACACCGAGAAGCTGGATCCAGCTAAAATATCTTCCTGTGTAATTAATAAGATGTTCAAGGGATTGGATTTCACTTTTCAAACGAATAACAACCAGAAGCAGTTTAATACCCTTTGTTCGGGTCAGGCTGCCTTAGCCTTTTCTTCTTCCTTCAATGCGCGTCTCAGAATTTTACCCACATTGGTTTTGGGCAACTCATTTCGAAACTCAAATTGACGCGGAATTTTGTAGTTAGTCATATTCTCGTGGCAATAGGCCTTTAATTCTTCCACCGTTAAAGTCGGGTCACGCTTCACAACGAAGGCCTTAATTGCCTCGCCAGATTTTGAATCCGTTACTCCTATTGCGGCAACCTCAAGTACTTTAGGATGGGCAGCTAGTATATTTTCAACTTCATTCGGGTATACATTAAATCCAGAAACCTTAATCATATCTTTTTTGCGATCAACAATTTTGAAAAATCCATCTTCATCCATAATTCCAATATCACCCGTACGAAACCAATTGTCTGGAAAGAAAACATCTTCATTATTGCTATTCCAGTAGCCACGCATTACTTGCGGCCCACGGGCACAAATCTCACCAATCTTACCTTGTGCAAGTTGATTTCCATCATCATCAAAAATTGCCAACTCTGTACTCGGCATTGGTAATCCAATAGTTCCACGTTTTTCTGTTCCATTAAGCGGGTTGCAAGAAAGCACTGGCGATGTTTCACTTAACCCATAACCTTCAGCTATTGAGTTGCCTGTAATCGCAAGCCATCTGGTGGCAACCGAATCTTGCACTGCCATAGCACCGCCAATAGAACCTTTTAAAGCTGAGAAATCACAGTCTTTGAAATCGAGATTATTGAGCAACCCATTAAAAAGTGTATTCACTCCGGTGATGACGGAGAACCGATGTTTCTTTAACTCCTTTACAAAGCCGGGCATATCGCGTGGATTAGTTATCAACACGCTCTTCACACCTTGTGTGTACATAAGCAATCCGTTAACGGTAAGCGCAAAAATGTGATACAACGGTAATGCAGTAATGATAATGTCCTGTTGGCCGAGCGTTAAGATTTGCTTAAACCAATGCGTTATCATCATGTTATGTGCAATGAGATTTCGATGCGATAGTTGGGCACCTTTTGAAACTCCAGTTGTTCCACCCGTGTATTGAAGCACTGCCAAATCTTCGATATCGATCTTGGGTCGTTTGTATTCCAAAGTCTCGCCTTTTCTAAGAGCCTGCTTGAAAGGAATGGCATTCGGGATTCTATATGCCGGAACTAATCGTTTGATATACTTAACAACAAAGTTGAGTATCGCACCTTTTAATCCGCCCAACATATCGCCCATGTCGGTTATGATAATATGCTTGGCGCTGATCTTTGGTATAATTGGTTGAAGGTTATGTGCAAAGTTCGAAACAATCACCACAGCAGAAACATCTGCATTATTGAATTGATGTTCCATCTCAGGCGAAGTATAAAGCGGATTGGTATTCACCGCTATCAGCCCGGCCTTAATTGCGCCCATAAAGGCAATCGGAAACTGAATGAGGTTTGGTATTTGTATCGCGATACGATCGCCTTTCTTCAACTTTAATTCGTTTTGCAAATAGGCCGCAAAAGAAGTTGAGTGTTTGTCGACATCAATGAAAGTCATTTGCTTTCCAAAATTCTCGAAGGCAACCCGATTTGGGAATTTTTGAACCGCTGCGTCAAAAAGTTCAATAAGCGATTCATATTCATAAGCACCAATCTCATGCGGAATTCCTCTAGGATATTTGGCGAACCACGGTGCATCCATTTTCTATCTTAATTTAGATTCTAAAGAAAGAAAAAAAAGGTGGGTTCAGCAATCGATTGTTTTCTGATAATTAGCGAGTGTTTTAACATAATAAAAAAAAGCCCTGACTTTTTAGTCAAGGCTTTGCTGTAGAGGGAGGCTTCGAACCTCCACGGAGAAGTTAGCTGCAAGGCACAAGAAAAACATTTTAGTGGTCAACCCATTACCTTGCGTTTGTCCTTTGATCTCCACCCCCGAGACAGGAGGGCTTGTCTGCCAATTTCAACACCCTACATTATTGTAAATTATTCAGCAAATTAAGCCATAATATGAATCAGTGTCAACAAAATGGTTGTATTATTACAAATTTTTTAATAAAATTGTCATTAAACTAATAATTTTAAAAAATACTACCTACCATGAGTCGAAATTTTGAAATTGATAGCACTGATCTCAAAATACTTGAGATTCTAATGCAAGACGCCAAAAGACCTTATACGGAAGTCGCCAAAAAGGTTAATGTTTCACAGGGAACTGTGCACGTGCGCATGAATAAAATGGAAGATGCCGGTATTCTTGACAAAACAACACTCCGTATTAATTATGCAAAATTAGGTTACGATATTACAGCTTTTATTGGTATCTATCTGGAAAAGAGTGCCTTATATGATATGGTTCTGGCTAAGCTGAAGAACATCCCTGAAATAACGAGCATCCACTACACTACTGGCAACTATTCCATGTTTGTAAAAATCCATTGTCGGGATACCAATCACCTAAAAGAAGTACTGCACGATAAAATGCAGCAAGTTGCAGGAATAGAGCGAACGGAGACTATGATCTCTCTGGAAGAAAGCCTTGATCGAAACTTAAAACTGACTTGATCAAATAAAATTCAAGGTTTTTAGAACCTTAAACAGTCACATTTGTTGTAAACTTGAAGATTATTTGAAATTAGTCTAAATAGGCAAGATGAGTAAAGACAATCAGGTTCTAGAAGAAATAACCTCAAAGGAATACGAGCACGGCTGGACTGTTGATCTGGAGGTAGATGAAGCACCAAAAGGGTTGAACGAAGATACTGTTCGATTTATTTCAGCAAAGAAAGGTGAGCCTGAATGGTTATTGGAATGGCGTTTAAAAGCGTTCCGCCTATGGCAGAAGATGGCAGAACCTAAGTGGCCGAATGTACACTACCCCCCTATCAACTATCAAGATATCATTTACTACTCGGCCCCTAAGAAAAAAATTGGTGCAAGCAGTCTCGATGAAGTTGATCCTGAGTTAATAAAGACTTTCGAAAAGCTGGGAATCTCAATAACCGAACAAAAACGTTTGACTGGTATAGCCGTAGATGCCGTTATTGATAGCGTATCTGTAGCCACTACTTTTAAAGTAAAACTAAGTGAGTTAGGAATTATCTTTTGTTCATTTAGCGAAGCTGTGCGCGAACACCCAGATTTGATTAAGAAATATTTAGGTTCAGTTGTTCCAATTAACGACAACTACTTTGCTGCACTCAACAGTGCTGTCTTTTCGGATGGTTCTTTCTGTTACATTCCAAAAGGTGTTCGGTGCCCGATGGAATTGTCTACTTACTTCCGAATTAACGCTGCCAACACTGGGCAGTTTGAACGTACCTTGATTATTGCCGATGAAGGTTCGTATGTCAGTTACCTGGAAGGCTGCACCGCTCCGATGCGCGATGAAAATCAATTGCATGCAGCCGTGGTTGAACTCTACACCATGAAGGAGGCTGAGATTAAATATTCAACGGTGCAAAACTGGTATCCGGGCGATAAGAATGGAAAAGGTGGTATCTATAATTTTGTGACGAAACGCGGATTGTGTGCTGGTGATTATTCTAAAATTTCATGGACACAAGTAGAGACAGGCTCTGCGATTACCTGGAAATATCCATCGTGCGTTTTAAAAGGTGATTATTCTGTTGGCGAATTTTATTCCGTAGCAATTACTAATAATTATCAGCAAGCCGATACGGGTACCAAAATGACTCACATCGGAAAGAATACCCGGTCGCGCATTGTGAGCAAAGGAATTTCCGCTGGCAAATCTCAGAATAGTTATCGTGGTCAGGTGCAAGTATTGAAGCGTGCTTCGAATGCAAGAAATCACTCACAATGTGATTCATTACTGATGGGCGATCAATGTGGAGCCCATACGTTTCCGTATATCGATGTTGAAAATAGCAGCGCCCGCATTGAACATGAAGCAACTACTTCTAAAATTGGTGAGGATCAAATCTTCTATTGCTTACAGCGAGGTATTAGTGAAGAGGCAGCTGTAGCACTAATCGTGAATGGGTATGCAAAGGAAGTATTGAATCAACTACCAATGGAGTTTGCTGTAGAAGCCCAGAAGCTTCTTGCTTTAACCCTAGAAGGTAGTGTAGGTTAGTTCAAAATTCAATGTTCAAAATTTAAAATTGAATGAGTAAAATAAATTCCTTTGAAGACCTTAATGAATTCACAAAATTAAATAGCGCAGCCTATTGAAATCAGTAAACAGCTTTTAGGTTTCATCTCCTACTTAAAAAGCTCTGAATTAAAAGGAGAAAAATATATCAAATAACCCAAAGAGTCTTATGGGGCAAAATCCAATCATGAATCTCGATCTTTAAATTTTGAGTTTAATTATGTTAACGATAAAAAATATACAAGCAAAAGTTGCCGATAAACAAATCTTAAACGGGATTGATTTAAAAGTAAATGCCGGAGAAGTACACGCCATCATGGGTCCGAATGGTTCTGGCAAGAGTACGCTTGCATCTGTATTATCCGGAAGGGAAGAGTATGAAGTAACGGGCGGTGAAATTGATTTTCTTGGAAAAAATCTTCTTGAGTTATCTCCAGAAGATCGTGCGCGTGAAGGAATATTTATGGCCTTTCAATATCCCGTAGAAATTCCAGGAGTGAGTACTATCAACTTCATGAAAACCGCACTCAATCAGATTCGCGAATACCGAGGTTTGCAAGCACTTGACTCTGTTTCGTTTTTACAATTGATGAAAGAACGAATGGCTTTGGTGGAAATTGATCAATCGTTATTAAGTCGCTCTTTAAATGAAGGTTTCTCAGGCGGTGAAAAAAAACGCAACGAAATTTTTCAAATGGCAATGCTTGAACCGAAGTTGGCTATACTTGACGAAACTGATTCAGGGTTGGACATTGATGCGTTGCGCATTGTAGCGAATGGTGTAAACAAACTGCGAAATAAGAATAATGCAATAATTGTTGTTACTCATTATCAGCGATTGCTCGAGCATATTGTACCAGATTTTGTGCATGTTTTATACAAAGGCAAGATTGTAAAATCAGGAACAAAAGACTTAGCGCTTGAATTAGAAGCTAAAGGATACGATTGGATTAAAAATGAAGTAGCCATTGCCTGATATGAGTACACTAGCAACAAGCCAAAACATAAGTAACGAGATAGTAAACAGCTTTCAATTAACTGATTTTTCTTCGGCTATTGAAAATAGGACGAATGCAATTGAAGTCCTTAAATCAAAAGGGTTACCCGGAAGCAAACAGGAAGAATACCGCTTCACTCCTATCACAAAAAATCTGGAGAAAAAATTTACCTGGAAAAGCAAGCCAGTTGCAGCGTCAATAACATCAGTTGGTAAGTTTTTAATTCCTGCAGTTGATGCATTCGTTCTAGTACTTGTTAACGGTTCTTATTCAAAAGAACTATCAACTAAAGAATTTCCGAAAGGCATTACAGTCTTATCACTAAAAGATGCACTTGAAAGTAATCATCCCGTTGCAGCGAAACACTTTGATAAATTAGTAAACTCTGAATCAGATTCTTTTGCCGCATTGAACACTGCATTCTGGCAAGATGGAATTTTTATCCACGTTTCTGAAAACACGACCTTAGAAAAGCCTTTCTTGGTTTTACACATCACTGATTCAAATCAAGAATCAGTTATTAGTCATACCCGAATATTGGGTGTAATTGAAAATAATAGTTCTATTCACATCATTGAAAAATTTGATACAGTTGGCAAAAATCCGGTATTCAATACCTTGTCAGAAGAATTTGTTGTTGGCGAGGAGGCTAGCTTCGAATACTGCAAAATTCAAAATGATAACTACCTAAATCAGGTTGCTAATACGGTCATTCACCAAGCTAACTCAAGCAAGGTTAATACCTTTACACTTACCTTAAATGGAGAATTAGTCCGCAATAATTTTAGCATCATTATCGATGGTGAAAATTGTGAATCCCATTTTCATGGATTGTATTTACTTAATGGCAATACGTTAGCGGATAACCATACGGTTGTGGATCACCGGAAGCCCAATTCATTTAGCAATGAAATATATAAGGGAATTATGGATGGAAACTCAAAGGGAGTTTTCAACGGAAAAATATTTGTGCGACCGCACGCTCAAAAAACAAACGCGTTTCAATCAAACAGAAATATTATTATTTCAGACTCAGCAACCATCAATACAAAACCGCAACTTGAAATATGGGCCGATGATGTGAAGTGTTCTCATGGCTGCACCTCGGGTCAGCTTGACGAAGAGGCTATGTTCTATCTTCGCTCACGCGGAATTGCAGAGTCGTTGGCAAAAGCAATGTTGCTTTATGCGTTTGCCGTGGATGTTCTTGAACCGCTTCAACATGAAGGCTTGAAGACATACTTAGATAATCTTATTGCCGAACGACTACATAAGAATTTTTAACTATGGAAACACTTGCTATAAAATCAACATTAGATATCTCAAAAATCCGGAAACAATTTCCGATTTTGAATCAGCAAGTGAATGGTAAACCGCTAATTTATCTTGATAACGCGGCAACCAATCAAAAACCACAGCGGGTTATTGATGCATTGACTGCTTATTATGAACAAGACAATGCAAACATTCATCGCGGTATTCATACTCTTGCTGAGCGAGCAACAAAAGCCTATGAGGCCACACGCAATTCCATGCAAACCTTTATTGGCGCCAAGCATGTTGAAGAAATAATCTTTACTCGAGGAGTAACAGAAAGCGTCAATCTGGTAGCTTCTTCCTATGGGCGCGCATTTCTAAAAGCGGGCGATGAAGTTATCATCTCTGGCATGGAGCATCATTCCAATATTGTTCCGTGGCAAATGATCTGCGAAGAGAAAGGTGCAATCGTAAAGGTAATTCCGGTTAGTGAAGTTGGTGAGTTAGATTTAGATAGTTATCAGAAGCTAATCTCAAACAAGACAAAGATTGTCGCAGTTAATCATGCTTCAAATAGTTTGGGTACAATTAATCCAATAAAGGAGATTATTGATATTGCACATCAGCAAGATGCAGTTGTGCTGATTGATGGTGCACAGGCCTCCGCACATTTGACTATCAACGTTCAGGAGCTTGATTGTGATTTCTATTGCATCTCAAGTCATAAAATGTATGGCCCTACAGGCACGGGCATACTTTATGGCAAGAAAGAACTTTTAGAAAAGATGCCGCCATATATGGGTGGTGGCGAAATGATTAAAGAAGTTACATTCGCCAAAACCACGTACAACGATTTGCCTTATAAGTTTGAGGCTGGTACCCCTAACATTGCCGATGTCATTGCGCTGAATGAAGCAATCTCCTTTATCAACGAATTAGGGAAGGAGAACATCGCAGCTCACGAAGCTGAGTTGTTGGCCTATACAACTGAAAAGTTGTCTAACATCCCACATGTAAAATTGATTGGTACCGCCAAAAATAAAGTAGGTGTGCAATCTTTTATTGTTGATGGCATTCATCATTTTGATATTGGACAAATGCTTGACGCACGCGGAATAGCAGTGCGCACGGGGCATCATTGCACCCAACCACTAATGGATCAATTTGGCATAGAGGGGACTGTAAGGGCTTCTTACGCTATTTACAATACGAAAGCTGAAGTAGATCAATTAGCAGAAGGATTAGAACGCATTGTGAAATTTCTTAAGTAGTTTTATTGTTATGAAAAATGAAGACCGAATTATTGAGCTTCTTGCTGAGACTGTAAAGGGTCAGGATAGACTTATTGACAAAGTATCAGAAATGAGTCACGAAATTCCTGAAATGACACAAGAAATCTCTGAAATGAATTCTGAATTAAAAAAACAAGGCCTCCAAACAGCAGAAAACTCAAGAGCAATTTTGAAATTGGCTGACGAAATACGATTGGTTGCCTAACACGAAAAGCGAATAGCTAAACTTGAAGTAACTGTTTTTAAATAAGTGGCCTTGATCAATCAAATTCAGGACGAAATCATAAACGAATTTTCATTGCTTGATGGAGACATGGAGATGACTGTCTTTTATATCATGGAGTTGGGACAAAAATTACCACCCATGAAGGAAGAAGTGAAAACGGAAGATAATATAGTGAAGGGTTGCCAATCAAAAGTCTGGATGACTGCGTTGATGAAGGATGACATGATTCATTTTGATGCTGACAGCAATACGGCCATTACAAAAGGTTTGGTAAGTCTGCTGGTGCGAATATTCAACGGACAAATACCCGAAGACATCCTTAGCACCGAACTTTACTTTATGCACAAGATTGGCATGGAACGCTTTATAGGAACCCAACGTTCTAATGGATTTGCATCCATGATCAAGCAGATGAAATTGTATGCACTTGCTTATAAAACTAAAAAAGAATTAAGCTCATGAGCGAGACTCAGAATACAGAAACAAAAACACAGGAAATTTCTCAACCGGAACTTCGAGATAAGGTTATAGCTGCACTTAAAAGTGTGTATGACCCCGAAATTCCTGTTGACATTTATGAATTGGGATTGATTTATGAAATCAATGTTTTCCCGGTTAATAATGTTTACATCCTGATGACGTTGACTTCACCATCCTGCCCTTCGGCAGAAGTAATTCCGGTTGAAGCTGAACAAAAAGTAAAAGAAATTGAGGGTGTCAGTAGCGTGAAGGTGGAATTAACATTTGATCCACCCTACTCACAAGACATGATGAGCGAAGCAGCAAAATTGGAACTTGGCTTCATGTGAACATTCAAAATTCAATGTTCCGAGTTCAAAATTGGCAGATTGAACTTTGACAATCGCAATAATGTTTAACTGAAATAATATAATTTTAAATCTTGAATCTTAAATTTTGAACTAATATGTATCCAGAACCTTTAGTTGCCCCCATGCGTCAGGATTTGACTGTAGCGGGTTTCCGTGAGTTGAAAAGCTCAGCAGATGTAGATAAAGAATTGAAAGACCACAAAGGCACTACGCTATTGGTAATTAATTCTGTTTGTGGTTGTGCGGCTGGTGCTGCCCGACCAGGTATTAAGTGGGCACTTCAGCATAGTACCAAAAAACCAGCTCAACTTACCACCGTATTTGCCGGAGTAGATAAAGAAGCCGTAGCCAAGGCACGGGAATATACACTACCTTACCCGCCTTCATCACCAGCGATCGCGCTTTTTAAAGATGGTGAGTTGGTCCATTTTGTAGAACGTCATCATATTGAAGGTCGCAACGCACAAATGATTGGCGAGCATTTGGTAGAGGTGTTTGACGAATTTTGTTAATCTTTTATAAGACTATAAAAACTAAGAGCCTTCGGGCTCTTTTTTATTTTAACTCTACTCCTACTTACCTTTACTTTCATACGTGGTGAACACTTAATGAAACGAATTCTCCCAACCATTGTACTTGCTCAGTTTTTCTGCACCTCGTTATGGTTTGCCAGCAATGCAGTATTATCCAATCTCATTTTAACACATCATCTCGATTCCAATTTTCTTGCGCGCCTCACCAGTTCGGTTCAATTTGGTTTTATCACAGGCGCATTTTTTTTTGCACTGCACCGCTCCCGATGAATCGAGAGGAACATCATTGACCATTGTAAATTGTATTGGCTTTGCAATTACTATTGTTAGCATTCAGACTATAAGCGCATTTTCAACTCGCCTGAGCGGACAATACACTTACTTATTGTTGGCAATTGGCCCGATAGTTGGCTTGATAGGCTTGTTGAAAAAGAGAAAAACTACAGAACCAACCGTTGCCCCTTAATCCAAACCGAACTTACCCACGGAGTTAAAAAATTGGAATTTTTATAATAAGTTTGATTAATTACTCAACAAACCAAATACTATGAAATCAAAAACAATCTACAGTATACTCGCGATTGGTTTAATAGGCTCATCGCAGGCTATGGCACAAGGATATTCCGGCACCCCACCCGCTGTTTCGCCTATGCCTATGAAACCAGAAATGACTGAAATATGGGAGCCCGAAGTAAAAATAATTACACCGGCAAAAAAATTAGGTGATGCACCTTCCGATGCAATCATTTTGTTTGATGGTAAAAATCTTGATCAATGGGCAAGTCAGAAAGATTCATCAAAACCAGCGCCCTGGAAGATTGTCGATAATGATCACATGGAAGTTGTGCCAGGCTCAGGTGGAATTCAAACTAAAATGCAGTTTGGTGATTGCCAGTTGCATATTGAATTCAGCGCACCAGACTTAGTCGAAAGCTCTAGTCAAGGTCGCGGTAACAGTGGCGTGTTTTTGCAAAATCGATATGAACTTCAAATTCTAGACTCATACAACAACAGAACGTATCGCAACGGACAAGCCGGAAGTATTTATAAAGATCATGCACCCTTAGTTAATGCCATGCGCAGTCCGTTAGAGTGGAACACATACGATGTTGTTTATACAGCCGTGCGTTTTAAAGCCGATGGTCGTGTAGATGCACCCGCTCGAATTACTGTTTTACACAATGGCGTTGTTGTTCAAAACAATTCAACCATTAATGGACTTACTCAATACATTGGTTTGCATGATTATCCTACGCCACATGGTGATGATGTTATCTCTTTACAGGATCATGGCAATAAAACTCAATTCAGAAATATCTGGATCAGAAAACTGTAGTCAGTCGATAGTAATTCAGTCGACAGTCCACAGCATACAGGCCTTAGTTAATTGTCCTACAACTTTATGCTCTCGCGCACAGTTGTAGGACAATTTTTTTTGCGTAAGGTTGTTGGGCAACTTGTATTAATCTTTCTTGATACCAATCCTATAAAGCATAGTACCCATAGCAGCAAAGAAAGCTACGCCTAACAAGCTATAACCTCCGGCACCTAACAGATTAGTCAATCCATGCTCAGCGCTGATTGATTTCAACGAATTAAAAATACTATCCTTAACCGAAAGTAATGCCACCACAACTCCGGCCAATGCACCACCGGCAATTAAACCCGTTGCAAATAAACTTCCACGGCCAAGCTCTTCGTCTTGCTTAAGTTCACCTTTCTTCTCGGCACGCCAGTCAATAACTCCTTTAATAGCACCACCAATAAAAATTGGCAATGTGGTAGCCAGAGGTAGGTAAAGTCCAATAGCAAAAGCCAATGCTTTTATACCACACAACTCGATCATTACAGCTATGAAGACCCCTACTATAACAAACTGCCAATCGAGATTATACGATAAAATACCTTTTGCTAAAGTTGCCATTAACGTTGCTTGTGGTGCTGCAAAACGTTCACTACCTATGGCATGCACAATTCCCTGTGCAGCCATATCAGCTGTTGGTGTGTCTAATACTTTAACAACAATACCAATCGCAATAGATGAAACGATTGCTCCTATAAATAGCGCGAGTTGCTGATATTTTGGCGTGGCACCAACAATATAACCTGTTTTCAAATCTTGCGAAGTAGCTCCTGCATTGGCAGCCGCAATACAAATCATTCCCCCCACTACCAAAGCCAGGGGTTCATATAGCTTTCCGCTCCACCCTACTGCCGTAAAAATCAAACACGTGCCCATCAACGTAGCGATGGTCATACCTGAAATAGGACTATTGCTCGAACCCACTAGTCCAACAATACGACTGGCAACAGTCACGAAAAAGAAACCGAAAATAATGATCAAAATTCCGATTAATAGTTTTTGGATAAATCCATCTCCGGGAATACCCGGTAGCACCGTCATAAGCGCAACCAAAATAATACTTCCAATAATTACTACCTTAAATGAAAGATCACGATCGGTGCGTGCAATACTGGCCTCACTTTTTTCTTTTAATGAAGCAATGCTATCCCGGAATGAGCTAATGATCGTTGGCATTGTTTTCATTAACGTAATGAACCCACCCGCTGCAACAGCTCCCGCACCAATCTGACGGATATAAGCGAAGTAAATTGCAGACGATGGGTTGCCGAAAGTTTTTAAAACAGGATCCCAGCCACCCTTTCCTCCTGCAACATTAATATCTGCCAAGTAACCAAGCTTAACTAATTGTGTAGCAATAATTGATGGGTCGACTACGGTAGACAGTAATGGAATCATGGCCCACCAGGCAAGGACAGAGCCTGCCACCAACACGCCACCAATCTTTGGCCCAATGATGTACCCAACACCCATATACTCGGGAGTTATCTCGCCATTGATTGTTGCCGAAGGCCAATATTTATTTAACTGACCGGTAACAAACGTTGGCGCCTCCGAAATCACATGAAAAACTTTTTGAAGAATTGCGTAAAGCAAGGCCACGCCCATACCCATAAAAGCTGTTTGCGCAAAAACACCACCCTTCTCTCCGGCTTGCAGCACCGAGCCACATGCTGTGCCTTCCGGATAAGGTAGCGTATCATGTTCGTTTACTATCAAGGATCTCCGTAAAGGAATCATCATCAGCGTGCCTAACATCCCGCCAAAAGCAGCAAGAATAAGAATGGTTAAATAGTTAAAGTATCCCTCGCCTACGCTAACCCCATTTGCATCGGGTGATAAAAATAAAAATCCCGGTAACGTAAACACAACTCCAGCTGCAATAGATTCACCTGCCGAACCTGTTGTTTGTATGATGTTGTTTTCGAGAATGGTGGTCTTTAAAAATTTGCGGCCAAGCGTTATGGCAATCACTGCTATTGGTATGGATGCCGAAACGGTGAGTCCCGCCTTTAACGCGAGGTAAACGGTGGAACATCCGAAGAGAATACCAAACAACGAACCAAATACAACCGACTTCACGGTGAACTCGGCCACATTTTCTTCCGCTGCTATGTAGGGTTTAAATTTACTCGTGCTCATAAAACTGGTTTAGGTTAGGTCGTTATCATGGGCAGTGCGCGACAGCATCTTCGGACTAAAGTCCTTTTTTAGTTTGGTCCGTAACCACGGGCTTAAGCCCGTGGTTAGCTCAGATACCCTAACCGGGCTTTAGCCCTAACCAATAGGGTAATGTAGCACACCACTCATTAATAACGAGGAAGTAACTTATAAAAAATTACTTACTTTTAGCACTACCTGTAACCATAATTATATGATTTATTCAATTGTTAGCATTACTTATTTGTTATTGCTCATTGGGATTATCTTCTACAAAACCCGAAAAGTGCAGAGCGAAGAAGATTTTATGCTTGCTGGACGAGGCGTTCCCGTGTATCTGCTTGTCGGAACCTTAGTCTGTACGTGGATAGGCTCGGGAAGTCTTTTCGGAACAGCTGGGTTAACCTTTCGATCTGGATTTAGTGAACTTTGGTTTTCAGCTGGCGGGTGGTTAGGTATAATCGCGATCTATTTCATTGCTGCCCGTGTTCGAAAACTCTCAAAGATCACTTTGACTGATTTACTAGAGCAACGCTACAACAAAGCCGCACGAATTCTTGGAACGGTTACCATCATTGTTGCCTACTTGGTAATTGCCGGCTATCAGTTTAAAGGGGGAGCACGTTTTATCTCAATACTCTCTGGTGGAGCAATTAGTTTAGAGACTGGTACACTGATAACATGCATTGTCATTATTGCTTTCACTGCATGGGCGGGCATGGTTTCCATTGTTTCGATTGACATTTTTAATGGAGCGATCATGATCCTTGCTATGGCAATGACGTTGCCGTTTGCCATTGCAGCGCATGGCGGCTGGGCCGAAGTAATTTCAACTATTGAAAATAAAAGTCCTGAGTACCTTAATATTTTTGAGGGGCATGATGCCTGGTGGATCATTGGGATAATACTACCCACCTTTATTTTGTTGATGAGTGAGAGTAGTATCTATCAGAAATTTTCATCCGCTAAAGACGCAGCGTCTGCAAAGAAAGCTGTACTTGGAATGTTTGCTGGGGTTGTAATTGTTGAGGCTTTGATGTGCACCATTGCTATAGTTGGCTATGCCATTTATTCCAGCGACCCGCGATTCTTTCTTGCTGATGGATCCATTAATCGAGCCATGTCTGAAGAAATAATTTTAAGAATTGGGTTTGAACAAGTACCTGCATTTGTTGGCTCGCTACTTTTTGCAGCAGGAGTTGCTATTATTCTGTCAACGGGAAATACATTTTTGATGGTGACGTCCACCAACCTAAGCAATGACATTCTTAAGCCTTATTTTTTTAAGGATGCTAAAGACTCCAAAAAATTAATCCGAGTGCAGCAGATCAGTATTGTTATTTTAGGATTGCTGGCCTTTGCCATGGTTACTCAATTTGAAACGGTGCTAGAGATGGCATTTATTTCATACACTATGATAGGCGCTTCGCTGGCGCCCGTATTAATGGCAAGTTTCTTTTGGAAGCGTGTTACAGCAGCAGGTGGTGTTGCTTCAATTATTGCAGGTATGATTGTACCTGTAATTAATAAAGGAATGGAGGTCGCTAATATTTCGGTAGGCATTTTTCCTGTTGACACCGACTATATTGCCATTCCTTCTTTAGCGGCATCATTAGTTATGCTTATTGTGATAAGTCTTTTAACGAAGCCCTCACCAGAAGAAAAATGGAAGCCGTTTTTTGATTGATGTCATCAAGAAATTCATCAAGTCTGATAATAAATTAAATCATCTTAAGAACACCTCGCACATATCCGATAGATTCAGCAGTGCCCGGCACAGGATCGTTGCCATCTTTTTCATACTCCAACGAAAGATTTCCGGTGTAGCGAATTTTCACCATAGTCTTTAAAAATTTGGGGATATCAATTACTCCGCGCCCAATCTCGACAGGAGTTCCATCTTCTTCAGCTTTATTTTCATCCTTTAAATGGCAATCAAAAAGGCGGTCCTTATATTTCTTTGCTAATTCCGAAGGGTCTTCCTTTATACGAACCACGTGGCCAATGTCAATACATAGGCCTATCCGTTCATCAAGATTCTTAATCCGATCATACGCATCGGTAGGACTTCTGTAAACATCATCGCCAGGCCCATGGTTATGAATGGCTAATTTTATGTCATACTCTTTTACTTTCTGTTCTACCAGAGGAAGAAATTCATGATTAGGCACCCCGACAATCATTTTTATTCCGGCATTCCTTGCGTACTCAAATGCACCGTTCACCTCTTGTTCAGTCTTCATGTAAATAACTCCGGCTCCATAAAGATCCAATCCAGCAGCTCTTATCTTTACAGCAGTTGCCTTAATCACCTCTGGCGAAGCATCCAACGGCATGTGCATACTCTTCAATGCAAGTTTGGTTATCCCCAGTCTTTTAACTGCTGCAATCGTGTCATCTAATGATAAGCTTCTAAACGTGTAAGAAGCAATGCCCAAATCAAATGTATTTGGCTTGGAAGCAACATCGAAGGGTGCTGAATTTGCGCCTGGAACAAGCATCAAATTAGCACCAGCCAATCCTGCGGTTTTTAAAAACTTTTTTCTGTCCATATTCATGTTATGTCCTTTACCTAGCAGCTACTAAAAACATTGATTTAAAACGATTAATCTGCGATAAAACCTAAATTATCAATAATTAGATTATTTACTAAGAATTCCCTCGTGAAAATTATCTCAATATTCTTTTAAAACCGACATAGGGCTGTCACAAGGCAAGCGTATCTATGCATAATAATTAAAAAACTAAAAACTGTATTATGAAAACCACTACCAATTCTCCAACATTAACAGCTTGAGATCGTTAGGAATAGAGCCACCGAAATTTTGGGAGCGGTAATTTTCGCGGCCATCGCGGGCGAGTGGACTAAGCTCAAACATTAACATTTTTTTTTGATGTCAGGTTTTACAACCTGACATAGATTTTGACATCAACTTTAAAACTCACGGTCATCGCGGGCGGTAAAAACAAACTCAAATATTTAACATCCCTTAAAACGAGATCCGCGATCTCTTTTATCGTTAAAACATTTTCATTCGAGGATAAAAGGGGCATCAGACTTCGAATAGTTTCTGGATTGAATCGAGTTTTTAAGTGCAAAGAAAGATTCATAAGGGCCTTCTGCGCTTAACTTATTCATTAGCCAGCCCGGCACCAACCCACTCGGATCCATCTCCATAGAGTATTCGATCTTAAGTTTGTTAAAAGCAGTTGGCTCAATACGCCAGGTTGATCTGGACATGGGTACTCTAATGATTCCTTTCTTATCAGGAATATAATCGGGAATACCCCGAAAACGAAATACCATCTTCTTAGTAAGGGAATCCTGTTCAATTTTTAAGTGTACAACAAAATCGCGGTTACTGGCAGGCCATGGAGACATTATCTCAACGTAATAGATTAATTCCCGCTGGCTAATGGTTTTCAAAATAGATGCTTCAATAGTCTTGTACTGCCATTTGGTATACCCCGCGATGTCCATTACCATAGCTGCCAATTGAGGCGCAGTGGCTTCGATTTCGAACGATGCTTTAATAGAATTAAATTTTGAATTATTGTTGGTACAACTAAAAACTTTTATGCCATTCTGATCCTTTTTTAATTCACACTCTTCCTGGCATAGCGCAACATTGGCAGATAAAATTCCGATCGCGATTAATATTAAGTTGATGAGCCTCATTTTAAGTAATGGTGACGCAATGTATCACTATTACAATCAGTTAAACTAAATCAGACTAACTTATAATTTTTCGCGGTCATCGCGGGCGAAAAGACTAAGATCAAACACTGACATTACCGACCCGAGACCCGCGATCTCAATAATAGATTGAGATTATCATTTCAGTTACTACTTTCAAAGCAAAATGAGATTCCGGGTCTCAATTAAGATTCTTCAATACTTATAAAGTGAAGCCACTCGCCCGGAATGACAGATATGAGAGAATCTTGCCTTTGCCATATTAGGAACCGCAATAACTTAGGATTACATCACTTGGCTACAACTTTATAAATTTTCGCTGTCATGGTGGGTGAGAAGACAAACTCAAATATTAGGATCGTTTAAACGAGACCCGCGATCTCAATAATGAGTTTGAATTTTGTTAGCTGGTGTTGCTAAACAGAATGAGATTCCGGGTCTCGTTTAGGATCTTCAACACTTAAAAAGTAAACTCTACTCGCCCGGAATGACCAGAAAGAATTAAATGTAGAAGTGGGATTTGGTGAACCGCCCGCTGACCATTCGCGCAACGCCAACAATGACCAGCGATCTTAGTAATATGAATTTTTAGTTCATACTATGAAGCAAAACGAAATTCCGCTTGCCTGCGGCCGGCAGAGGTCTCGATAAGAGTTTTCCAAACTGTAAAGTGAAACCGACTCGCCCAAAATGATCAGAAAGAATTTAACTGCGGCAGGGCGTTCGACCTCCACAACCTCAGCGGTGCACTTAGATAGTTTATAAGTTAAAAATATGCTGCGGGTGGGTGCGGCAACAATCTCAGGTGTGTATTCGCTCTTCTTCTTAATTCGGAGAATGCAATCCAATTTTATTTCCTTCTGTGTCAAGAAACATTGCGAAATATCCACTTTCATCTGCGTGAAGTGTTTTAGGCACTACGATTTTTCCACCATTCTTCTCTACTTTATCAAGGATGATTTGAAGATTGTCTCCACCGTTTAGATAGATGGTTACTCCATCAGCCGAAGGTCGGTATCCGTCTCCTTTGATAATTACCCCCGTAATCATTTGGCCTTCATAGGGGAATATGCCCATTTGCATTCCCTGAACGTCCATTTGATCAATATTAATTGCCAAAATTTCTTGATAGAATCCGACAGCCCGTGAGATTTCCGTTGCCGGAATTTCAAAAATAGAAACGAAACTATTCATACTGTTTGTAGTTTTTTTTACGCTTAAATCAACCGGTAGCTGTTCTGAATTGGATTTTTTTTGATTGTCGCAAGCTATAACGCTGAAGCTAAGTAGTATGGCTGCACAAAATATTTTACGTTTCATTTCGTCTTGTTTATTTAATTCACGATATAAATCTAGCTCAATAGTATACTACACGTTTCGGGTTAAGATTGTCATGTTTCAATTTTATTATCTGTAACAAGACTTTTAGATTTTCTCAAAATAGTATCCCCTGCTCATGGAGATAATCCACAATTACTGGCGGTTCTCTATCAATACCGCTCCGGTTCCAACCGCCACTTAGCTGGTGAGCGCCACAAACTTGAAAGCAACAACTCACGCATGAAGATAAATTCTTTTGGGAGTTTATCATACATCCGCTCAAACAATTCGGCATGTTGCAACAACTCGGCTTTCCATTCT
>Ga0209181_10001991_pt1 | contig 34141 bp, 25 predicted proteins | sample MAT05_FD_187208 | JGI IMG/M metagenome (GOLD analysis project Ga0209181, IMG submission 187208) | Freshwater microbial communities from Lake Fryxell liftoff mats and glacier meltwater in Antarctica - MAT-05 (SPAdes) (version 2) | ecosystem: Environmental > Aquatic > Freshwater > Ice > Liftoff... | reverse complement strand
TTTGTTTCAAATCGGTTGGCGTTTTGTTGATAGGCAATTGTTGCGGCTCTTATCCTTTCCCATATCCTTATGTACCTATTTTTGAAACTGTCGGGTGACTAGAATGTCTCCATTTTCTCGTCCTCCGAAGGGGACATTTTAGCTTTGCAGAAAAGGGACATTTTAGCTTTGGGCTAACATATTGTTTTTCGCTTATTGACAAATTAATCCTAGTTGGGGTATATTGTCATAATGTTATGACATTTAGGGTTTGAGGATAAACCTGTCCAATGAAGAAATCTAAAATTCGAGCGGTGGCGGTACAGTTTGGTGTGGTGGCAGATGTCACTGCGAATCTACGAACTTGCCTGCGGATGATCGATGAAGCGGCCAAGCATAAGCCAGATGTAATGGTTTTACCTGAATTTATAAATCATATTGCCTGGTATGAAAACGCGGATCATTGCTACGGGGTAGCTGTTTCGCTCGACGATGAGTTTGTCGCGGCGATTGCAGGAAAAGCCAAAGAGTATGGCTGTTATATCAAAATCAATGTGACCTTGAAGCGCGAGAATAACAAGGTTTCAGGTACGAATATTTTATTTGATCCAGCAGGCAATATTGCAGGTATCAATGATAAGCAGATATTGATGGGGAATGAAAATAACTTTTTAGAAAAAGCCTCCGAGATTGCGCCGATCCTTTCCACGGATATTGGGGAGGTGGGCATGTATGCCTGCATGGACGGGGTCATCCCGGAAGTGGCGCGGGCGTTGGCGGTGCGTAATCCTCAAATTCTGTTGAACAGTTTGAATTCGTTTGCGCATGATGAGGCGTCATTGCATATTCCTGTTCGTGCGGCGGAGAATAAGGTATTTGTGGTTGCGGCAAACAAGGTGGGGTCACTTGTTCCAAAACATATGCGGGAAGCCGTGGCGGCGCGACTCAAGATTGACCCAAGTTTTCTTGAAGGCGCGGGTGAGAGTCAGATTGTTGCGCCGGATGGGACAGTGCTCGCCAAAGGACCAAAATTTGGCGAAGCCGTGGTCGTTGCCGATATTGACCTTGATCTGGCAAATAACAAACTGCGCCCCGATGGCACAGATATTTTTCTCACGCGCAGGCCTGAGCTATATACGGCAATTGGCGATGAGCCAAAAGATGGCGGCATCCAAGCTGGGATGGAGAATCTGCTTGCGGGGGCGGGACAGGTTTCAAGTGCAGGCAAAGATGCGATTGATTCAGCGTTGAAAATGATTGCGGAGGGGGAATCGGCTGGAGTTAAATTTATCGTTCTCCCAGAGTTATTCCACATCACAGATTTGGTAAGCGCGGAAAAAGATTCAGTTGAAATGATTCGCACATTGCAATCTGTAATAAATGATTGTTATGTAGTTACATCCATTGTGGAGGATGGGACGCATGTGGGCGTGATGTTCAATAAAGATGGTATGGTATTGAGACAGCCGCAGTTGCATAAATCGGGACGACATGCATGGTCGAAGTTGGGTGATGAATTAAATGTGATCGATGTCGAGTGGGGACGTGTTGCAATTGTGATCGGCAATGATGCGATTTATCCTGAAACATTTCGTTTGGCAGCATTGAAAAATGTGGAAGTAGTTGGCGTGCCGACCATGATTTTGGAAAAATGGGAAGTTGATTATGGCTTCAAGGAGCGCGCCGCGGAAAACAGAATGAATGTTGTGTTTGCCAGCAAAACCGACAGCGGCATTTATGCGATTACTAAAGATTTTACCTTGTGGACAGAATGGAAGAACCGACCATTTGACGGCAATATCAATTATCCTGTTGTAACGATGGCAGAACGTGATGGATTAACGATTGCAGAGATTCACCCTGCTGCTGCTGCGAACAAAATGGTTTCACAGAAAACCGATGTATTGAGCGGCAGGCCGTGGAAGTTGGCGGCGCCGATTATTACTTGACGGCAGCAAGCCGACCGCAGACCGCGGACGGTCGACCGTCGGCTTATCTGCTATTAGGTAACCAAAACATTAAACGAGAAGAGGAATTCTAATCATGAGCGACACGACCCAACAACTGGCAGATGTACTTGATTCGCGTAAACCCGTCGATAATACCGAAGTGTTTAATTATTTATTGAACGTGCGCGAGCAGGCGTGGACGATGATTAATTCTGCGTTGAGCCTGCGCGAAGACTTGAAGTGCAAGGATGTCGAAAATATTCCTGATTTGCAAGGGAACACCGTTGGTAACATGCATACCTACACAGGTGATAAAAGCCCCATTGATTGGATTATCTGTTCGTGGATCGGTAAACCTGAAACAGGCTTTACCAATATTCATCTCACCTGTTGGGTGAACGATGAAATTGATGTCCCTCATTTGGGTATGGCGTTGGGAACCGCGCCCGATGTCTTTTGTTATGTCGATTATCTTCCACGTTATGAAGCAGTAAGTAACCCCGATCATCTCGATCAGTATCATGAATCCATGAATCAAAAATGGATTGGCTTGCGCCGCGACCCTGCTTATAAAACATTCAATCCTGTTCATCTTTACACACGCAGTACCTTATCGCCGATCGCCGTTTGCGGCTTACTGCCTTTCGCGGATTTCAAATCCACCGTTGAACCTGTAATGTTGGACTACGTCCGCAATTGGGTCGAGTTGGTAAAGAATGCAAAACCTGTAGCACAAGAAAGAAGAGCGGCGCTCAAAGCCCGTGATGAACTTGTACGCAGGACGATTGTTGAAAAAGACCCTGCGAATATTCTCGCTGACCGCATGTTGGGCATTCCCATGCGCGAACGTCTTGTGCGAATTTTACACGCGGGCGAGAGAGAGTAACAACCAGCGACGATAGATCGCCGACACACTTGAGTGCGGTCAATATATTTCCCATGACTCAAAAAAATCTTCCCATCTTGATTGCGGGCGCGGGCCCTGTTGGCCTTTCGCTGGCTCTGGCGCTTTCGCGCGCGGGCATCCCTGCCGAAGCTTTTGAAGCGGATGCTGAACTCAACACACAAATCCGCGCCAGTACGTTTCATCCCAAAACGCTTGAACTCTTTCAACAATGGGATGTCGCTGACGAGATCATCCAGCATGGATATAAAGTAGACCGCCTGCAATATTGGGAACGCGCTCCGCGCCGCCTCATTGCCGACTTTGGGTATGCTTCTGTTTCGAAGGACACGCCCTACCCGTATCGTTTGCAATGCCCCCAGCATATCGCTACGCGTGTGCTTAAGCCTGCGGTGGAAGCAACAGCCACAGGCAAAGTCTATATGGGACACAAGTTGATCGATTTCGTTGATCACAACTCCCACGTCACTGCCCGCTTTGAAACCGCAAACGGAATCATGGAGCGCGAAGGTTCTTACATCATCGGCGCAGATGGGACTCACAGCACTGTCCGTAGGCAGCTTAATATTGGCTTTCAAGGTAAAACCTACGAGGATCGTTTTCTCTTAATCGGCAGCGACCTCAATACAGCAGACCTGCTCCCAAATGCGGCGCAAGTCTGCTACATCTTCGACCCCAAGGAATGGGTCATTATTTTGAACTTGCCAGATATCGTGCGGGTGGTTTTTCGTATGACAGATGATGAAGATGAAATGATTGTGATGAAGGAAGAAAACCTGCGGGTGAGAATTAGCAACTTCTTTGGCGAAGTTCCACCATATACCATCAAGACCACGCAACTATATCGAGTCCATCAACGGGTAGCAGATACTTTCCGTGTGGGACGGGCACTGCTCGTCGGCGACTCGGCGCATAACAACAATCCATCAGGCGGCATGGGCATGAACAGCGGCATTCACGACGCGGCGAATCTGACCGAGAAGTTGATTCGCATATACAACGGTGAATCGGATTCGATTTTGGATGATTATTCCAATGAACGCAGACGATACGCGATTGAGTCGGTTCAACTATATACAGACCAGCAATATAACAACATGGTCATGTCTGAAGAAGAGGTGCGCGAGAAACGAAATAAGTCTCTTTCAGAAGCCGCATCTGACCCTGTAAAAGCACGGGCGTATTTGCTGCGGGCATCCATGTTGGAAGAGAGAATCTGACCGCCGACAGATGGCCGGGTACTTGGTAATTGGTACATCGTAATTGCGGTCGCGGTGGTCTGCCGCCTGCGGTCATTATTGTAGAGGACAACAACTTATGAAAACCTACGGTCATTATATTAACGGCGAAGAAATTATTTCAAGTACAACCTTCGAAGATTTGAATCCGTATACAGGGGAAATATTTGCTTTGGCTGCGCGGGGAAACGCGCAGGATGCAAATAAAGCTGTGACCGCCGCTCGCGCGGGGTTTGAGAAATGGTCAGGGCTTCCGCCTGCAGAGCGTGAGCGGGCCATGCTCAAAGCGGCAGATTTACTTGAGGCGCGAGTCGATTCGCTGGTGGAGATTCTGATCGATGAAAGCGGTTCGGTCATTACGAAAGCGCGCGGCGAAGTTTTATATAGCGCATCGCTGATTCGGGCAGCGGCTGGAGAGGTGCGCCGTTTATATGGTGACACATTTCCAAATGACAAGCCGCATCGTTTGTCGATGGTGATCCGTGAGCCGTTGGGGGTGGTCGTGGCGATTAGTCCATTTAATGCGCCGTTGTCGTTGCTGGTGAAGATGATCGCGTTTGCACTCGGCGCGGGCAATGCGGTCGTGGCGAAACCGTCAGAGGAGACGCCTGTTATTGCGCTGGAACTGGCTAAGGTCATGAATGAAGCGGGGCTTCCGTCTGGCACATTCAACGTAGTAACAGGCTTCGGCGCAGAAGTGGGTCCCGCTTTGATCGAGTCATCCGATGTAAATGGAATCGCATTCACGGGGTCAACATCAACGGGGATTAGTATTGCACAATCCGCGATCAAAACAATGAAGCGCATGCAAATGGAATTGGGCGGAAAAAACCCGCTGGTGGTATTGAAGGATGTGGATATCGAAGAAGCCGCAGAGATCGCCGCTGCGGGCGCATTTTTTCACGGTGGACAAATTTGCATGTCGAGTGCGCGCATCATTGTTGAAAAGGAAATTGCAAGACCATTTGCCGAAGCACTGGCGAGGAAGGCAAAGAGTTTGCAACTCGGCGATTTGCGCAACCCGCAGACGGCCTATGGGCCTGTGATCAATCAGCGTTCACTGGAAAAGATACAAGGCCATGTGCAAAGTGCGCGTGACGCGGGCGCGGAGATTCTCGCGGGCGGTGATGTGTATCGCGGGCTTATCTATCAACCAACTGTGATTTGGGAGCCGCCGCGCACGTGTGCGTTATGGAATGAAGAGACGTTCGGCCCCGTGACTGCGGTAGTGGCGGTGAATGATTTGGAGGAAGCGATTGCACTGGCCAATGAAAGTGAGTACGGTTTAAGCGCGGGCGTGCTGACCAACGATATGATCCGCGGTATGACGGCGGCGCGCAGGATTCGTTGCGGCGCGGTACATGTAGGTATGCATTCGTTCCAATCTGATTCGATGGCGCCAGTGGGCGGCTTTGGCATGTCTGGTTTTGGCCGCAGCGGCGGGCAATATTCAGTGGAGCATTTCACCGAATTGAAATGGATTTCGTTGGAGCTTGGAAAAACGCCGCGGCCATTTTAGATTTTAAGTTGTAATTGGCTGGTTATCTCAAGAACGATCCTGTGTGCATATATATATCACGCAGTGATTCTTTTTCCTGCACATCATCAATGTATACGCCGTTTCGTCCGCGTGAAGAGTGGATCATCTTCCAGCCGCCGAGGCTGATGCCAACATGCGTAACATGACGATCCGTATCACCTTCGCCAAAGAAGAGCAGGTCGCCGATCTCAAATGGCGGCTCCACACGTTTTGCCGCGTCAGATTGCATATCTGCGTCCCGTGGAATTTCAATGCCGATCCAGCGATGAAGCAGACGCGCGAAGCCTGAACAGTCAATGCCATTGCCGCTTGCACCGCCCCAAAGATAGGGGATCCCGATCATACGCATCGCATCCTGCACCAGGCTTGTGCGGCGCGCTTCAAGCGTTTGTGGAATATCGGTGACAGCCCGTATTGCAGAAGATGGCAGCCAGCCCGATTGATTTGCATGAATGTGAGACCATTCGCCGTGTGTTTCAAGCAGGGCAACCCCAGTGCCGCTCATGACGCGTGTCAGTGTTTCGCTGTTCAAATCGGGCGCGGCGTGAAGTGTAATGACTGGCGCGGTAATGAGGTGTGAGTATGTTTCTTTTATTTCTTTTGAAAGATAAGGTTTGTATACCCAGCCCAGATAGCCGTCTGTTTGGCGGGTTAATGCCCAGCGTTCTTTTTCTTCCAGTACTTCGAGGTCTGTGCCAAAATATAATTCACTTGAAAGCGGCATACCAAAAGTTGGCTTTTCATATAAGCCTGTTAAATTCGTCGCCACCTGTAGATGGGGGAAATCTCCACGGTTGAGAATATGTATCGCAGCAGTATTCAGCTTTCGGCTGGGAAAGATGCGATGTAATTCATCCACTTGAGATTGATCGAAGACACGCCCGCTTAAGGTTACGGCGGAGCCGCGCAGTGCCGTGATCTCCACTTCAAAAATAGAGATACGGGTATCGCATTGCGATGTGATTTCAATTAGTTTGTTTTGGATGTTTGTGCTCATGGGATGATTTTACACGATTTGTGTTAAGATTAAGTTATGCCAACAATAACAATCAATGACGCCAGAATATTTTACGAAACCTTTGGGGATGACAAACCGAATCGCGCGCCCGTTTTGCTGATACACGGCTCAACCATAGACGGCCCGACAGATTGGTGCGACATCGCCCCTGAGTTGGCCAAACACTATAAAGTGTTTGTGCCAGATTGCCGTGGACATGGTCACTCGAATAACCCGAATATGACCTATTCATTCAAGGAACTTGCAGATGATGCTGCGGCATTTATCCGCGCCATGGGATATGAACGCATGCACGTCATCGGCCATAGCAATGGCGGAAACGTGGCGCTGGTTACATTAATGGAGCATCCTGATCTGATTCAGACTTGTATTCCACAGGCGGCGAATGCGTATGTCACTCAATATTTGATTGAGCGTGAACCTGTGGTCTTTGACCCTGACCGTGTGGCAAGCGAAGTGCCTGAGTGGATGGACGAAATGATTATGCTGCACGGTGAAGTGAATGGCCAGGACTATTGGCGCGACCTGTTGCAGATGACCATGAAAGAAATTATCGCTGAGCCGAATTACACTCCTGCTGATTTGGCTCGTGTAAAAAAACCCGTGCTTGTGATTATGGGCGCGGAAGATACTGTGAATGCCCCAGACAGACACGCGCAATATATCGCAGAAAATATTCCCAATGCCGAAATGTGGATTCCTGAAAAAACAGAACACAACGTACACAAAGACCGCCGCGAAGAATGGCTGGTAAAGGTTTTAGATTTTATGGAAAGACACGGGGAATGATGAAACTACATTGGGAACCCATCACGCTTGATCTGAAAACCACTTTTCGCGTGGCGCATGGTGCGAGCGACCAGCGCTTTAATGTGTTGGTCTATTTGGATGATGGCGTGGGGGAGGCGGCGGCTGTCCCATATTATGGTGAGACTCAGGAAGGCATCATTGAATATCTAAAGTCTGTGCCCGATCTGGGCGACGACCCTTTTGATATCGACAGCATCCTGGCGCGTCGTCCCGCGGGTTCACGCGCGGCAAGAGCTGCAATTGATGAAGCCTTGCATGATCTATGGGGCAAAAAACTTGGAGAGCCTCTTTATAAATTATTCGGATTGAATCCAAACAATATACCGCTCACATCGTTCACGATTGGCATGGATCAGCCAGCGGTCATGGCTGAACAGGCGCAGGCTTCGGGGCACCCTGTGCTCAAGATCAAATTGGGCAGTGAGCAGGATCAAGAAATAGTTGCTGCGATTCGCGCATCTACAAATGCCAAATTGCGTGTGGATGTCAATGCGGGCTGGAGCCGTGAACAGGCCTTGCAGATCATTCCGCGTTTGGCTGAGTATGATATTGAATTCATCGAACAGCCGCTGGCGGTGGATGATGTGGAAGGGTATTTCTGGCTCAAGGAAAAACTGCGGGCGCAGAAAATCAAGACCCCGATCTTCGCCGATGAAACTGCTAAAAATTCACAGGATGTCGCCGCACTCGCTGGGGCAATTGATGGCGTGGTGGTGAAGACCATGAAGAGCGAAGGGATTCGCGAAAGCCTGCGCATGATCCACACTGCGCGGGCGCACGATATGCAGATCATGTTGAGTTGCATGGTTGAGTCGTCGGTGGGCGTTACGGCCGCCGCGCATCTCGCTCCGCTTTGCGATTATGCCGATCTCGACGGGCCGTTATTAATCAAGAATGATCCGTATATAGGATTAACGTATGACGGGGCGAAAATGTCTTTGCCGCATGGGGCTGGGCTGGGTCTGGTGCGAAGATAATCTGCCGTGGGTGAACTATATTTAATTCTCTGCGGTCTATCAAGTGAAACCATAGTTTCGAGAAATATTTAACAACTATTCTGCTTTTTCTACGACAATCGTCGCCTCTGTCAATAATGCCGCAACCGCTCCAATGGCGGCAAGTTGCGGGGCAAGTAAAGCGCCAACAATACCGAAAGTCATCGGAATTTCCATCAGCGTTTTTCCATCTTTATCTTTGATCATAATCTTGCGAATATTTCCTTCATGGATCAATTCTTTGATTTTGGCGAGCAGCTTCTCGCCTTCCACTTTGAATTCTTCAGTTCGAAATTTTTCTGCCATTCTAGTCTCCTTATATAAACCACTTTTCGTCCAATGCGGGCCACTCGTCGCTTTGATCTGCGCGTTCTGCCCAATTCTCTTTGCCGCTCCACTCTTCGATCTTGATGATGTAAATGGTTGTAGCTCGCAGTTCTTTCTCTGTGATCTCGCGATACTCCTTGCCCACGCTCATTGTTGGGAAGTATTTATGGATAAGGCCATATAATAATTTTTTGGCTTCATCGGGATTGTTGATAATACGCGCCGTTCCAAAGATGACCACGCTGCGGAATTGGAGTGAAAATTCAATCGCGACATTGGATGGGAGCAGCCTGCCTACCTCACTCGCTTCAAGACTGACCTTTGGATTGCTCTCAATATTCGAGCGGACTCTCCCTGCCACATTCGAGTGAAAAACAACCTGATGATTTTCTTCGTCATACCAAAATGTAGTTGGGTTGATAAAAGATTGTCCATCCACTGCGGTGGCGATGTGTCCAATTTGCGCTTCTTTAAGAAAGCCGCGAATCCATGTGTCATCCTGCGTGAGATGAGGTCTGCGTTGATAAGCGTTAGGGGCTTGATTTTCGTAAGTACGCGGCATGTTTATTTTTCCTTATTCTGAGCTAATAGAAAACGTTTGTAAATGAAAAGTTGTGCGATGAAACCCAATAGCGCACCGCTGATGGTGTAAGCCCAATTACAGGGTGTGCAATAATAACTGATGCCGATCTGGAAGAAATAAATTGCTGCGCCAAAGGTTAATCCGCTTAAGACAGCCACTTCAATGGTTTGTTGATAGGAAACACTGTTGATTTTATAGAGCGGGGGCATACTTTGATTCCGCCAGAGGAATACTTTGGCAAGCTCTTCATCCTTGCTGATGGCATACTCCTTGATTTGATTTAGCGCGCGCATCGATTCATACCACGCGGCACGCAGGCGCGCGAGTTGAATTACGGTCAACGCGCCAAGCAGGGTGAGTACCAGGAATAAACCGCTGAATAAGATGCCTAACGTGGCAAAGTTTGTGTTGGTGTTGAATATCTGTGTGCTAAATAAAGCCGCCACTAACGAGCCGACCGCAATTAGATAAAAAGAAGCGACCCGCGCCCGGTCTTCGTTGGCTTGGATGGCAGAGTTGGCAATATATTCATACTCTGCGATCAGTATGCTGGCGCTTATTTCAGGAGGGGATATTTTTTTTGTAGGCATTTCCCCATTATAACGCCTTGAAAAAATAAGTCTGGGAGTTAACACTCCCAGATTTATTGACATTATTTTTTTTCTCTGCCGTCATTTTCATGAAATGATTGACCGCAGACAGCGGACGGCGGTCCGTGGTCTGCAGTCAATTGGGAACCTAATAACATTTGTAAGGTCGAGAATTAACACTCACAATTTACACTTCATACTTTAAACGCCCATTCACCTTTACGCATAATGGGTTCGTGGGAACCATCTGCTTTGATACCATCAATATTCATTTCTACAGAGCCAATCATAAAATCAACATGGATCAGGCTTTTATTTCCGCCGCTCTCCTGAAATTCTTCATTGGTCATATCTTCGCCGCCCACAATTGTGTCGCGGTAGGCGTTGCCCAATGCGATATGGCAGGATGCGTTTTCGTCAAATAACGTATTGTAGAAAAGATGTCCGCGCTGGCTGATGGGGGAACTGTTTGGGACGAGGGCAATTTCTCCCAACTGGCAGGCAGTATCATCCGTCTCGATCAGTTTACGCAGGTCTTCCTCTCCCTTTTGGGCTGTGACTTTGATTGCGCGTCCATTTTCAAATGTGATACTGAAATCTTCAATCAAAGCGCCTGAAAGGTTGAGTGGGCGTGTAGCCATAACTGTGCCGTTTACTTGATCTTTATGCGGCAAGGTAAATACTTCTTCTGTTGGAATGTTAACCGTGCAGGTGATCCCATTTTTGAAGGACGCTTCTGCGCCCTGCCAGATATGTTTTTCAGGAAGGCCGACGGTCAAATCAGTGCCTGGGGCTGTGTAATGTAAACTCGAGTAATGTTTTTCTGACAAATAATTTTTGTATTTCTTTAATGTATCGGTGTGATCCTGCCATGCCTGCACAGGGTCTGGCAGGTCGATACGACAGGAATTGAAGATCGCCTCCCATAACTTGGATTGCGCTTCTTTAATGGAAATACCGGGGAATACTTTCCTTGCCCAGGCAGGTGATGCCGTAGCCACCACACACCAATTGGATACGTTTTCATATTTACGAAGCGGCTCGAATTTTTGCGCGCGCGCTTTTCTTTCTTTGGCAATCAGTTCAGGGTCAATGCCTGCCAGCAGATCGGGGTCACTTGAATACACGGCGAGTTCTGCATCGCCGTTTTGATAATGCTCTTCGTAACGGGTAAATAACCAGTTCGGTATTTCAGAAAAAGTTTCGGGGTCGGCATGTTCAAAACGGGTGCGGATTATATTTTCATCTGACCAAAGAATGTCCACATATTGAGCGCCCGCCTTATAGGCGCTTTCGGCTACTTTCCTAATAAATGGAGCGTCATCAATAATCGCACGAATGGAGAGTTTCTGGCCTTTGCGTAAATTCAAGCCAACCTTTACAACCACATCCGCGTATTTTGCAAGCATCCTGTCAAATTCTTGTTCGCTCATATGTCCTCTTTGATCCAGGGGTATAAAAAATCCATTCAGTATTTTTTTGAATGGATTTTTATAAATTAGAGTTTAATCGCCCATTCCCCTTGACGCATAACAGGCTCACTTGTGCCGTCTGTGTGAACGCCGTCAATGTCCATTTTTGGCGAGCCGATCATAAAATCTACATGGTTAAGGCTGACGTTCCCACCCGCAGAGATAAATTCCTCGTCGTTCAATTCCTCTCCACCCGTCAGCGTGAAGCGGTAGGCGCGTCCGATGGCAATATGACAGGAGGCGTTCTCGTCAAATAATGTGTTGTAGAAAAGATGTCCACGTTGGGCAATCGGTGAACTGGCTGGTACGAGCGCCACTTCACCCAGATGACGTGAGCCTTCATCTGTGTCGACTAATTTTTGAAGAGCGGCTTCACCCTTCTTCGCGTTGACTTTTACAATACGCCCGTTTTTAAATGTGATTTGAAAATCTTCGATCAGTGTTCCGCCATAGCTCAATGGGAAAGTTGAAGTGACGACCCCATCTGCGCGATTTCGATCTGGCAATGTGAATACTTCTTCAGTGGGCATGTTGGCTGTGAAGGCCACGCCATTTTGCGCCATGGATTGTGCGCTGATCCAGCGATGCCCATCGGGCAGTCCTAATGTGAAATCTGTGCCTGAACCAACATAATGTAAAGCTGTAAATTTTTTAGATTGTAAATATCTTGCGCGTTCCTTCATGCTTTCGATATGTTTTTTCCAGGCGTCCACAGGGTCGGGCTGGTCAATCCGTGTGGTTTCAAAAATCGCCTTCCATAATTTTTCCTGCGCTTTTTCAACAGAGAGATCAGGGAAAACTTTCTTTGCCCACTCTTCACCAGCGGCGGCAACGACACACCAGTTAATCGCATTGGTTGTCACTTGCTCGCTGATTTTACTGGCAATATTTAAGTGTCGTGTTTGCATCATGCCAACAACCTCAGGATCAAGGCCGCCAAGCAAGTCCGGATTCGCGCCGGATATGGAAAGCAATGCGTCACCGTTATTGATCATATTCATAATCGCATCAATGGTGTGCGTGGGATATTCATCAAACGAATCTTTTGGCGCATACTGCGCGCGCAGGCGCAGCATTTCTTCATCACCCCAAAGCACTTCCACATATTTTGCGCCCATGCCATAGGCGGCTTTTGCAACTTCACGCACCAACGGCGCAAACTGATGGGGTACGCCGCGCGTTGCCATGAGCGTAATAATTAACCGCTGCCCAGTGCGGATATTCAAACCAACTTTCACGATTGCTTCAGCATATTTTTGCAGCATTTCCTGGTGGGTTTTATCAGTCATGTGTCCTCATCGAAAGGGAATGATTCAAGTATAGCACGGAGGATTAATTTGCGCCCGCATTTTTATTTTGGATGAAGCCCCCGCTTCCTTCTTAACTTTTAGCCTGCTTGCACATCCCAAACAGATTCAGCGCCTCTTGTGGCATAAGAATCAAAAAGAGAGAAGATATCGGGCATGGTCTCTCTTTTAGCTACCTACATTTGAAAATTCAGTGGCTCGCTGTTTTTTTGTTGTTCGCCTTCTTCAAGTTTGCTAAGCGGCAAAATCACATGAAATTGACTGCCAGGGAAGTTGATTTCATCATAGCCGGGGCTTTCCACATAAATACGCCCACCGTGCGCTTCGACGATACCTTTCGCCAACGCCAGTCCGAGTCCTGCGCCGCCGCCCTTGAAACGTGTTCTACTGGTCGAGTGTTTGCCCAATTCACCGGGCTGATAGAACTTGGTGAAGATGATCTCGCGGAAGTTCGGGTCAACGCCTACGCCTGTATCGCTAAAAATGATCTCAACCCCGCCTTGCGGCAGGTCAAGAATCGCAGGAATGCTGTGACCTGTAATGGCAATTTTTCCATTGTTATCTGTAAATTTGATCGCGTTGCGTAAAAGGTGATGAAACAATTTTCGTAATAAGTTCGGATCTGCTTTGACATGCGGCAGAGCGGGCAAATTAATGAGCAGAGATTGTTTACGCTCTTTGATGGCGCCAGCTTGTTCAATGCATATCTCTTGAATGAGACGCCCTAATTCTATGGGTTGGATGTGCGGCTTCAGTGAGCGGGCATCAATCTGCGCGATGTCAAACATCGAGTCCATCACTTCATGTAAGCGGATCGTCCCATCGTGGATGCTGTCCATGATTTGCTTGAAATTCGGATTCAAGTTGGTATCTTCCAAAAGCATTTCGGTATAGCCTTTGATCACGGTCAGCGGCGTGCGCAGTTCGTGCGATGCGATGCTGATAAAGTCAGATTTGGCCTGATCGATGCGTTCGAGGTCGCGGTTATTTTTTTCCAGTGCGCGGCGCGCCTGCCGTAATTCATTATTCAGGCGCATCAGGTTATCCACCAGACGGGCATTTTCCAAAGCTACCGCTGTTTGATTCGCATGGGAACTCAGTGTAACCAGATCTTCTGCGCTGTAGCGATTGCCGCTTAATTTTTTTCCGAAGGCTAACAGTCCGATCCATTGGCGTTTGGCGAAGATGGGAATGTAGACCTCTGCTTGCAGTTGGTTAAACCAGGCCCGCTCAACGGGAGAGGCTGCCTGGAATGTAGGAAGCAGGTCAAGGTCATATTGAAGAAGCGGGCGTTGTTCCCGAAGAAAATAGGCGGCAATCAGTCCATTTTCATCCAGTTCTACTGCGATTAATTGTCGCTCTTCAGGGCTGCGCGCCGAAAGGAGTCTAAAAGTTCGGTGTCCATCGGCTTCACGATCTGCATCCACGAGGAAGAGAAAGCCGCGTTCGATTTGCATGGCTTCGAGAATAATGCCGACTGCAATACTTGCCAGGCGATCCATATCGAGGATGTTGCTAATACTTTCGCTGTATTGATGAATGGTGCGGCTCGCATCATATTGGTCGCCCTTCATCCATATATTCAGGGTGCGCGAGACCAACGCCATGAGCGGTGTGAAAAACAAGGCAACCAGCAGCGCCATGAACGCGCCAATAAACAGCGGATTAAAATTGGCGCTGTTTATAAAAAGGGATTCTAATAATAAATAGCCTGCCAGATAAAACCCAACAATCACAACGGCAATCAAGACGTATGCCAATACTCGCCGCATAATCTGTCTCAAGTCTGGCAGGTGATGTGTACCGACCACATAGGCCATCATAACTGCAATGGCAAGGCGCAAAGGCTGGCCTAAAACTACGATGTTTGAAAAAATCAAAATATCATTGACAAACATAAGGAAAATAGTCGGCCACCAATAGTTAAGGCGATTGCGGAATAATTGCTGGCGCGCATCTCTGTGTGCATTTGCAATGGTAATAATCAGGCTGATCGAAAAAATGAGCCAGCCTAAAACAGCCCAGCCTGGGCCGAGCCTCTCCCGTTGCAGTGTCAGAGTGCCATTTGTCCAAAGAATATCCGGCAGATTAAGCGCATTGGTAAGAATAAGGGCAAGCCCTAGAACCCAAAGAATCCACAGCCCAAGCCAGGCCCACCACATTTCACGCTTTAAAAATGTTTGCAGCGTAATCATTGAAATTGCGATAAGTGTCAGCGCAATATAAATTTGTAATTCTTGAAATAATACAATGCCGCTTTGAGAAGTTTCCCCATTGCGCCAGGCGGCTTCTGCCACATTGATAACCATTGCCAGTAATGCATAAAAAGCTACCAGCCAGGTTGCGGCACCGTGGCCGTCATCACGACGCTGTACTGCAAAAAAAATAACGGGCAGGTACACTGCCCCAAGCAGGAGTAATAAAACGAGTTGAGTTAGCGATGCATCCATAGGTATGCTGAAGATTTTACTCGAAAAAAAACGTTAATCGGTTATCATTGTTGTTATGCTAATTACCCGCGCTTCCCGTCTTAAGTATAATTTTTCTGTGGATTTCTTTCGCCCGGACGGGCACGTGATCTTTTTAGATCTGGCCTCCGCTCGCGCCTTTACCACCCAAATGTCAGCGCTTCGCCCCGCTCCCGTATCTGCCACTGACCTATATGCACTTTCCCTGCTTGATGAGGCTTACCATATCCTCCTCAAGCATTTTTATAGCAGATACACAGGTGTCATGGGGCGCGCCATGGGCATGTTGCAATCCAGCCTTGGATCAAAATATGACCTGACCCTCAGTAAATTTACAGAAGAATTTCCACCCATGTCGGTTTTTCGCGGCGAGACAACAGCGGGGGTTTATCTCTCCACCAAAGTTCCGCATTTTGGAGATTTCGGACGCGGCGTGCGTGCGGCCGCCATTGAAGAAATGTTATTGATCAATAATGCGAATAATAATCCAGCATTGAATCGTTATAAAGACTTGTTCGACGAATCCGTAATGAAAGGCTCTGCCTACAGGGAGTTTTTACAATCCTTATGGACTTTCTATTCCCGTCAGCCCGGATTTGGAAATGGCGATACCGAGTTGGGGGAAACACTGACTGATATTCTTCAAGCGCCGATCAAAGCCTCGCCCGATTCTTTGGAAGGACAATTACGCTTCGTCATCGAAAAGTGGGGATATCTGCTCGGCGAAACATTCTCCATTCACGTCCTGCGCGGATTAGATTATCTGCGCGAAGATATCATCCGCACCGGACATGGCCCAATTGACTCGCAGAAAGCTGAAACCTACACCCCAGATTTTTCAAGCCATGAATATGCAGAAGAATACGAACGCTATAGCATGGACAAAGAATGGATGCCGCGCCTTGTTTTGCTCGCCAAGAATACCTATGTCTGGCTGGCGCAGCTCTCCAAAAAATATCAACGTGATATCACCACCCTCAACCAAATTCCCGATGAAGAATTGGATTTACTCGCCTCCCGCGGATTCACCGGCTTGTGGCTGATCGGTCTCTGGGAACGCAGCCGCGCCTCACAACGCATCAAACAACACATGGGTCAGGAGGATGCGGTTGCCTCGGCCTACTCTCTGCACTCCTATGATATCGCCGCCGACCTTGGCGGCTGGGATGCGCTAAACAGCCTCCGCACTCGTGCGTGGGGGCGTGGCATTCGCCTCTCTGCCGATATGGTTCCCAATCATATGGGAATTGATTCCGCCTGGGTTGCAGAACATCCTGATTGGTTTTTATCCTCTTCATTTCCTCCGTATCCATCCTACTCATTCAAATCTGAAAACCTTTCTGATGATTTGCGTGTGGGCATTTATCTCGAAGATCATTACTACGATAAAACCGACGCCTCCGTTGTATTTCAGCGCCGCGACCTGCAAACAGGCGATTTGCGTTATGTCTATCATGGCAACGACGGCACATCCTTTCCGTGGAATGACACGGCGCAACTGGATTACACCAACCCCGTTGTGCGTGAAGCCGTCATTCAGGTTATTTTGCATGTCGCCCGCAATTTTCCCGTCATTCGCTTTGACGCTGCCATGACGCTTGCCAAAAAACATGTCCAACGCTTATGGTTTCCCGAACCCGGCGCAGGCGGAGCGATTCCCTCGCGCTCACAATACGGCATGACCAAACCTGAGTTTGATGAAAAAGTCCCTGAAGAATTTTGGCGTGAAGTTGTCGACCGTGTTGCCAAAGAAGTTCCCGATACACTGTTACTGGCTGAAGCCTTCTGGATGATGGAAGGTTTTTTCGTGCGCACACTGGGTATGCACCGCGTTTACAACTCGGCATTCATGCACATGCTGCGTGATGAAGATAATGCTAAATATCGCCTCGCCATCAAAAGCACACTTGAATTTGACCCGCAGATATTAAAGCGCTATGTCAACTTCATGAACAATCCAGATGAGAAAACCGCCGTTGAACAATTCGGCAATGGCGATAAATATTTTGGCATCTGTATCGTGATGTCTACCTTGCCGGGCCTGCCCATGTTTGGTCACGGACAGGTGGAAGGCTTCGCTGAAAAATATGGGATGGAATTCCGCCGCGCCCGAATGGATGAAACCCCAGATGAAGGTCTCATCCGGGGTCACGAATGGCGCATCTTCCCGCTTCTTCACCGCCGCTATCTGTTCGCTGACGTGGAGCAGTTTTTGCTCTATGACTTTTACGCACCCAACGGCCGAGTAGACGAAGAAGTCTTCGCTTACTCAAACCGCTTCAACGACCCTTCAATAGGCTCAGGGCGAGACGAGCGCGGACTGATTATCTATCACAACAAATTTGCCGACACCCGCGGTTGGATCAAAAACTCCGCTGCGTATATTGATAAAGTCTCAGGTAAAACAATCCGCCGCAACATCACCGAAGGACTTGGTATATCGCGTGTCGGATATGTCATCTTCAAAGATTACGTCAGCCAACTCGAATACATCCGCTCCTGTAAGGAACTCTGGGATAAAGGCATATACGTCGAGTTGGGCGCGTACCAATGCCACGCCTTCATGGATTTCCGCTTTGTGGGCGATAGCGAATGGAAGATCGTTTGCGATTCGCTGAATGGCGCAGGCGTACCCTCCATGCAGGACGAGTGGAGAAAACTATTTGCAAAGGATGAAGGATCAAGCATAAAGGATGAAGAAGAGAAAGTCCCTGTGAAAAAACGCGCCCTTCGCAAAGCAACATCCAAGGTAACAAAAGAAAAAGGAAAGAAGAAAGAATCCGTTACTGCAAAGAAGGTAAAAAGTAAAAAAGTAGAAGCAACTGTGGCAAAGAAAAAGGCCTCAGCAATATCGCCTCCAAAGACAAAAAAGATTGTTGTAAAAAAGGTTCAACCCAAAGCGAAGAAACCCGTCTTGAAAAAGGGCATTGCTTCAAAAGCTGAGAAAAAAACTGAAACGAAGATTAAGCCAGCTGTAAAGAAAGTTGTAAAAAAGGCTGATGTGCTAAAAAAAATTTCTGTAAAAAAGCCAACGAAAAAGAAGGCTGTTGCAACAAAAAAATCTAAATAATACAAAGACCTCAGGACTTTCAAAATCCTGGGTCTCTGTATAGCGGGGAGAATGCTATTAGGTCAGAAACAGCTCAGAGTTAAATTAGATGCGCGTAGCTTCATCCCACCCTACAATTCCCATACGAATCCAAATAATCCAGTTTTTGTTATTGACTTGCATTTTGAAAAGTACTATACTCATCACATCGAGGTAACGCCGATATGCGATTATTTCATGCAATTCCCCAGGTTGGTTCACTAAATACACGCGGATATCTCCGCGTGTATTTTTTTATATTCTCGTAAAAAGGAGATACATACAATGGATTCAGGACTGATTGGCAAGGTAGAAAAGGCAAAACGATACGCAGAGGATAGGCGCCGCTTCCACTTCAATAAGTTTGAACTTGATTTCCACGGTGATAATAGTGAACACCACGTTTCTTATAGTGGCGGTATTTTTAATTGCGATTGCGAATTTTTCATTACCCATAAACGATGCGGCCATTCCATGGCGCTTGAAATATTACTGAAAGATATGATCGTCGAATCGGTGGCAGCTTAATAAAATTGAATATATAAACTGCCTTCCGTGCAGCGCGGAAGGCAGTTTTGTGTTTTATACCCATCTTCTCATTCCAGCTTAAAGATTATGGTGTACAATTTTAAGTATGAAATCACATTTTTCCCGGCGCGACTTTTTAAAACTCGGTGGACTTACTCTGAGCGGTCTGGCATTTTCACCTTTCCTGCCAGGTCTGACCAGTTTTGACGATAGTTTCGTAGTGCGCATTGCCACATCTGAAATGCCTGTGCGCAAACAGCCCACCGATGACAGCCGCATTGAGCTTACCTGGTATCGCGATGAGCTTGTACATGTGTACGAAGAAAAGATTGCAGAAGAACCAAAACATAATCCTGTTTGGTACCGCGTGTGGGGCGGTTATTTGCATCGTGGCCGTTTACAGCGCGTAAAAACCATTTACCAAACTCCGCAGGATGTGCCTGAGGGAAAGCGCTTGTTGACCGAACTAACCGTTCCCTTTACTACCCCTTATCGCTTCTCCAAAGCCCGCGGTTGGGAGCCGCTTACCCCGCCGTTGTATTATGGTTCGATTCACTGGGTAGATAAGGTGGAAGAAGGCCCAAAAATGGCCGACTACAGCGGCCCGTGGTATCGCATCTTAGACGAACTCGATTCAAATGTCCCATATTATGTGCCAGCCATTCATTTGCGTGTTTTACCGCCCAGCTACATGGAGCCGATCACGCCTGAAATTGCCCTGGAAGATAAATTGATTGAAGTGAATCTCACTACTCAAACGTTGATTGCTCATGAATATGGCAAAGCCGTTTTTCAAACCAACATCTCCTCTGGTATTCCCGGCGGCGGATTGAGCGGCCCAAAGGCAATTTCCACAACCACGCCTAACGGGCTATTCAATGTTCTGGATAAAGTGCCAGCCAAACACATGGGCAACAGCTACTTTAGCATTGCTCAAAACGGCAACTTACTCGCTGATGCAGATGGGTATGTCCTGCCTGGAATTCCGTGGGCTACTTTTTTTACACCCGTGGGTCACGCCTTTCATGGCACGTACTGGCATGAAAACTTTGGCGAACCCATGAGCCACGGTTGTATCAACATGCGCAGCGACGAAGCCAACTGGATATTCCGTTGGACCATGCCAGCTCATTCTCCAGATGCAATCTCCAATCATCGCGGCCGCGGAACGAATATTGAGATCCACTACTAATTTTTTTGTGGATTCTCTCCTCACGTACCGACTCCTTCATCCTACAGGATACGCTTCACTATGCCCATACTTAACTGGACGGGAAAGCATCTCGCCCCGCCCGAGCCTGCTTCTGTTATTCAAGATTCAATTCTCTACCCGAAAGGGGTTGGCTACCCTAAAGCACCTGCTGCTGGACGGCTGCTTCTAGGGGATAACCTTACCGTTATGGCGGCGCTTCTTCCTGAATACGAAGGCCGTATAGACCTGATCTACGCCGACCCGCCATTCTTCACCAATCGAAAATTTTCCGCCCGCATTGGCCGCGGCGAAGATTCACGTGACCCTTCCACATGGAAATTGGTCGAAGGCTACCATGATGCCTGGCCTGATCTGGATGCCTATTTACAATTCTTATATGAACGCCTTGCTTTGATGGTTCGCTTGCTTTCGCCAATCGGCACGTTATACCTCCATCTTGATTGGCATGCTGACGCCTACGCCCGCTTAATTCTGGATGAACTTTTCGGCACGGAAGGCGTATTTATCAACGAAATTATTTGGACATATCATGGGCCGTCGCCGATTAAGAGCGCTTTTAATCGCAAGCACGATACGATTCTATGCTATGCAAAAGGTAAGGAATACACCTTTAATGCAGACGCCGTTCGTGAACCTTATAGTCCCAATACGATTACCACATTCAAGTCGTCAAAAAAAGCGGGGTTTGGCAAAGTGCCCAATCTGGAGCGCGGCAAAGTCCCTGAAGATTGGTGGTATTTTCCGGTAGTTGCGCGTTTGCATAATGAACGTACTGGATACCCAACTCAAAAACCAGAAGCTTTGCTTGAGCGCATTATTCGCGCCTCATCAAATGAAGGCGATATTGTCGCTGATTTCTTTTGCGGCTCAGGAACAACGTCTCTCGTGGCGGCAAAAACAGGACGTAAATTTATTACCTGCGACGCAACCTTGCGCGCCTTGCACACTGCGCGCAGCAGGCTTTCAGAAACAAATGCTGTTTTCTCACTTGAACATGAAATGTCGGTGAAGATGCCTATGTTACAGGAAGCAAAGAAAACAAAAGTGCATGTTACGAAGGATTCTGTCCGATTGGAAACTGCTCTCGATGTGGATTTTTGGGAGGTGGATTCTGATTGGGATGGAAAAATGTTCAAGAGTGTTGCGCAGGCTCAACGTCACGCGCGAAGCGGTGAACTTCCGCTTGAGCTGAAAATAAAAATCGGACGCACGTTGTGCATCCGATTGGTGACTGTTCAGGGAAAACAATTTCAACTAAATATCTAGGCGATAGCCAACGCCGCGAATGGTTTTGAGCAATTTTGGGTTTTCAGGGTCAAGCTCAATGGCGCGGCGCAGCCATGAGATATGCACATCAAGTGTGCGTGTATCGCCTGTGTAGTTGGTTTCCCATGCTTTTTTGAAGAGGGGTTCACGTTCTGCAACTTCGCCATGTTTGTCCATTAGTAAATGCAGGAGGGTCACAAGGCGCGGGGTGAGTTTTGTGCTTCTGCCAAAACAGCGCACGCGGCGTTTCTCCAGATCAAGGCGGATTGGCCCAACATGTAAAACATTTTTCCCGTCACCAGGCAAAAGCGGGTTGATGCGATTAACGAGTTTCTGTACTGTGAAGGGTAATGCGAGCACTGCATCTGCCACATCTTTGTTTACTTCGTTGTCATTCTCCAAAATCAGAATGATGGGCAGTTTGGGGTCTTTCTCGCGAATAGACTGGCAAATGCGCAAGCCTGTACTGCGTAGTGAGGCAGCGTTGATAACAACAAGACTTGGGCTTATTTCTTTAAGGCGCGCAACGGCTTTGCTTCCGTTTTGTGCCAATTGAACATCAAATCCCTTCTTCTGCAAGTCTGAAGCGAAGGAAGGGATTTCTGCGTGACGGCTTTCGATGACTAAAATTGTGGCAGTTTTCATAAGTAGGTGGGTGTTGGTTGAAAAAAATATTTCTTTGATGCTGCGAATACGGCGAATGATTGCAAAAATATGGACAGTGATTTTTATTAAGGTTCCTGCATTATACACTAAATCTTAACAAATGTTTTAGGCATGTGTTTTATTTTTATTAAGGTTGTTTGGGTGTGATTTGCTTGAATATGATTCTTGCACATTGCTTGACTATTTCAGGTTGATTATGGTAATATCTTTCTTCATCGATGCGGGGTGGAGCAGTGGCAGCTCGTCGGGCTCATAACCCGAAGGTCACAGGTTCAAGTCCTGTCCCCGCTACAAGTAACAAAAAAAGAAACCGTGAAGGTTTCTTTTTTTGTTTACAGGGGCCTACTCTTCTTTATTAATTGCTTCCATATTTTGTAGCTGAAAAAATAAAAGAAAATGTATGTATCCGATTACCATGCACAGTCTGGTGTGGTGTTGATGCCTGCTGTTTCGCCGACTCGTTTGTACATGGTCACATTGGTAAAGGGTTCGCCCAAAATTCCGTCATGAATTGCCCATGAGCGTTTACGAATACCATTTGCAGCTTCTGGTTGTCGAAATGAATTTGATCCATCCAACTGTGTTTGCAAATCTGCGCCGTTTTGAAAGCCAGCGTGGATGCTGTTCATTAGGCGTTTTCCCACTTGATAACTAAACCCATACCGTTCAAAGATGACGGCGTTGTGATAATACAAGGGCTCGACGAAATACATATCATGCCCAAGCGCGGTGACGAAGACCTCGAATGCTTCAATCGCCTGCCCTAACAATCTTAATCCGCGTCGTACCTGACCTGGAGCCAGCCCGGCTTCGAGGGCTGTTTTTTCAGCTTCTACATTTCTTTGCAGTGTGCCAAATTTTGTGGGCGAGCCATCTGGCATTTTATCCACATCGTAGCGTGGAGATGCGGGGTCGTTGAGGATGTACAGCAGGACATGAATCTGCCCATTCATGGTGTCGGTAATGTGAGCGTACAAAATCGGGTCAGGGAAATTATCTTCGTGAAAGAGACGCATTTCCACATCGGTGGAACCTGTGGCAAACCGAAATTGCAAAAGATTGTAGCCTGCTGCCGAAGTTAAAGGTGGAAGGTTGTATTTTTCAAGAAGCGCTGTGGGGATATAGCGTGAATAGATCGCACGTTTTTCAGATTCTGAAAGCAGGTTGATTCCGCCGATGGTGGAAGGGGGCATGTGTTTAGTTTCCTCGTTTGATAGTGTAGTAGTTTTGTCGTTATAACCAAACTACAACACTAATTAACTACGCAACTACCGACTATCTCACTCTCGTTGCTCTTTCGCTATCACGCGCTTCATCCCGTTTGGCGATGGTGGCGCGTTTATCGTAGGCTTTTTTGCCTTTGGCGAGTGCAATCTCGATCTTGGCGCGCCCGTCTTTTAAGTAGACTTTTAATGGGACTACGGTGTTGCCTTTGATACGGATGTTGTTAAATAGCTCAAGGATCTGTTTTTTATGCAGAAGCAGGCGGCGTTTGCGTTTGGGTTCATGGTTGAAAAATGTCCCAGCTTGTTCATAAGGTGCGATATGTGATTCGATGAGCCAGGCTTCCTGTCCGTTAGGGATATCTACGTAGGCTTCCTGGATGCTAATCTGTCCTGCGCGGATGGATTTAATCTCCGATCCCTGCAGGACGAGGCCTGCTTCGAATGTTTCCATGAGGAAGTATTCGAAACTGGCTTTGCGGTTGTTGGCGATGATTTTAATGGCTTCTGTCACGAGTTGATTTTAGCATAAATGCTTAACCACTAAGGACACAAAGCGCACGAAGGTTTAATGCGGAGTGCAACGTAACGATTTCTTTTTGACCATCATTTGTGATGGTCTGAAACGAAAAATGAAAACCATTGCTTGACTCACCCTGATGTACTCCGTGTCCTTTGTGATTAAAAAGGTTTTGTTTATCCCCATTTAAGGATGGCGAAGCCGGAGAGGATGCGCAGCACGCCGAAGACGATCAGTGCGTTGACGAGTCCGATTGCATCTGCGATGGCGGGGCCTACCAGGGAACTGCCGAGGATGGCAATATTGAGAATGATGGTGTACCACGCGAGATGCGAGGGACGGTCATCAGGCGGGATATGTTCAAGCATGTAGTTGATATAGGCGCCGTTGACCATGGCGAAGAGGAATCCGCCGAGGAAGGAAAGTACATAATAATGCCAGACGCTGTGAGCCGCCGCAAGCATGAATGGATAGATGGCCATGCCTGCCACGCCCCAGCCCGTTACTTTTTTATTTCCATAGCGGTGTGCGATTCGCCTAAATTGAGTGGAGCCAATTAGTACAGTCAGATAGTAGAGCGCGGTCCCTGTGCCGAGGTTGTTGTCATTTAGATTTAGGACGCGTATGTTGTAGAGTGGGTAGACCGGCGTTGACATGTAGTGCGCGAGATGAAAACAGAACAGCACGAGCAGAACATTACGAAATGGAGTCTTCCAAATATCGAGGCGCAACGCAGATTGAATGCCACGGGGAGAGGCTGCCTGGGGTGTTGAAACAAGTTGCGGCGCGGGTTGAAGCGGGGAGGTTTCTTCCACGGGTCGAACGTGATAAATATGGTAACTGCTCATCGCCGCGCCAAATGCCCCAATCGCAAAAATGGTTTGATAGCCTATCTCAAACGGCAGGCTTTTTAGGATGTAGCCCGCGCCGAGCGATGTGAGCATGTAGGTGATCGCAAACGTGATATTGCGTGTGCCGGCCACTTGCGCGCGAAAGCGGTCTGGGACGGATTCTGCGAAGAGGGCGTTGAAGCCGACGCCCAATGGTGTGAGCGGAATTGCCATGAAGAAGGCGAGAATAATGAGTGCCCAAATTTGGCCTTGCGCGTTGAAGAGCCAGGGCAGGGGAATCCATAATATATAGCCGATGCGGAAGACGACAGATGACCAAAAAACTGCGCGGCCTGTGTGACGTTTTTCGATCCAGCGGCCAGCGGGGATGGCTAGAAAAAGGTTGACGATGGCGGCCATTGCGGTCAGCAAGCCGATCTGTAAACCCGATGCGCCGAGGCGCGTGGCGTACACGTTGAGAAAATTTACGGCAGTGCCGCTCAGCACGCCGAACCAGGCGATATCAAAGTAGAGATGGGAAAAATTGGAACGATATTTTTCGGGGATGTCTGATTGTTGGAATAGGTTAAAACGCATGGAATGATTATAACCACTAACGATTGTAGATTTATGATTGCGGATTTACGATTAAGGAATGTATAACCTGCGCGTACTACAGACATCATGACTGTCGTTGACAGCGCGCATGTGCCAGGTGAACTTTCACTAAATCTTGATTTCTTTGATGCAGATTTTTATGGCGAAAATTTGTATACCCTGTTATTGGTGTATAAAATGAGGGCTTAGTTAAGGGTGGAATGACAATTTATAATTTAATTCTCTGCTGTATAAACTATGGTTTTCAAACAATTGACCACAGACCGCTGTCAGCGGTCTGTGGTCAATTAATTCACAAAAATGTTGCTGGTTTTTGAAGATATACGATATAGAATTATTTCTTTCTATTTTGATATCGATTATATACACGCTTCCATGCTTCGGTGGGATTCTCAGGCTTTGATTTTTTATGTTCCTTTTTGCTGATGAAAAATGCAAAATCCTCTAGCAGGGCAGAAATCGGCTCCTGTGGTTTGTCTAATACAAGCGGGCGGCCAAGGTTGATCGCTTCGACAATCATATTGGGTACATAGGGAAAAGCAGCAACAAAATCCATTCCCATTGCAGATTCAATTTTTTCCTTTATCAGGCTTGAGCGTTGAAAAGGTGCGTTTAAAACAGGCTTGATCTTTTCAGCCGGATATCCAAGCTTTTTATAAACATCCAATGCGGCGGCTGTGGCACGCACAGAAGCCATATCCGGTGCGCCAACGAGTAGGATGATATCTGCTGCATCAAGCATGCTTAAACCCACTTCACTGAAATCATGGGGAAGATCGGCGATAATATATTGATATTGTTCTTTGAGCAGGGAGATGACTGATGACAGTGTCTCGCCGCTAAATGCCTGACCATCATCTGGAAAAGTAGGTGCTGCAATAAAGGACAGACCGCTTTCATGAATACTGATGATGCTGTTCAAAGAATCCAGATCTATTTCTCCTGCTTGAAAGCGGGAAATATCTGCCCAGGTTCGGCGCAAGTTTTTGTTTAGCATAAGCGCAACTTGCCCGGCGGTCATGGTCAGATCCAGCAAAATGGTTCGGCTCCACAAGTTGGAAAGGGATAAACCAAGGTTTACAGCGAGAGTCGAACAACCTATGCCACCGCGTAAGCTGTGAATGGCTATCGTACGGGCAGATTCCAGAGGGTTTTTGCTGGTTGTGGCAACTGGAAGCATTTCTGCACGCCGAAGCAGTGATGAAACTCTGGCTGCAAGTTCTGCCGGCTCGAAAGGTTTACTTAGGTAATCATCTGCCCCGACTTCAAAAGCGCGTAATTTATCCTGTAAACCTGATTGAGCAGTTAGTACAAGAATAGGCGTAGTTATAAATTGCGCCTCGCGGCGAAGCAGGCGTGTAACTTCATAGCCATTGATGTCTGGCATCATCACATCTGTAATGATGATATCGGGCTTTAGGACATGGGCTCTTGCCATCCCACTTGTACCATCTTCGGCAAAGGTAATCTGATACTCCGGCGATGCAAGAGCCTTGGCGACGAGTTGATGATTCAGGGGTTCATCATCAATAACTAATATACGTGTCATGTGACCTCTATTTTTTTATTTAAATTGGAGAGAAAATCCTGGGCACGGATGGCTTCCATCTCGATCTGGTGAATTAAAGGTTGTGCGCCTGTGATATTTTCATGTTTGCATAATTCTTCCAACTGGGCCGAGAGTTCGGCCAGGAAGGTGGCATCAAAATTGAGGGAAACGCCTTTGAGGGTATGCGCGAGACGGTGAAGGCGGTTTATATCGCTGTCGTTGAAAGCGGATTTGATTTCTGCAATTCTGGCTGGTAAATGCTCTCGAAAGTCTGCGCACATTTCGAGCATGAACTCACGATCTCCATCAAAGTGGACAAGAGCAGCATCCAGATCTACGGGAATCTCAGGGGGGAGATATGCCGGGGTTGTTGGAGCAGGCTGTTCGGTCTGTTGTGAAGCGGGGGGTGATTCCTCGCCAAATAATCCATCATCCAGATCCATCGAAAAATTTTGTTTATCAAAAGTTGTTGTTTCTGGTTTTTGATCGGGCACAGGTTCCAGCCAGCGATCCAAAACATTATAAAGAATGCGCGATTCAATGGGCTTGGTTACATAATCATCCATGCCAGCATCGATGCATCTTTCACGATCCCCCTTCATGGCATGGGCCGTCATGGCGATGATGGGGATATGTTGATTGTTTGTAACTTCCCAATCACGGATTTTGTGTGTGGCTTCAAAGCCATCCACGTCTGGCATTTGTACATCCATTAGGACGGCGTTATATTCGCCGGTGATGGCCTTTTCGAAAGCATGCTGACCATTATCTACAACATCCACAAAATAGCCGGCCTTCTGTAAGAGCGCAACTGCAAGTTTTTGATTGACGGAGTTATCTTCTGCAAGCAAAATGCGTTTCCCGCTTGCCCGCTTTTCAGCGATAACATGTCGTGTGACCAGGCTGGCCGGGTCATCACCCTTGCCGTTGAGGATCTCAAGCAGGGCTTCATATAACATTTGTTGTTTGACTGGTTTCAGAAGATAAGCTGAGCACCCAAGAGCTTTGAGGCGGGATGCATCTCCACGTTTGCCCATGGAGGTTAGTATGACAATTTTTACATCCTTCACAAGCGGATTACTCTTAATGGCGCGCGCTGTTTGTTCGCCATCCATGCCTGGCATTTGCATATCGAGCAAAACGATATGATACGGGGTTCCTTCGCGTGCGGCATTATGCAGCATTTCGAGCCCGCGTGCCCCGCTTGCGGCTGTTTCCACGTGACAACCAAACCCCTCCACCATTTTAGTGAGAACAAGGCGATTTGTTTGGTTATCATCCACACCCAGGATTCTAATGGTTCGCAAGTCTGTTGTAGCGGGGGTGCCATTGCTTTCGATCAGCGATTCGGAACTTACAACTTCAAAGACAATATCAAACCAAAAAGTACTGCCCGCGCCAGCCTCACTCTTTATCCCTATCCTGCCATTCATTGCTTCAACCAGTTGTTTCGAGATGGTTAAGCCCAAGCCTGTGCCTCCATAATTTCGGGTCGTGGATCCATCTGCCTGCGTGAAACGGTCGAAGATGGCAGCCTGCCTTTCATGAGGAATACCAATCCCTGTATCTTGTACAGAAAAATGTACTGTAGCGTGAGTGGGCGTTTCATCAAGAGCCTCGGCACGGATGACGATCTCGCCCTGGTGAGTAAATTTGATTGCATTTCCTACCAGATTGGTTAATATCTGGCGCAGCCTGCTCGCATCTCCATGCAGGATATGAGCGATATCGGGATGCACAAGACAGATCAATTCAAGTCCCTTATCCTGTGCTCGTTTGGCAAGCGTGTATCCTACATCCTCGATCATGTTGCGGAGGTTGAAGTCAATGGCTTCAAGTTCAAGTTTGCCTGCTTCGATCTTTGAGAAATCCAGAATATCATTTAATAAAGAGAGAAGTGCTTCGGCGCTCTTCAGAGAGGTTTGCAGGTAATCTTGTTGTTCATAGGTCAGTGAGGTGTCGAGGGTTAATTCCAACATACCAATCACCCCATTCATGGGTGTTCGTATCTCATGACTCATATTTGCAAGGAATTCGCTTTTAGAACGGTTGGCTTGCTCGGCTTCCTGCTGGGCATGGACAATTTGTGAAATATCATGGTAAATCGCCAATGCTCCAACTCTTTCTCCCTCCACAAATACAGGTACACCAAAAATTTCAACATCCACCAATGAGCCATCCTTACGGCGGCGCTTGCTGAATGCATGAACTGCCTCTTGCATGACCTTTTGGGTATACAACAGGGCTTCGGCGTTAGTTTCTTTGGTTGTGATGAGCGCATCCAGCAGAACACCAATGATTTCATTGCTGTTATAGCCAAACATGGATTCAAACGCCGGGTTGCATGAACTGACTCTTTCACCAGTATCAAGAACAACAATGGCCACCGGGCTGTTCAAAATTAAAGTTTCATAGAATTGTTTTTGACGCTTGATCTCCAACTCAATATTTTTTCGCTGGGTAATATCCCGACCGATCCCTGCCAGCCCCACCACTTGTCCTTGACTATTCTTAACCGGCATTTTTGAGGTCATTACCCAAACTTTATTCCCATCCTTGTCTAATCCGGATTCCTCCCGATTCAAGATGGGAGTTTGTGTGTCCAGAACTATTTTGTCATCCGCCCAGAATTTATTTGCCAATTCAACTGGATAGGTGTCGAAATCTGACTTGCCGATGATTTCCTGTGAACTGTTGACACCAGAAGCCAGCGTATCTGCTGCGTTGCTGAGGGTTTTGCGCCCCAGAATATCCTTGACGTATATCCTATCGGGTAGGTTGTCTATCAAAGTGCGCAGGAGATTTTTCTCAACAAACAAGTTACTCTCCGCCTCTTTACGATCTGTGATGTCGTGCAAGACACAAATTATGTTTTCGGACACGCCACCCATTTTGATTGGGTAGATTGCCATTTCATAAACACGCCCAAACCACGGAAATTCACTGCCTGGGTACTCAATTTTCCCGCTATCATTTTGTTGCCCTTCTCCTAACACAGCTGCCAGCTCTCTTCCGATCACCTTCAGATAAGGCAAATTAAGCCTGTCAACCACGGCATGGTTACAACGAATGATCATTCCTTCTACGTCCGTGATGAAGATCAAATCCGAGAGAGCGTCAAAGGTGGTTTCCCATTCTGTTTTTGATTGATTTATCTCTACAGACAAACCGCGCTGTAACCCAAAGAGACCTGCCATGACCCCGAAAACAACAGGTGCGAGGTCAAACATGAAGATCATGGGCTGGGTTTTATGAATGTAAATAAATGACCATAAGGAAAGACCCAGACGTTGATCATTTAAAGTAAGCCAAAGACCAGCAACGAGAAATATCACCCCTCCAATAAAGCCCATCAGACCAAATAAATATAATGCACGGACCTTGTACCATTTCATTGCTGCCTCTGTAGATTAACCTTATAGGTTGCCAAACGATAGCTATTAAACGGTACTGTTTGGAAAGTTATAAAAAACTTAAAACAAGCAAACACAGGGGCTTGAGATTACCCCTGTGCCCTGAATCATTAATCGCGTTCCTTAAGGATGAAACGATCATGTGATCAATATCAGCTTGTGCAATAGTGAGCCTTTATCTTTATATTCCAATCATCTGTCGTTTGGTGAGATATTATTTCAGGAATAGGTATTTTCCATTAGGCGGGTTATCCAGCATTCATGCGCTGGTTTTCACCCATCCGCGAGGTAGGGTATTCCCCCATGCAACAGTATGCAAATTCGTGTGAAAATCATCATTACAGGATTTCGAACGGGATTGTACCCACAGAAAAATGACAGGATGTGACTTTAGCCACGTAACTTTGCTTTTTCAAACCATGCAATTTCCACAAGTTGTTATCCTGTCTTATTGTTATGGAGACGGCCATGAATAATCAAAAAATAATTAAACAAAATTTAGGCGCACTTAAGATCGCTTTTATTTATCTTGTGATCGGCAGTTTATGGATTTTGTTTTCCGATAAAATTGCCGAGGCGGTTGCGCAGGACCGCAACGTGCTGACGATAATCAACACTGTCAAAGGGTGGGGATACGTCATTGTTACGTCGCTGCTTCTGTATTGGCTGATCCAACGGTACACGATTTTATTGAGGGAAAGTGATGAGCGGAGAGCAAGTATTATGCATGCCGCCATGGACGCAATTATCTCAGTGGATAATTCTCAACATATTGCGCTCTTCAACCCCGCCGCTGAAAAAATGTTTGGATACACTGCCAATGAAATCATAGGACAATCGCTGGATATTCTCATACCAGAAATGTACAGAACTGAGCATCACAGACAAGTTGATCAATTTGGAGAAACTGGAATTACCAATCGACATATGAATGGATATATGGATATTACAGGGGTTAAGAAGAATGGGGATAAATTTCCAATCGAAACATCCATTTCCCAGATCAACATTGACGGGGGTAAACTTTTTACCGCCATTTTACGGGATGTCAGCGGACAAAAACAAGCGGAAGAGGCATTACAGCAATCCGAAGAAAAATTCTCGCGCATCTTTCAAACCAGTCCCATCGGCATTAGCATCAGTTCGCTGGAAGATGGACGGATTCTGGATATCAATCCAAGTTGGTGCGAGATAATGGGCTATACGCGCGCCGAAGCGATAGGTCATTCAACTCCTGAATTGGGCATCTTTGACGCCGCCGAGCGCGCGCGGCTCAACGAAGTTGTACAGCGCGAAGGCGCCGTGCGCAATTTTGAATGCACGATTCGGCGTAAATCGGGTGAGCCACGCCAAATCCTCTCTTCGCTAGAGCGCATCCAGATCGATCACGCACCACGCATGTTGGCGATGTTCTTCGACATCACCGAGCGCAAGAAGACCGAAGAGGAAATTCGCAGCCTTTCCAGATTTCCCAGCGAAAACCCAAATCCTGTTTTTCGTGTGAACCAGGATGGCAAAATCCTTTATGCAAACCCAGCCGGCACGGAAATCCTGAAAACTTGGGCGGATGAGACTCATCAAAACGTGCCGAACGAATGGAAAAATCACATTGAGCAAGGGTTTGAGTCAGGTTTGAATGCTGAGTTTGAATTTGCAACCATCGGCAAAGTTTTTTCCTGTATTTTGAGCCCCATCCAGGAAGCAGGTTACATCAATATCTATGGCCAGGATATCACCGACCGCAAAAAAACAGATACGGCGCTGCGCCAGTCTGAAGAACGTTTTTCAAAAGCATTTCAAGCCAACCCTGCCGCAATGATCATCACACGCATGTCGGATGGACACGTGATCGAAGCCAATGAAAGTTACGAAAAAATACACGGGTATCGCCGCGAAGAACTGCTCGGTAAAACCAAGCTCAACCTGGATATCTTTGATCACCTTACTGACCGTCAGAAAATTTTTGAGCAGTTGAATGAATATGGGTCGATCCGTTCCTTCGAAACCAAACTTAGGACAAAATCCGGCGAATTCCGCGATGTCCTGTTTTCATTGGAGCTCGTCGAGATCAGCGTAGAAGCCTGTATTCTTGCGATCTTTATCGACATCACCGAACGCAAACGGGCCGAGACAGCGCTGCGCCAGTCTGAAGAACGTTTTTCAAAAGCATTTCAAGCCAACCCTGCCGCAATGGTCATCACACGCATGTCTGATGGATATGTGATCGACGTCAACGAAAGTTATGAAAAAATATATGGATACCGCCGCGAAGAACTGCTTGGTAAGACCAAGCTAAATCTGGACATTTTTGATGATTTTGTTGAACGTCAGAAAATTTTTGAGCAGTTGCATGAATATGGATCGATCCGTTCCTACGAAACCAAACTTAAGACAAAATCCGGCGAGTTCCGCGATGTCTTGTTTTCATTGGAGATCGTCGAAATTAACACAGAAGCCTGTATTCTCGCGATCTTTATCGACCTAACAGAGCGCAAGCAAGCAGAAGCAAAATTAGCCGAACGCCATGCAACACTGCGTGCTATTATGGAAAGCGCACTGACACCTGTTTTCTCTCTGGATCTTGATTATCGTTATACAAGTTTTAACAAAGTTCATGCTTCTGTTATGAAAGCCTTATATGGGGCTGATATTGAAATTGGCAAAAATATGTTGGATTATCAGATTGTGCCAGAAGAGCGGGAGGCAGCTCGAAAAAATATAGATCTCGCCATGTGCGGCGAGTCAGTTACCGAATCAGCCTACTCCGGAGAGTCGGGACATATGCGCCGTTTCTTTGAGGTTACCCACAACCCGATTCGTGAAACTAACGGAGACGTTATTGGGATATCGGTTTTTGTCACCGATGTTACCGAGCGCAAACAGGCCGAGGAAGCAATCCAACAGTTAAATGAGACTCTCGAAGAACGAATTATTGAACGCACCGCTCAACTCGCAACTGTCAACAAGGAACTGGAATCCTTTGCCTACTCTGTCTCACATGACCTGCGCTCCCCATTGCGAGGCATTGACGGTTGGAGCCTGGCGTTACTGGAGGATTACGGACCCATCCTGGATGAACAGGGGCAGACCCATATTCACAAAGTACGCACTGAAGTGCAGCGTATGGGAACGCTGATCGATGACATATTGAAGCTTTCGCGCATTACGCGGGCCGAGATGAATAAAGAAAAGGTGGATTTGAGCGCCCTTGCTGAAACTATCGTGAACCGCCTTCAGGAAACTAAGCCGAAAGACAAACAGGTGGAATTTGTAATTCAAAAAGGATTGACTGCCCTGGGCGACCCGGAGCTCCTGGATATTGTCCTTACTAACCTGCTGGATAATGCCTTCAAATTTACAGGCAAGCTGCAAGAGGCGCACATCGAATTTGGGAAAACTTTTGTAGAGGGTGAAAATGCCTTCTTTGTGCGCGATAACGGCGCCGGCTTTGATATGGCCTATGCAACCAAACTATTTGGAGCTTTTCAACGCATGCACAGAACTTCAGAATTTCCCGGTACGGGGGTTGGGCTGGCTACCGTCCAGCGAATTATCACTCGGCATGGGGGAACGATCTGGGCTTCTGCTGAAGTGGACCGCGGCGCTACTTTTTACTTTACCTTGGAGAATCACTCATGAAAAACAAGATCATTCTACTGGTCGAAGATAACCCCAGTGATATTGGGCTGACCCAGCGCGCATTTGCAAAGAGTAATATTGCAAATGATTTGGTCGTAGTAGAAGACGGGCAGGAAGCGCTGGATTATTTATTCGGAGACGGGCGGTTTGCAGGTCGGGATGTGAACGATCTGCCGGCCTTGGTCCTGCTCGATCTTAAACTTCCGCGTGTAGCTGGGGTGGATGTTCTGAGGCAGATTCGCGCTGACGAACGCACCAGCCGCGTGCCGGTGGTGATTCTGACCACCTCCCAGGAAGAACAGGATATCTCGCAAAGTTATGACCTGCGTGCCAACAGTTACATTCGCAAACCGGTGGACTTTACAAAATTTGTTGAAGCGATTCAGCATATGGGATTGTACTGGCTCA
>Ga0209181_10001990_pt1 | contig 34147 bp, 30 predicted proteins | sample MAT05_FD_187208 | JGI IMG/M metagenome (GOLD analysis project Ga0209181, IMG submission 187208) | Freshwater microbial communities from Lake Fryxell liftoff mats and glacier meltwater in Antarctica - MAT-05 (SPAdes) (version 2) | ecosystem: Environmental > Aquatic > Freshwater > Ice > Liftoff... | reverse complement strand
TCGAGGAAGACCTCGCGCATCTCGGGGTCGTCCTCCAGGCCACTGAGCACCGGTGTTGCGGCCGCTGGTGGCGTCGCGGGCACCGGCTCAGGCTCAGGCGCGTCAGGCACGGCAGGCACGGCAGGCACGGCAGGCGCCAGCGGCTGCTCGTCGAATGCGGCGAATGCCGAGACGCGTTCGCTCTGGAGGACGCGCGCGCGCAGGCTGCCGCTGGCGGGGTCAAAGCTGAACAGCGACTTGGCCAGCGCCGGCTGCACGCTGAGCATGTCGATCAGGAAACTGAGCGCGCCCAGGTTGTCGGCCAGACGGTCGAAGGTGCCGGTCTGAACCGCACGCTGCGGGTCGACCTCGGTCTGCGCCAGCGCGTCGACCTCGTCGCGCATGTGCAAAACGGCCTGCGAGGCCTGATCCAGCCCGAGCACCGACAGCACACCGCGCATGGCACCCAATTGCGCCGGCACGCTGACCAGCAGCGTACGTTGCGACGGGTCGCGGAAGTACTGGTCGATCTGCTTCTCGACTTCGGACAGCTGGGTGCGCAGTTCGTGCACCACGCTGCCCATCGTCTGGCGGTCGGCAACGCGGCGGTACAGCTCTTCCATCCAGCTCTCGAGCATCTGCGGCTCGGCGCCGCCACGCACCTGGTGGATGCGGGCGGCCAGGTGCTTCACCCGCGCCGCCATCTCCGGGTGGTCGAGCTCGCCGTCCTCCAGCGAGGCCTCGATGTACAGCAGCGCGGTCGCCACTTCCATCGCCAGCGTGGCCGGCGGTGCCTGTTCGGCGCCGACGATGTCGGCCGCGGTGATCAGCAAGGCCATCGCCAGCGCCTCGCCCGACGGGTACAGCCGCTGCAGCGACTCGCCCAGCAGCGCGAAGCTCTCGCTCAATGCGGGCAGGCGGAGCAAATCGCCGCCGGCCACGCCGGACCAGGCCTCCTTGGCAGCCGCCGCCCGCTTGCGTGACTGCACCAGCAGGTTGGGGTCGAAGCGGCCCAGTCGCACCGACTGGTAATCGGTGCCGGCGGCTTGCAAGCCGGCGCTGCCGTCGACGTCCAGGCCCCAGGCCCGGCGCACCGCAACCAGCCGGGGCAGCATCGCGCCGGGCGCTGGTGCGCGCGCATGGGCACAGAAGAACAGCATGTCCTGCGCCAGCCGCTCTGACGGCTCTGCGAGTGGCGCGGACGCGCCGCGCACCATCGCGCGCAAGCGCGCCATCAGGCGCGAGGCAACGCGCTTGACGTGCACGTCGGCGCTGAGCAAGCCCGCCGCCTGGGCCTGGAAGAAGCCGGCCGCCAGGCGCCACAAGGCCGCGCCATGACCGGCAGAACTGGCGCCGAGTTCGGCGCACAGCTGGCTCATGCGTGCCGCGGTCATCGCATCCGGCGCGCGCATCAGTGCCAGCACCAGGCCCTCCATCAGACCGCGTGCGGCGTCGTCCGCAGGACGCGGCACCAGGCCTGGCTCTTCGGGCAGCGTCTGCCATTGCCATTCATGCGACCAGAGGTCGGCCGGGTGGATGCGGTCGGCGCCGGCCAGCTGCTGCACGGCGGCGTACTGCGGAAACAATGCCAGCGGCGACACGGGCTTGCCGCCGAGCAGTCGCGCCAGGAAGTCCAGCAGCGCGAACGCCGCCTGCTCGATCGTGGCGACGGCGCTTGCGTCCAGATCGGCCGGCCGGATCGACAGCCGCAGCACGGCGGCCTCGGCCGCGCGCAGCAGCCTGGCCGGTATCGGCAGGCCGACCAGCTCGAGCGCGCCGACGCCCTGGTGCAGGTGCATGCGCGCGCTGCGCAGCACCGACGGGTCGACCACGTCGACGTCCGACCCGGCCAGCGCCGCGGCTTCCTTCACGTACCGCCGCAGCGCCTTGTTCGCCGTCTCCAGCGAACGGCGCAGCTCGTCCTGCACCCAGGCGAGCGCGCTCAGGTCATCGGCACTGCCCGCCATCTAGAGGGCACCTGCAGGCTTGGGAGCCACCGCCAGCGCCACCGCGGGGCGGTCCATCAGCCCACCTTGAACCGCGCTACCGACAGGCGCAGTTCCTCGGCGCTGCGCGAGAGCTCGCGCACCATCTGCGCGGTCGAGCGCGTGCCTTCGCCGGTCTGCTCGGTGACGGCGAAGATGTGCTGGATGTTCTCGGCCACCACGTTGGCCGACTCAGCCTCGCGCGTGGCCTGGGCCGAGATGCGCGCCACCAGCTGCGACAGCTCACGCGAGACGCGGTCGATGTCGGCCAATGCCGCACCCGCGGCGTCAGACAACCGTGCGCCCTCGACCACGCCCTGCGTGCTCCGCTCCATCGCCGCCACCGCGTCCTGCGTGTCGGTCTGGATGGTGCGCACGATGGCCGCGATCTGCCGCGTCGCTTCACCCGAGCGCTCGGCCAGCCGCTGCACTTCCTCGGCCACCACCGAGAAGCCGCGCCCGGCGTCGCCGGCCGAGGCGGCCTGGATGGCGGCGTTCAGCGCAAGCACGTTGGTCTGCTCGGTGATGTCGCCGATCAGCTCGGTGATCTCGCCGATCTCCTGTGAGGACTCGCCCAGCCGCTTGATGCGCTTGGCGGTGTCCTGGATCTGGTCGCGGATGGCGTTCATGCCGCCGATGCTGTTCTGCACCGCCGCCAGCCCCAGCTCGGTGGCCTGCAACGACTGCCGCGCCACCTGCGAGACATGCTGTGCCTGCGCCGACACGTCGTTGATACGGCCGGCCATCTGCAGCACCGACTCGCCGGTATCGCGGATCTCACGCAGCTGCTCGGTCGATGCGGCCAGCAGCTCGGTGGAGGTCTGCTCGACCTGCTCGGTGGTCTCGGCCACGCGTGCGACCGTGGTCTGCACCTGCGAGACCAGCGTGCGCAGTTCCTCCACCGTGTAATTCACGGAATCAGCGATGGCGCCGGTGATGTCCTCGGTCACCGTGGCCTGCTGGGTCAGATCGCCTTCGGCGACCGTCTGCAGCTCGTTCATCAGGCGAAGAATGGCCGCCTGGTTGGCATCGTTGACGCGCTTGGCCTCCTGCTCCTGGCGCTCGGCCTCGGTGCGCTGCTGCTCGGCGAGCAGTGAGCGCTCGGTCTGCTCCTGCACGAACAGGCGCAACAGCCCCCAGGCGCCGAACAACAGCAGCAACAGCGCCAGCGCACCCGCGGTGAGGAACTGCGCCGCCAGCGCGCCGCCGCTGGCCAGCCGCTGCTGCAGCGCATCGAGCCCCAGGCGCAGCGGTTCGCTGTCGCCGACGATCACGTTCTGCGCCTCGCGCGCGCTGACCACGTCCTGCAGGCTGCCCAGGATCGCACCGGCCTTGGCCCGCGTCTCGTCGAATTGCGTGATCAGCGCACGCAGCCGGTCGCGCACGCCGGCGTCGCGCGTGCCGGGCAGGCGCAGATCGGGGTTGCCGTCGAGCACGCCGGCGGCGATCTCGCGGAACGAGTTCAGATCCTTGCCGAGCAGGAACACGGCCTCCGGGCTCACGCCCTCGACGGTCAGGAACTCGTTGGCACTCTTGCCGATGCGCTGGGTCAGCATCACCAGTTGGCCGACCGAGGAGATCTCGGCCGCGGTGGCGCCGGCCTGCAGCTTCAGCGAAGCAACGGTCTCGGCCGTCTCCAGCAGGTCGGCCGACTGGCGGTTGATCTCGCGCAGCGCCTCGCTGACGGCGGTCAGCGTCTTCTGCTGCGCCAGCACCTTGGCACTGCTCTGCTCGGCACGGTCGACCAGTGGAAGCAGCTTGTCCACATCGGCCTGCAACGCGCCCGGCGCGGCCGGCACCTCGCCGCCGCCGCTCTTCAGTCCGCGCACGTTGAGGACCAGCAGGTCGACGCTCTCCTTCACCTCGGCAAAGGCCGCGGGGCTGCCGACCAGCGCCTGCGACACCGATTTGGCCAGCCGCTGCGATTGCGTCTGCGCCTGCGCTGCCGCAGCCACCTGCAGACTGGTGCGGTCGCCCGCGTTGAGGGCCAGCACGGCCACCGTCACCAGCCCGAGCAATCCAAGTACGAACAGCGTCAGCAAGAAGGACTGCTGGCGCGCCGCCGGCCAGCCGCCGATCAGCGGCAGCGCACTGCCCGCGCGCCTGGGCTGCCGGCTCGGCGGCTCGGGGTAGTCGGCCACCAGTTCCGAGGGCGCGGCCTCGGAGATGATCGACGAGTCGCCGCTGTGCGTGGCCTGGGCATCGGTCGGCAGCGCGCCCATGCCCAGCCGCACCGTCGCCTCCATCGGGTTGACCGTGTCATGCGCCGGCACTCGGTCGTCGCCGCGCGGCGGGCCCTTGATCCTGTCCAGCAGACTCATGCGAACCTCGTCTTCACTCGTGGCGCGGTGGTGCGGCCGCAGGCCGTATCGCAGCCGTCAAGCCGCAATCCCCAGAAACTGCTCGTTGGCCGCCAGCGCCCCAAGGTCGATCTCCTGCCAAAAGCGGCCCTCGGCGTCGACCCAAGCCGACAGCGCAAAGGCCGGGCGGGCCGGCAAAACGCCGGATTGCGCGGACGAATGTGTCGGCAGATGCGGCTGCAGCTGTTCGGCCCCGCGCAGGCCCGCCAGACGGTCGACCAGCAGCGCGCAGTGGCTGCCCAGCAGCGGATTCAACGCCACCAGCCGGCCGTGCTCACGCGTGGCCTCGGGCACTGCGGCGCGCAGGCCGAGAAAGGCGCCCAGGTCCACCACACCGTGCAGGCCGCCGCGCAGATTGGCCACGCCGGCGAACCAGGGCTGCGTATGGGGCATCGACAGCAGCGGCGGCACGCTGAAGATCTCGCCCGCGCCGGCCAGCGGGAACAGCAGCCCGACGCCAGCGACCTCCACCGCCAGCCAGGAGGCGCGGCGCGACTCGGTCCGCGCCGCCTGCAGCCGCTGGGCGAGCCGGGTCTGCAGTTCACGCAGCGCTTCGCGGTTGGACATCGGCGACGCTCAGCGACTTCCGCTCATCGGGGAGCCTTCGTGCTCTGCACTTCGGTATTCGCCCTTGGGACGGCCCGGCGGCATCATGGCTTGTCAAAAGCCGCGATCTTGGCCACCAGTTCGTCGGCCATCACCGGCTTGACCAGATAGTCGCGCGCGCCTTGGCGCATGCCCCAGACGCGGTCGGTCTCCTGATTCTTGCTGGTGCACATGATCACCGGCACGTCCGACCAGCGCGGATCGCGCGTGATGGTGCGTGTGAGCTGAAAGCCGTTGGTGCCCGGCATCACCACGTCCATCAGGATCAGGTCGGGCTTGTCCTCGGCCAGCCGGCGCAACGCCTCTTCGCCGTTCTCGGCCGTGCGCACGCTGAAGCCGCGTTTGCCGAGCAGCTCTCTCAGGTGGTGCAACTCGGTCTTCGAGTCGTCGACGACCAGGATCTTGCGGATGGGCATGCGGGTCTGCTCCTCAAGTCTGGGCGTCAGCCGGGCCGGCCGTCGGACGGTGGACGGTGACTGCGCGCAGCAACTGGTCCTTGGTGAAGGGCTTGGTCAGGTAGTCCTCCGAGCCCACCATGCGCCCGCGCGCCTTGTCGAAAAGCCCGTCCTTGGACGACAGCATGATCACCGGCACATGCGCAAAACGCGGGTTGCGCTTGATGATCGCGCAGGTCTGGTAGCCGTCCAGGCGGGGCATCAGGATGTCACAGAAGATCAGCGCGGGCTCGTGATCGTTGACCTTGGCCAGCGCGTCGAACCCGTCTTCGGCCAGCACCACCTCATGGCCGCCCTGGCGCAGGAAGATCTCGGCACTGCGCCGGATCGTGTTGCTGTCGTCGATCACCAGCACCTTGACACCGGCTTGTGAAGTCATCGCAGGGGCCACGCGTCGCTTCTCCTGCTGAGCCGCGGGGCGCCGCTGCCGGCGCCTGCTGCGGTCAGATGGCCACCATCTCGAAGTCTTCCTTGCGCGCGCCGCATTCCGGACAGGTCCAGTTCATGGGCACATCGGCCCAGGCCGTGCCGGGCGCAAGGCCGTGTTCGGGGTCGCCGGCGGACTCGTCATAGATCCAGCCGCAGATCAGGCACATCCAGGATTTTGGTTCGCTCACGCCAGGGTCTATGGGTCACTACAATAACCCGCAATTGTAGCCACGCACTTCCTACGAAACATAAGGAATTGTAGGCACATACACAACAGACTTCAGGCAATGCTGGAGGTCCGGCGAGGCCGGGTCCACAGCCACCTCCGGGCCCCATCTCATGTCCATCGAACCCACCGTGGCCCCCGACACCCCCGACCCCAACGTCGAGCCGCCGGCCCCCGCCTGCGTGATGAGCTTCAACGCCAGCGACCCCAGCGGCGCCGGCGGGCTGGCCGGCGACGTGACCACCGTCGCGGCGATGGGCGCGCATGCGCTGCCGGTCGTCACCGGCATCGTGATGCGCGACACCGCCGAGGTCTTCGATCACCACGAGATCGACGCCGACGCCATCGCCGAGCAGGCGCGCAGCATCCTCGAGGACGTCACCGTGGCCGGCTTCAAGTGCGGCTTCCTCGGCTCCGCCGAGGGCGTCAGCGCGGTGGCCGAGGTGCTGTCGGACTACCACGACGTGCCGATGGTGGCCTACCTGCCCAGCCTGTCCTGGCTGCCGGAGGACAAGCAGCAGCCCTATCTGGACGCCTTTCGCGAGTTGATCCTGCCTGCCGCCGAGGTGCTGGTGGGCAACCACAAGACGCTGACCGACTTCCTGCTGCCCGACTGGGACAACGAGCGCCCGCCCTCGGCGCGCGAGTTGGCCGTGGCGGCCGGTGAGCACGGCACGCCCTTCGTGCTGGTCACCGGCGTGATGCTGCCGGCCAAGGGCAGCGAGCAGTTCATCGACAACGTACTCGCTTCGCCGCAGGGCGCCTTGAGCGGCGAGAAGTTCGAGCTGTTCGACGCCAGCTTCGTCGGCGCCGGCGACACGCTGTCGGCGGCACTGGCCGCGCTGCTGGCCTCGGGCGGCGAATTGCAGGCCGCCGTGGGCGAGGCGCTCGCCTTCCTCGACCAGAGCCTGGACAGCGGCTTCCGACCGGGCATGGGCAACATCGTCCCCGACCGCTTCTTCTGGGCCCAGCCGCCGGGAGATGACGAAGAAGGCGCCGCCGGCGAAGGCGGCGAGACGGTCGAGAGCGCTTTCGAGGACACCAAGACCACCAAAGGAGCCCCGCGCCGTGTCCACTGAAGTTCGCAGCAACGCCGCTGCTTTCGAGCGCGCACAGCGCGTCATTCCCGGTGGCGTCAATTCGCCGGTGCGTGCCTTCCGCGCCGTCGGCGGCACGCCGCGCTTCATCCGCCGCGGCCATGGCGCCTACCTGTGGGATGTCGAGGGCCAGCGCTATATCGACTACATCGGCTCATGGGGGCCGATGATCCTCGGCCACGGCCACCCGGCCGTGCTGGACGCAGTGATGCGCGCGGCCGCCGACGGCTTCAGCTTCGGCGCCCCGACCGAGGCCGAGACCGAACTCGTCGAAGCCATCATTGCCGTCGTGCCCTCGGTGCAGCAGCTGCGCCTGGTGAGTTCGGGCACCGAGGCGGCGATGAGCGCCTTGCGGCTGGCGCGCGGTGCCACCGGGCGCGCCAAGATCATCAAGTTCGAGGGCTGCTACCACGGCCATGCCGATGCGCTGCTGGTCAAGGCCGGGTCCGGTCTCGCCACCTTCGGCCACCCGACCAGCGCCGGTGTGCCGCCCGAGGTGGTGCAGCACACCCTGGTGCTCGAGTACAACAATCTGGCCCAGCTCGAAGAGGCCTTCGCTGCGCACGGCGCGCAGCTCGCCTGCGTGATGATCGAGCCGATCGCCGGCAACATGAACTTCGTGCGCGCCAGCCTGCCCTTCATGGCGCGGCTGCGCGAGTTGTGCACGCAGCACGGCGCGCTGCTGGTCTTCGACGAGGTGATGACGGGCTTTCGTGTCGCCCTGGGTGGCGCGCAGAGCGTCTACGCGCAGCAGCTGCCGGGCTTCGCACCCGACATCAGCGTGTTCGGCAAGGTCATCGGCGGCGGCATGCCGCTGGCCGCCTTCGGCGGCAGCAAGGCCGTGATGTCGCAGCTGGCGCCGCTGGGCCCGGTCTACCAGGCGGGCACGCTGTCAGGCAACCCTGTGGCCACCGCCTGCGGGCTGGCCACCCTGCGCGAGATCTCCGAGCCCGGCTTCTTCGGCGCGCTGGCCTCGAGGACCCGCTCGCTGACCGAGGGCCTGAACAGCGTGGCACGCGAAGCCGGCCTGCCCTTTTCGACCGACAGCGAAGGCGGAATGTTCGGCTTCTTCTTCGACGACAACCTGCCGCAGAACTACGCCACCGTGATGGCCACCGACAAGGAGCGCTTCAACCGCTTCTTCCACGCCATGCTCGACCGCGGCGTGTACCTGGCGCCGGCGCTGTACGAAGCGGGCTTCGTCAGCGCAGCGCACAGCGCGGCGGACATCGACGACACGGTGAACGCCGCGCGCGAGGCCCTGCGGGCGTAGCCGGGGTCGTCCAGGGCCGTCTCCACGGCCTCGTACGCCCGTCTAGGGCCGTCTAGGGCCGTTCACGCGGCGCCACCCGGCTGTCCAGCGACAGCGGCCGGTAGTCTGGCCTGAACCGGCAGCCGTCACCAAAGCGCGCTTTCATCGTCTCGCAGCGCGCGGCCACGGTCTGCGGCGTCGGTTTGCGGCCCTGTTCGACCCAGTCGAGCAGTTCGGCCAACAGCGCCGGGTAGACCGGGTCGCCGAGGTCGCTGTGCTCGCTGTCGTCGGTGTAGGTCTGGACCAGCCGTTGCGCGGTGCCGGCGCGCTCCATCGTCTGGCGGAAGAAGTCCGTCAGCTCGACGAAAGCGATCGGGTCGCCGATGCCATGCACTTCGAGCACAGGCACCGGGATGCGACCGCCCGGGTCGGTGTCGGCGGCGAAAGCAGCCACCGCCTGCGCGTCGGCGCGGTAGCGCGCCACCGCCGCGTTCAGCGCCTGATCGTCAGCCGAGCCGCGGTAGACCGCACCGATTGTTGCCGAATACCGGCCGGCCGCCGCTGCGCGCGCGCGAGATGTCCTGGAAGTGAAAGGTGGCCCAGTTGAGGTGACCTTGCAGCGAGCGCTCGGGGATGCGGATCACGTCGAGCACGATCTTCAGCTTGCGCGCCTGCTCGGGCGTGCGCTGCGTCGCCGGCAGCCCCAGGCCGAGGCAATCGCGAGAGCGCGCCGTCAGGTCGGCCGGCGCCATCGTCGCCGCGGGCGGCAGACCCATCCACGGCGGGTACTGTGGCTCATCGGGGCGCGGATGGTTGTTGCACAGGGCTTGATAGACCACGCGCAGGTCGAGGCGGAAGTCGTAGGAGCGCGTGCCGCCGGCAAGCACGCCGCTGCTCAGCAGCACCGCGTCGTAGGGCGGGCGGCCGTCTTCGGTGCGTGTGTACATCTCGGCGCCCTTGGCGGCCACGCCGGCGCCCCAGGACTGGCCGTGCAGCAGCGTGCGCTTGGGCATGCCGACATGACGCACGAAGATGCGGCGCAGCCGCTCGGTGTCCTCGGCCGCCGCGCGCACTTCGACGCCGCCCTGGCGGAACACCGAGGCGGCGAAGGCGTAGCCCGCACGCACAGTGATCGCCCAGCGCTGCAGGTCCTCGGTGGCGCGCTCGGCCCGCGGCTCGCCCAGCAATGGCCCGCCGTGCGCATGCAGCACCAGATGGCCGTTCCAGTCGGCCGGCACTGCTATGACGTAGAAGGCCCCGGCGCTGTCGCGCCCGCCCAGGCAGCGCGTGCCGGCCGTCACTTCGGCCGGGCAGGGGCGGGGCTGCGGCGCGGCCTCGGCCACTTCGCGGAAGACCACCGACGCGAGGGGCGCCGGGTTCGGATCGAGCGTGCTGCAAGCGCCGAGCAGCGCCGTGATGGCCAGGATGGCCAGGGTCAACCGCATGTCGGGAGCCCCTCAGACGGGAGAAGAGCGCAGCGCGTAGACCTTGCCGCCGATGAACAGGTACTCGGCACGCAGCACAGCCTCGCCCTTCTCGCCCGCGAAGGTGAAGCCGATCACCGCCAGCTCGTCGCCGGCCTTGATCTCGGGCACGCTCCAGGCGTTCATGCGCGTCAGTGGAGCCAGTTCGATCTCCCAGCGCCGGTCCTTGCGCGTGGGCAGCGTGGTGGCCTTGAGCAATGCGGCGCCGTCGATCTGCGCCGACTGCGCTGGCAGCGCGCGGGCGGCCAGGTCGGCCGGCAGCTTCGGCTCGGCGCGCAGCTCCAGATCAAGCTCGGCATGCGGGTTGCGCCAGGCCACCTTGGCGGCGCGGCCTTCGAGGTACAACGGGCGGTTGGTGTCGAAACTGCTCCAGCCGTGATGTGCGTACGCAGCAGGCAGCGTGGCGATGCCAGCGGCGGCGATGAACAAACGTCGTTGCATGGTCACTTCCGGGTGAGGGTCAGATGTAGGCAATCCAGCGGCCGCAGATGATCGCACCGATCCACAGCCCGATCGACAGCACGGTCTGCGAGCGCGCGAAGCCGTCCAGCCGCTTCAGGCCGTCGCGTGCATGGAACATCGCCGCGTTGGTGCCGGCCAGCATGACCAGCCCCATCTTGATGACGAACGAGCGGTTGGCCAGCAGTTCGCCCGGCTGCGCAGAGAACATCAACAGCCCGCTGGCGGCCACCAGCACGAAGCCGGCGAGCGAGACCTTCAAGGCCAGCGCCGCCAGCGGCGCCAGCGGCAACTCGGCCCCGCGACCCCACACGCGCAACTCCAGCAGCACCAGGTTGCCCAGCAGCAGTGCGATGCCGACGATGTGCACCACCTCCAGCGCCGGATAGGCCCAGGGGTGGCTGGCCAGCGCGGGAAAGCCAACCAGGCCCGGCCAGGGCACAGCGTTCGCGGTAGGGCTTTGCATCACGGCACCATACCTAGAATCTGTCGCCATGCACATCCACGTTCTCGGCATTTGCGGCACCTTCATGGGCGGCCTGGCCGCGCTGGCCGTCGAGGCCGGGCACCAGGTCACCGGCTGCGATGCCGAGGTCTATCCGCCGATGAGCGAGCAGCTGCGTGCCCTCGGCATCGAACTGATCGACGGCTGGGGCGCCGAGCAGATGGCGCTGCGGCCCGACCTGTACGTGGTGGGCAACGTGGTCAAGCGCGGCATGCCGCTGATCGAGGCCATCCTCGACGCAGGCGCGCCTATGACCAGCGGCCCGCAGTGGCTGGCCGAGCATGTGCTGGCCGGCCGCCCGGTGCTGGCGGTGGCGGGCACGCACGGCAAGACCACCACCACCGCGATGCTGACGCTGATCCTGGAACGCGCCGGGCTGCAGCCCGGCTTCCTGATCGGCGGCGTGCCGGTGGACTTCGGCGTCTCTGCGCGGCTTGGTGGCAAGAGTGGCGCGGGTGGTCCGGGCACGCCGTTCGTGGTCGAGGCCGACGAGTACGACACGGCGCTCTTCGACAAACGCAGCAAGTTCGTGCACTACCGCCCGCGCACTGTGGTGCTGAACAACCTCGAGTACGACCACGCCGACATCTTCCCCGACCTGGCGGCCATCGAGACCCAGTTCCACCACCTGGTGCGCATGCTGCCCTCACGCGGGCTGATTGTCGCCAACGCGCGCGACGAGGCACTGGCGCGTGTGCTGGCGCGCGGCTGCTGGACGCCCGTGCAGCGCTTCGGCGGCCGGCGCGAAGAGCCGGGCATGCTGCGCGCGCGCGGCGAGCCGCATGCCTTCGACGTGCTGCGCGCCAGCATGAAAGTGGGCCGCATCGACTGGTCGCTGCTGGGCGAGCACAACCAGCTGAACGCGCTGGCGGCCGTCGGCGCGGCCGAGCACGCTGGCGTGGCACCCGACGCGGCGTGCGCGGCGCTGTCGGGCTTTGGCGGCGTGAAGCGGCGCTTCGAGCGCGTCGGCGAGGCGGCCGGCGTGCAGGTGATCGACGACTTCGCGCACCACCCGACCGCCTTTCGCGCCACCATCGACGGCCTGCGCCGGCGGCTCGAGCTGCAGCAGCAGGCACCCGGCGCCGCTCGCATGCGCATCCTGGCGATCATCGAGCCGCGCTCCAACACGATGAAGCTGGGGGCGATGAAGGCGCAGCTGCCCTGGGCGCTGGAAGATGCCGATCTGGCCTTCTGCCTGCAAGGCACGTGGGACGCGCGCGAGGCGCTGGCACCGCTGGGCGCCAAGGCGCAGGTGGCGACCCACATCGACGCGCTGTTGGCACAGGTGATGCGCAGCGCGCGGCCCGGCGACCATCTGCTGTGCATGAGCAACGGCGGCTTCGGCGGCCTGCCGGCCCGGCTGCTGGCCGCCCTGCGCGAGCGCGCGGGTTGACCGCCGCACCCGCAGCCCTGAAGGCCACTGCGGCCGGCCCGAGCCACCTGCTGTATCTGCACGGCTTCCGCTCGTCGCCGGCCTCGTTCAAGGCGCGCCGGCTACACGCCTGGCTGCAGGCCCGACGGCCCGACGTGCACTGGTGGTGCCCGCAACTGCCGCCCTCGCCGCGCGAGGCCATGGCGCTGGTCGAGCGCGGCATCGCCGGCTGGCCCCGGGCACGCATGGCGGTGCTGGGCAGCTCGCTGGGCGGCTTCTACGCTGGCGTCGTGCACGGCCGCCACGGCTGCCCGGCGGTACTGATGAACCCGGCCGTCGACCCGGCGCGCGACCTGGCCAGGTACATCGGCGAGCTGAGCGCTTTCCACGACCCGGCCGAGCGCTTCTTCTTCCGCCCGGAGTACGTCGATGAATTGCGCGCGATGAGCCTGCCCGCGCTGGCCCATCCCGAGCGCTGCCTGGCCGTCATCGCCCAGGGCGACGAGGTGCTCGACTGGCGCGAGATGAGCGCCTGGTGCACCGGCGCGGAACTGTGCCTGCTGAAGGGCAGCGACCACGCGCTGTCGGACTTCGACCTGCACCTGCCGCTGATGCTGCGCTTCCTTCGGTTGGTGGCATGAGCCTGCGGCTCAGCGCCGAAGCACTACCAGCCCCTTGAGGTACTCGCCCTCGGGGAAACGCAGCGTGGCCGGGTGGTCGGGCGCGGCGCCCAGGCGCTGCACGATGGCGCCGTCGACGCCGGCATCGATGGCCGCGCCGGCGACGATCTTCTGGAACAGCCCGGCATCGATGCCACCAGAGCATGAGAACGTCAGCAACAGCCCGCCGGGCGACAGCAGTTTCAGCGCCAGCCGGTTGATGTCCTTGTAGGCGCGCGCGGCGCGTTCGGCGTGCGCGATGGTCGGCGCGAACTTGGGCGGGTCGAGCACGATCGCGTCGAACTGCTCGCCGCGCTCCAGGCTCTGGCGCAGGAAGCGGTTGGCGTCGTGCTCGATCACGCGGCTGCGCGCGGCATCGAAACCGTTCAGCCGCACATGGGTCTGCAGTTGCTCGAGCGCCGGCCCCGAGCTGTCGACACTGAACACCTCGGCCGCGCCGCCGGCCAGCGCCGCCAGCGTGAAGCCCCCCGTGTAGCAGTAGGCGTTGAGCACACGCTGGGCACCCAGCCGCTGCACCCAGTCGCCGAAGGCCGCGCGGTTGTCGCGCTGATCGAGGTAGTAGCCGGTCTTGTGGCCGCCGGCCACGTCCACGCCCAGCCGCCAATCGTGCTCGCGGATCGTCACCCGGGCCTCGCCGTCGCCGTCGCCCTCGCCCTCGCCCTCGCTCTTACCCTCGCTCTTACCCTCGACACGCAGCCAACCCACCGCCTCGGGCAGCCCTTCGAGGCCGCGCACCGCGGCGTCCGAGCGTTCATACAAGCGGCCACAGCCACTGGCGGCCAGCAGCAGGTCGGCAATCGTGGCCTTCCACCGCTCGACACCGGCGGCGCCGAACTGCGCCACCAGCGTATCCGCGTAGCGGTCGACCACCAGCCCGGGCAGGCCGTCGGCCTCGCCGTGCACCAGGCGCATCGCGTCGCTGTCGATCGGCAGCCTGGCGCGCAGCGCGATGGCCGCGGCAATGCGGCGCTCGAAGAAGCCACGATCGACGCGCTCGGCCTCGTCGAAGCTCCAGGCGCGCACGCGGATGGCCGAACTCGGGCTGAAAGCGCCCCAGGCCAGAAAGCGGCCGTCGGCAGCCTCGACGCGCACGGTCTCGCCGGGATCGGCGCGACCGCTGGCAACGCTGCCGTCGAAGACCCAGGGGTGACCGCGCTGCAGCGAGCGTTCGCGGCCTTCGCGCAGGCGGATGGTCTTCACAACCCGATGTGATGAAGCGGCGCGATGCGGCTCAAGAACGCCGCCGCGCGCGCGGGTGCGCCGCGTCGTAGGCCTTGGCCAGATGCTGGAAGTCCAGCCGCGTGTAGACCTGCGTGGTGGCGATGCTGGCGTGGCCCAGCAGCTCTTGCACCGCGCGCAGATCGCCGCTGCTTTGCAGCAGATGACTGGCATAGCTGTGGCGCAGCATGTGCGGGTGCAGACGCGTCGGCAGACCGGCCTGCAGCGCCAGCGCGGCGAGGCGCGAGCGAACCTGGCTGGCTGAGAGCCGCGCACCCTGTCGGCTGACGAAGAGCGCTGTCTCGAGCGGTGCCGCCAGCGCCGCGCGCTGCACCTGCCAGGCCGCCAGCGCGGCCAGTGCCGGCGCACCCACCGGCACGCTGCGCCGGCGCGAGCCCTTGCCCAGCACATGCGCGGTGGCATCGGCGGCGTCCACCCAGCCGGCGGCACCGGGCCCGGCGGCGATATCGAGTCCGACCAGCTCACCCACCCGCAGCCCGCAGCCGTAGAGCAACTCGACGATGGCGTGGTCACGCGCACGCAGCCGCGCGTCGCCGCCCCCGCCTTCGAAAGCGGCCACGGCCACCGCCTGCTCAACCGACAAGGCCTTGGGCAGCGGCTTGGCCGCCTTGGGCGCGCGCACGCCGTCCACCGGGTTCTGCGCCACCTCGCCCTGCTGCCCCCAGAAGCGGTACAGGCCGCGCCAGGCCGACAGGTGGATGGCCACGGTGCGCGGCGCCAGCCCCTGCGCATGCAGCCGCGCAGCCCAGCCGCGCACATGGTGCGGCTGCACGGCAGCCAGCGACACCTCTGCGGCCTCGGCCAGCAGGTGCAGGCGCACCAGCGCATCGCCGATCATCACCACGCTGCGCGCGGCCAGCCGCCGCTCGGTGCGCACGTGCGCCAGGTAACGCTGCAGCGCGGGCGGCAGCGCGTCGGGCTTCACGCCGCCTGCAGCCGCCCCAGCCCGGCGGCGGCGATCTCGCCGATGCGGGCCAGAAACTCGGTGCCCATCTCGGCGCTGTAGCGGGTCGGGTCGGGCGAACCCAGCACCAGCAGGCCGAAGCTGCGCTCGCCTTCGCGCAGCGGGATCATCGCCAGCGACAGCACCGTGTGCGGCGCCTGCAGCCAGCGCACCGCCTCGAAGCCCGCGTTGACACCGCAATAGGGCTGGCCCAGGCTGCCGGCAAAGGTCTTGACGTCCTCGCTGACCGGCTGCGTGCAGGGCAGCTCAGCGAAGGCCGCGTCGGTATCCCAAAGGCGCAGCGCGGCCTGCGGGATCAAGAACTGGTGCGTGAGTTCGTCGAGCAGCGCCGCCGGCAGCGCGGCCGTCTCGTGCGTGAGCAGGATGGTGCGTGTCCAGCGGTGCAGCCGGTCAGCGATCGACACGTTCTCCTGCCCGTGGCGCATCATCTCGACGATCTTGCCTTCCAGGCCCTTGATGCGTTCGCGCAGCATCTCCATCTGCCGCTCTTGCAGCGAGACCGCGCGCTGGCCATGCGGGCTGGTGATCTGCACCGCCGACAGCAGATCGGCGTGGCGCTCGAAGAAGCCCGGCGTGTTGGCCAGGTAGTTGGCGATGTCGGCTTCGGTGATGCCCTGCACACCCGGGGTATTGCTCACAGTTCGATCTCTCCTTCGTAGACGGTTTCGGCCGGGCCGCTCATGCGCACAGGCGCATCGCCGCCAGCCCACTCGATGTGCAGCGTACCGCCACGGGCGTCCACACGCACCTGCGAATCCAGCCAGCCCAGGCGCACGCCGGCCACCACCGCGGCGCATGCGCCCGTGCCGCAGGCCAGCGTTTCACCCGCGCCGCGCTCCCACACACGCAGGCGCACGCGGTCACGCGCCAGCACCTGCATGAAGCCGGCATTCACGCCCTGCGCGAATCGCAGGTGGGTCTCTGTCGCCGGGCCATCGATGCCGACCCGGGCGTCGTCGACATTGGCCACGCGGCGCACCGCATGTGGGTTGCCCATCGACAGCACCGCCACCTCGGCTGCTTCAGCCGGTTCGGCGGGCAGCGCCAGCGGCCACAGCTCGAAGCCGCCCTCGTCGCGGGCCTCCAGGCCCCGACTGTCGAAGGGGATGAGCGCGTGGGCGAACTCGGGCCGGCCCATGTCCACGCGCACCTCGCCGTTGTCCAGCACCGACAGCTCGAGCACGCGGTTGACGGTGCGCACACGCACCGTGCGCTGGGTCGTCAACCCATGCGCGAGCACATAGCGCAAGAAGCAGCGCGCGCCGTTGCCGCAGTGCTCGACCTCGTCGCCGCTGCCGCCGTTGAAGATGCGGTAGCCGAAATCGATGCCGGGCTCGTTCGAGGCGTCGACGACCAGGATCTGATCGGCGCCGACGCCGAAGCGGCGGTCTCCCAGGTGACGCATCTGCGCGGGCGATAGCGCTGTCGTCAGCGCTGTCGTCAGCGCATTCGACATCGACAACGGGCCGCGCGTGGCGTCGAGCACGACGAAATCGTTGCCCGCGCCCTGCATCTTGGTGAAGCGCAACCTCATGACCTGGATTATCGGCGCTCAGTACAGCGGCGCCTGGCCCGGCGGCCGCGTCTTGAAGCGCCGGTGCACCCACAGGTACTGCGCCGGGTTGCGCCGGATCTCGGCCTCGATCCAGGCGTTCATGCGCGCCGCGTCGGCCTCGGCGTCGTCGCTCGGCCAATCAGTCCACGGCTCGAGGAAGCGGATGCGGTAACCCCGGCCGTCCGGCAGCAGCTCACCCACCACCGGCTGCACGATCATGTTCAGGCTGCGCGCCAGCCGTGAAGGCGCCAGCAGCGTGGCGGCCGGGTGGCCGAAAAAGGGCACGAAGGCAGCGTCGCGCAGGCCGAAGTCCATGTCGCTGGGGTTGAAGAAGGCGCTGCCACGCCGGATGGCGCGCACCATCGGCAGCGCGCTCTGCTGGCGCGTGAACATCTCCGCCAGCCCGAAGCGGCCGCGGCCCTTCTTCAGCGCGGCATCGAACACCGGGTTGCTTTGCGTGGTGTAGACGTTGCACACCTTGCGCTGCTGGAACAGCTGCGTTGCGGCACCCGCCACGTCGACCGCGACGAAGTGCGGCACCAGCCACATCACCGGCCGCGCGCTGCGCCCGGCCAGCCCGATGTCGCCTTCGACGTGGATCAGCCGTCGCAGGCGCTCGGCGCTGGCATACCAGAGCAGCGGACGCTCCAGCAGGCTGCGCGCCAGCCAGCGGAAATGCTGCCGCGCGAGCGACTCGCGCCACGCCGCGTCGTGCTCTGGAAAACACAGCGCCAGATTGCACAGCGCGATGCGCCGGCGGCTGCCCGCCAGCCGGTACAGCAGCGCGCCCAGCGCATGGCCCAACGCCGCCTGCAGCACCAGCGGCAGCGCGTGCAGCAGCCACAGCAGGGCCAGCAGCGCATGCGCGCCCAACCGCCCGATCACGCCGCCCCCCGCGGTGCCTTGTAACGCGCGTAGCCCCACAGATACTGCGCCGGGCAGCGCAGGATCACCGCCTCCATCGACCGGTTCATCGCGGCCGCCAACGCCTCGTCGCTGGCGCCTGCGGGCAAGGGCTCGGCCAGCGGCTCGACGTGCACCACATAGCCGCGCCCGTGCGGCAGCCGCTCGCACCAGAGCACGATCACCGCCGCACCGGTCTGCTGCACCAGCCGTGCCGCCAGCGTCATCGTGTACGCCGGGTGCCCGAAGAACGGCGCCCATGCGCCCTGGCCCTGCGGCGGCACCTGGTCAGGCAGCATGCCGGCTGTCTCACCGCGCCTGAGCGCGCGAAGCAACTGGCGCACACCGGCCAGCGTGGCCGGTGCCGTGGCCAGATGGTCGCGGGCGCGCGCCGTCTCTTCCAGTTCGCGCAGCCAGCGCTGGCGCGCCGGGCGGTAGAGCACGGTCAGCGGCTTGCGCTGGCCGAAGCGCTGCGAAAAGGCCTGTGCGGCCACTTCGAAGCTGCCGATGTGCGGCGTCAGCAGCAGCAGGCCGCCGGGCTGAGCCACGCATTGCTCGATCAGCGTCTCGCCCTGCCAGTGCACCGGGTCGTCGATCGCCCGCTCGCGCGGCCGCAGCCACAACCGCGGCAGCTCCATCACCAGGCGGCCGGCCTCGGCCACCGAGGCGCGCCGCGCGGCCGGCGTGATGCCGGCCCGCCCGGCGTTCTCACGTAAGCCGCGCCGGTAGGCGGCCGACAGGGCATAGGCCAACCAGCCAAGCCCGCCGCCCAGAACGTGCACAAGCCACAGCGGCAGGCGGGCCAGCAGGCGCAGCAACGGCATCACGGTTGGTATGATTCGGGCATCGCCGAGTTATTGAACTACTTGCGGGGCGATGCGGGAGACGCCCAGCGAACCCTGCCGGGGCCAAGCCCCGTTAAATGCCGCTAAAGCGTTCGCCGCTGCTCCAACAGTTTCAGGCCGGCAACGCACTTGCAACCTGACCTTGGAGTTTAAGAGTGGCCAACAGCGATTTCCTATTCACGTCCGAATCCGTCTCCGAAGGCCACCCCGACAAGGTGGCCGACCAGATCTCGGACGCCATCCTCGACGCGATCTTCAAGCAGGACCCGCGCAGCCGCGTCGCCGCCGAGACGCTGTGCAACACCGGTCTGGTGGTGCTGGCGGGCGAGATCACGACCAACGCGCATGTCGACTACATCCAGGTCGCGCGCGACACCATCAAGCGCATCGGCTACGACAACACCGAGTACGGCATCGACTACAAGGGCTGCGCGGTGATGGTCTGCTACGACAAGCAGAGCAACGACATCGCGCAGGGCGTCGACCACGCCAGCGACGACCACCTGAACACCGGCGCCGGCGACCAGGGCCTGATGTTCGGCTACGCCTGCGACGAGACGCCCGACCTGATGCCTGCGCCGATCTACTACGCGCACCGGCTGGTCGAGCGCCAGGCGCAACTGCGCAAGGACGGCCGACTGCCCTTCCTGCGCCCCGACGCCAAGAGCCAGGTGACGATGCGCTATGTCAACGGCAAGCCGCACAGCATCGATACCGTGGTGCTGTCGAGCCAGCATGCGCCCGAGTACAGCCTGGGCCATCGGATGACCGAGGCCTTCTACGAGGCGGTGCGCGAAGAGATCATCAAGCCAGTGCTGCCCAAGGAATGGCTGACGGCTGACACCAGGTATCTGATCAACCCGACCGGCCGCTTCGTCGTCGGCGGCCCGCAGGGTGATTGCGGCCTGACCGGGCGCAAGATCATCGTCGACACCTACGGCGGCGCCTGCCCGCACGGCGGCGGCGCCTTCAGCGGCAAGGACCCGAGCAAGGTCGACCGCTCGGCCGCCTACGCCGCGCGCTACGTGGCCAAGAACATCGTCGCCGCCGGGCTGGCCAAGCAGTGCCAGATCCAGGTGGCCTACGCCATCGGCGTGGCCAAGCCGATGAACGTGACGGTCTACACCGAAGGCACCGGCGTGGTCAGCGACGAGCGCATCGCCGAGCTGGTGCACGAGCACTTCGACCTGCGCCCCAAGGGCATCATCCAGATGCTCGACCTGCTGCGTCCGATCTATGAGAAGACCGCCGCCTACGGCCACTTCGGCCGCGACGAGCCCGAGTTCAGCTGGGAAAAGATCGACAAGGCCCCGGCACTGCGGGCTTCAGCCGGGCTGTAAGCCGGCCGCGCTGGGTTCCCCTCAGCGCCCGGTTCATCCGTCTCGGGCGCCGGCTCGGTCAGCCGTCTCGGGAGCCTCGGGTGGCTTGGTCGGCTTGGTCGGCTCGGGCACCTCGGCCCACAGCGCGGCGGGCGACAGCGCCAGGTCCACCGACGCCAGCGTCACCGTCTGCCCGGGCTCGAACGGATGCAGCACCCACAGATCGTCGTTGCCGCGGCGGAACAGGTCGCAGCGCCGTGACTCGGTGTCGATCAACAAGTATTCGCGCAGCGACGGCAGCTTGCGGTAGGCCGCGAACTTGTCACCACGGTCGTAAGCGGCGGTGGCCGGCGAGAGCACTTCCACCAGCAGCACCGGCTCGCGCTTGACCAGTGGGTCGCGCGTGTCGGGCACGCTGCAGGTGACCATCACGTCGGGGTAGTAGAAGGCATCGGCCGCCTCGACCCGCAGCTTCATGTCGGTGATGAAGGTGCGGCACGGCGTGCCGGCCAGGTGCTGGCGCAGTTGCAGGTAGACGTTGCCAGCCACCGTCACATGCCCCTCGCCCGCATCGGCCATTGCAAACAGCTCGCCACCGACGAACTCGAAGCGCACGGTCTGCAGGGCATCCCAGGCCAGAAAGTCGGCGGCGGTCATGCGGCTCAGCTCGGCAGGCAATCCCATGGTGGTGCTCCGGTGTGGCCCGGTGCCGTGCATGGTCAACCGGGTCGTAGAAGTTTAGGGCGATGCGTTGCGGGCGCGGCGACTGGCCTGCCGGCTTCGTCGCTCCCATCCGCGTCAGGCCGGCAGCGGCTCGTGCAAGGTGGCGCAGTGCAGGCCGCCGCCCAGCCAGTTCAGCGCCAGCGCGTCGATGAAGACGATGCTGCGGCCGGGGAAGGCCTGCTCCATCAGCTGCTGCACCCGCGCCTGCACGGGCGCCGGGGTGCCGTGCGAAAGGTAGTCGGGCAGCACGATCACGCCGTTGGCGATGACGAAGTTGAGGTAGCTGGCGGTGGCCACCTGCATCACCGGGTCACCTTCCCGCCGGCCTTCGGCGGGCGGGAAGAAGTCGGCGGTCCACTGGTCGCCCCAGGCGCGGTCGGCGGCGGCCGAGAGAAAGATGCGCCGCTCGATGATGCGCGGCATCGGCAGGCGCACCACACGCAGCGGCTGGCCGTCGAGCGCGCGCACCGCGCCCAGGATTTCGGCGTTGCGCTGCATGCGCTGGCGGTTCAGCCGCGCCACCGGGTGGCGGTTGGCCTCGGCATCGTCGGGCCAGGCCAGCAGCACGGTGTGCGGGTCGGCAAAGCGCACGAACTCGTCGGTGTGCCCGCCGGTGCCCCAGGCCACGTAGGGGCCGGTGATGGTGGCGCGCAGGTGCGGGTCGTGCGCCAGACCTTCGGGCAGCCAGATCACGCGCTTGACGCCGGGCAGCGCGAGGTGCAGGCGCTCGATGTCGGCGCTCGAGAGCCCCGGGTTGCGCGAACGCACCAGCGCCTCGCAGGCGATCAGCAGGCCCTGGCCGTTGCTCTCGACGCCGCCGCCTTCCATGAACAGCGTCGAGGCAAAGCTGTGCGCGCCGGCCAGCCGGGCGATCGCACGGTCCAGGCCCTGGCGGGTGCTGTCGTGGTCGGCGGCGCAGCGCGACGCGCGCGCGGCGTCGTCGGCATGCCGGCGCTGGCACCAACCGGGCACGCCGTACTGGTTCCACTGGAAGTCGACCACGCCCAGCTGCCCGTCGCGGGCGGTGGCAAAGACCGCCGCATCACGCGGGTAGTACATCGCCAGAGGCTCGATCATCACGCCCGTCACGCCCGTCACGCCCGTCACGCCCGTCACGCTCATATCGCGGGGCTGCAGGCGGCGCGCCAGCAGCGCGTCGCGCAGCCGGTCGGCGGCCAGCGCGTCGTTGACGATGAACTTCAGCGGCGTGTGCGGCGCCAGTGCCCGCACCAGCGCCGCGGTGATCTCGATCAGCGGCGGGTCGTAGCCCAGCCAGATGGCACGCTGGGGCTCGAACTCGCCGGGGATGCGAAAGCGCGCCGGGTCGGGCGCGGGGGCCGGGGGCGCACCCACCTGGGGCATGCAGCCGGCCAGCGGCAGCGCTGCCAGCGTGCCGAGCAGGTGACGACGCGTGGCTTTCGGCGCGCCGTCAGGCATCGACAACGACTTCGCCCTCGCGTCGCACCACACCGCGCGCCGCCAGCTCTTCGAGCGCCTGCATCGTCCAGGCACGCAGCGAAGCCAGCCCGCGCGGCGCAAAGCGCATCCACAGCTCGGATGTCAGCGGGGTGGCTTCCACCCAGTCCAGCAAATCGGGCAGGGCCTGCCGGCGCTCTTCCATCAGGTGGTACTTGAGCAGGACCTTCAGCGCATGCGCGGCATGTTTTGCAGGTTGGGCCTGCATGCCCGCCAGCCGCACGCGGGCCCGCTGCAGCGCGGCGGTGGCATCGTTGAACGGCGCGCCGTGGCCGGGCACGACCAGCTTCACCGGCAGCGCGGCGATCATCTCCAGCGTGGCCCGCACGTCGTCGAACGCGGGCTCGCCGACGAGTTCTGGGAAGACCACGCCAAAGCCGTTTTCCCACAGCGCGTCGGCCGATAGCAAAAGCCCGCTGCCGGCGTCGAACAGAAGCACCGAGTGCGGGTCGTGGCCCGGCGCGGCCAGCACCTGCCACTCGCGCCCGCCGGCCACCAGCGGAGTGCCGGGGCTCGAGGTGTCGGCAAAGTCGAAGCGCTCGATGCGCTGGCCGGTGGCGCGGTAGCTCAAGGCGGCTTCGTCCCAGCGGCGCAGCTCTTCGGCGTGGCCCGGCGGCACCGTCGCCTGGGCACCGAAGGCCCGCTGCAAAGCTGCATTGCCGCCGCAATGGTCCGAGTGAAGATGGGTGTTGACGATGCGCGCCAGCGGCGTCTCGCCCAGCGCATGGCCGACCAGCGCCACCGTCTGCGCCGCATGGTTGACATGGCCGGCATCCACCAGCACCGCGCCGCGTTCCCCGTGCGCGGGATGGATCAGCACGTTGTTCGACGACAGCCAGCCGCGCTCGAAGACACGCAGGCCGTCCAGGGGGTGGCTCAGCATGGGCGGATTCTGGCCCCGGCCACCGGGGGCATCATCAGGACCGTACTCCGCTTCCGCCGCGATGCCCACCGCCCCCAGCCTGGACGCCCTGCGCCACTTCAGTGTCGCGCGCAGCCTCTTCACGCCGACCACGCTGTCGCGCGCGATCAGCCGGCTGGGCTTCGTGCAGGCCGATCCGATCCGTGCCCCCGCCCGCGCGCAGGACCTGACGCTGCGCCACCGGGTGTGCGACTACCGCGCCGGCGACCTGGAAGCGCGTTACGCCCGGTTGGCGATCGAGGAAGACTTCTTCGTCAACTACGGCTTCGTGCCGCATACGCTGCACGGCCTGATGCACCCACGCAGCGCGCGCACCGTGTGGCCCAAGGCGCGCTGGGCGCAGGCGCACGAGGTACTGGACTTCGTGCGCGAGCGCGGCGTGGTGCATCCGCGCGAGGTGGATGCCGTCTTCCAGCATGGCCGCGCACGCAACTGGTTCGGCGGCAGTTCCAGCGCCAGCACGCAGTTGCTCGACGGCATGCACTACCGCGGCCTGCTGCGCGTGGCGCGACGCGAGGGCGGCACCCGCTGCTACGCGGTGCGCGAGGCCGCCGCGCCGCCGCCGGACCGCGACGCGGCGATGGACGCGATGGTCGACGTGATCGTCGCCAAGTACGCGCCGCTGCCGGCAGCGTCGCTGTCGCAGCTGGTGATGCACCTGTCGTCCGCAGCGCCGCAGTGGCGGGCCGAGCGCCGGGCCGCGTTGCAACGGGCGCGGGCACGGCTGCCGTCAGCGCACGTTCACGGTGTGGACTGGTTCTGGCCCGCCGGCGAGCGCCCGCAGCAGCGCCGCCACGCCGAGGCCGCGCAGGCCGATCGTGTGCGCCTGCTGGCGCCTTTCGACCCCGTGGTCTGGGACCGCCGCCGCTTCGAGCTGCTGTGGGGCTGGGCCTATCGCTTCGAGGCCTACACCCCGGCGCCGCGCCGCGTGCGCGGCTACTACGCGCTGCCGATGCTGTGGCGCGACCAGGTCATCGGCTGGGCCAACCTGGCTCTGCGCGACGGCCGGCTGGAGGCCGACATCGGCCATGTCAGCGGCCGCGCGCCGCGCGATGCCGTGTGGCGCCGCGCACTGGACGAGGAACTCGCTGCGTTCCAGACTTTTCTGACGCCACGCGCATGAACCGCGTCAGGCCAGTGGGCGCTGCCGCGTTGCCATCACCGAGCCTGCCGCGAGCAGCGCCGCAGAGACGGCGAAACCGCGCAGCAGCCCGCCTTCGCCATCGGCGACCCAGCCCACCAGCATCGGGCCGACGATCTGCCCGCCGGCGAACACGATCGTGAACAGTGCGATGCCCACCGGCCAGCTCTCGGGCGGCAGGTTGTGTCGCACCAGCGCGGTGGTCGAGGCCACCACCGAGAGGAACACGCCGCCGAACAGCAGGCCCGAGGCGAACACCAGGCCCGGGTGGCCGCCCAGCACCGGCAGCAGCGTGGCCAGCGCCAGCAGCGCGTTCAGCAGCGCCAGCGTGCGGCCGTCGCGCCAGCGCTGCAGCAAGCCAGACCATATCCACGACGAGGCCACCACGCCCAGGCCCAGCAGCACGTAGAAGGCGCTGCGCTGCACCGCGTCCAGCCCCTGCTCGCGCAGCAGCGTGATGACGAAGGTCATGTAGCCGATGTAACCCAGGCCGAACATCAGGTAGCCGAGCAGCCCCCAGCCGAAGCGGCGCAGCAGCGGCCCCCACGCGGCGCCCACCGGCCGGGCGCCCGGTGTGGGCGGCGCAGCCAAGGCGCCGGTGCAGACGGCAGTGAGCCCGGTGAACAGCAGGCACAGCGCGCCCAGTGCCGCCCAGGCTGCCTGCCAGGCCAGCGGCGGGGCGATCAGCGCCGAGGCAATGATGCCCAGCCCCGTGCCGCCGTAGTACAGGCCCAGCACCAGCCCGGGGCCCACGCCGCTGCCCGGCGCGCTGGCCAGCCGCGCGGCCAGCAAGCCGCCGGTAACGAAGCTGGCGGCGCTGGCGATGCCGGTCGCGGCACGCAGCGCGTAGAGCAAGCCCTCTTGGCGGGTGGCGCCGTGCAGCGCCAGCAGCAGCGCAGCGGCCAGCCCGCCGGCCAGCAGCAGCCGGCGCGCATCCACATGGCGCAACAACCGCGGCATCAACAACGCGCCCAGCAGGTAGCCGGCGGCGTTGACGGTGTTCATTGCGCCGGCCGTCAAGTAGCTCCAGCCCAGGTCGGCGCGCATCGGCGGCAGCAGCATGGCGTAGGCGAAACGCGCCAGCCCCAGCGACACGGCAGCCGCCAGCGCCAGGCCGGCGGCGGCCCACAGCGTGGCGGCGGTCTTCGTCAAGCCGCGGCCCGCGCGGCCAGAATCGCCGTGGCCACCTCGGCGAAGCCCGCGCCGCGCTCGGCCAGCGTCAGGTAGGCCGGCCAGTGCTGGAGTTGCCGCTCGAACCGCATCAGATTGGCCACGCCCACGCTGAGCGGAAAGGCCTCGAACAGCGCTTGGTCATTGGTCGAGTCGCCGACATAGATCCAGTGCTCGATCTCGTCGCCCAGCTCACGGCCGAACAGCCGCCGCATCATCCAGTGGGCCCCGCTGAGCTTGCTATGCGCGCCGATCCAGCCGTTGATGTGGATCGAGCTGACCGTGGCGTTGAGGCCGCTTTCGCGCATCAGCGCCACCACCTGCGAGATGGTCGGCTCGTCCAGGCTCGTGAACTCGGCATGGTCGACGGCGATGTCGGTCACCCGCCCGGCGCTGTCGCGCGCCAGCGTGGCACCGGGCACCTGGGCCAGCACCTGCGCCGCCACCTGGCGCAGCCGAACGGCGTTGTGCGCCCGCGTAGCCGCGTCCTGCACGTATTCAGCGTGCACGCCGTCGGCACCCGACAGCCAGGCCAGCGCACCGTTTTCCGCCACCAGGGCCGCCAGCGGCCAGGCGCGCGCGAACGGCTCGCTCCAGCCCCGCGGCCTGCCGGTGATGGCGACCACCGGCAGGCCGGCGTCGCGCAGCCGGTGCAGCGCCTGCAGCGCGGCCGGCTCGATGGCGCCTTCGCGCGTCAACGTGTCATCGATGTCGGTCATGACGCCCCTCACCGCCGCCAGCGCGGCCCGGGGCACGCTCGCCCAGGGGCGTGGCCGCTCAGGGTCGAGCCCTGCAATCAATGCGTCAGATTCCGCCAGACTTTCATGGGTTGGAATTCTGGCCGATCGATTTGCCGCCCACGACTTCACGCCCGCGCAGCCAGCGCGATGCACGCGCGATGCATGCGCGACAGGGTGCCGCTAGAATTCGAACGCTTTCCGAGGAGCGTTGCAAGGCATCTCATGCCCCAGGCTCGGAAGGTCTCACCTGCAACCGCGCTCACCTGCACGAACGGTCTTCGTGGGTGAGTGAAAGTCTCCCGCCATGCCGTCGCGCAGGTCCCCAACCCGGAGCCCTGAGATGAACGCCGTCCTTAAAAACCTGCATACCCCCGATCACGTCGTGGCCGACCTGTCGCTTGCCGACTGGGGCCGCAAAGAAATTCGCATTGCCGAGACCGAGATGCCCGGCCTGATGGCCATCCGCGAAGAGTTCGCCGTCAAGCAGCCGCTGAAGGGCGCACGCATCACCGGCAGCCTGCACATGACGATCCAGACCGCCGTGCTGGTGGAAACGCTGCAGGCGCTGGGTGCCGAAGTGCGCTGGGCCAGCTGCAACATCTTCAGCACCCAGGACCACGCTGCCGCCGCGCTGGTGGTGGCCGGCACGCCGGTCTTCGCGTACAAGGGCGAGACGCTGGTCGACTACTGGGATTACACGCACCGCATCTTCGAGTTCGGCCACAACGGCAACCCGGCCGAAGGTCCGAACATGATCCTCGACGACGGCGGCGACGCCACCTTGCTGATGCACCTGGGCAAGAGGGCCGAGAAGGATCTCTCCGTGCTGGCGAACCCCGGCAGCGAAGAAGAGACCATCCTGTTCGCGGCGATCAAGGCCAAGCTGGCCGTCGATGGCACCTGGTACAGCCGCAAGGGCGCGCAGATCATCGGCGTGACCGAAGAGACCACCACCGGCGTGCACCGGCTCAAGGAAATGGCCGCCCAGGGCCAACTGCTGTTCCGTGCCATCAACGTCAACGACAGCGTCACCAAGAGCAAGTTCGACAACCTGTACGGCTGCCGCGAGAGCCTGGTCGACGCCATCAAGCGCGCGACCGACGTGATGATCGCCGGCAAGGTGGCAGTGGTGGCCGGCTACGGCGACGTGGGCAAGGGCTCGGCGCAGGCGCTGCGCGCATTGAGCGCGCAGGTCTGGGTGACCGAGATCGACCCGATCAACGCGCTGCAGGCGGCGATGGAAGGCTACCGCGTGGTGACGATGGAGTACGCCGCCGACAAGGCCGACATCTTCGTCAGCGCCACCGGCAACAAGAGCGTCATCACGCGCGCCCACATGGCAGCGATGAAGGACCAGGCCATCGTCTGCAACATCGGCCACTTCGACAACGAGATCGATGTCGCCGCGATGTCCGATCTGGTGTGGGAAGAGATCAAGCCGCAGGTCGACCACATCATCTTCCCCGACGGCAAGCGCATCATCATGCTGGCCAAGGGACGCCTGGTGAACCTGGGCTGCGGCACCGGCCACCCGAGCTTCGTGATGAGCTCGTCCTTCGCCAACCAGACGATCGCGCAGATCGAGCTGTTCGGGCACCCCGACAGCTATGACATCGGCAAGGTCTACGTGCTGCCCAAGCACCTCGACGAAAAGGTCGCGCGTCTGCACCTGAAGAAGGTCGGCGCGGTGCTGTCGGAACTCAGCGAGGAGCAGGCGGCCTACATCGGCGTGCCCAAGCAAGGCCCTTACAAGCCCGACGCCTACCGCTATTGATCGCGGATTGGAGCGGTTCGGCGCCTCACCAGGCGCCGAACCGCGGCCCGATGCTGACGAGTGGCCCCCAGACAGGCCGAACGGGTCGACTCTTTTCTCAAGCGAGCCATGAAGCCCACACCGATCAGCCTCGAGTTTTTCCCGCCCAAGACGCCCGAGGGCGTGGTCAAGCTGGCCGCCACGCGGCAGCAGTTGTATGCCTTGAAGCCCGAGTTCTGCTCGGTCACCTACGGTGCCGGCGGCAGCACGCAAGGCGGCACGATGCAGACGGTGCAGGCGATCCTGGCCGAGGGCATCTCTGCAGCACCGCACTTCAGCTGTATCGGCGCCACGCGCGACGGCATCCGCGAGCGGCTGTCCGAGTTCGAAGCCGCCGGTATCCGGCGCCTGGTGGCGCTGCGCGGCGATCTGCCCAGCGGCTACGGCGGCGGCCACGGCGAGTTCCGCTATGCGAGCGAACTGGTGGCCTTCATCCGCGAAGTCAGCGACCGGCGCTTCCACATCGAGGTCGGCGCCTACCCCGAGTTCCATCCGCAGGCGAAGTCGCCCGAGGCCGACCTGGACGCTTTCTGCACCAAGGCGCGCGCCGGCGCTGATTCGGCCATCACGCAGATGTTCTTCAACAGCGACGCCTACTTCCGCTTCGTCGACGAGGTGCGCTCACGCGGGGTGGACATCCCGGTGGTGCCGGGCATCATGCCGATCACCAATTCCAGCGGCATCATCCGCTTCGCCGACGCCTGCGGCGCCGACCTGCCGCGCTGGATCCGCCTGCGGCTGCAGGGCTTCGGCGACGACAGCGCGTCGATCAAGGCCTTCGGCCTGGACGTGGTGACCGATCTGTGCGATCAGCTGCGCTCGGTCGGTGTTCCGGGATTGCACTTCTACACGATGAACCAGTCGGCAGCGACACTCGAGATCTGCCGCCGTCTGGCGCAGTAACCTCGCGACGACGGCGGCCCAGACTTCGTAAACCCACTCGACAGCGGGGAGCACCGCCAATGCCGGTGAATGACTTCTCCACGCTGTTCGACTTTCTCCCGATCGGCGCGTACCGCTCGCTGCCCGACGGCACGCAGCTTCGCGCCAACGCGGCGCTGGTGCGGCTCAACGGCTACACGAGCGAAACCGAGATGCTGCCGGCGGTGCGCGACATCGCGCGCGAGTGGTACGTCGACCCGACGCGCCGCGCCGCCTTTAGCCGGCTGCTCGAGACCGAGGGCCATGTGCTTGCCTTCGTCTCCGAGATCTACCGTCACCGCACGCGCGAGCGCATCTGGATCAGCGAGAACGCCCATCTGGTGCGCGACGCCGAGGGCTGCGTGCTGTTCTACGAGGGCACGGTGGAGGAGATCACCGAACGCGTGCGCACGGCGAAGGCGCTGGCCGACAGCGAGGCGCGGCTGCGCCAGATCACGGCCGACGTGCCGGGCGCGGTCATGCAGGCCGAGATCGACGCCGAAGCCGTGCGCCGTTACGTCTTCGTCAGCGAGGGCGTGCGCGCGCTGGCCGGCGTCGAGCCCGAGGCGGTGATGGCCGATCCGGCGCAACTCGACGGCCTGATCTCGAAGCAGGATCACGACCGCTTGCAACACGAGCAAGCCGAGGCCGACGCGGCGGATCGCGCTTTTCACAGCGAGTTCACGCTGAATCACCCTGACGGAAGCCCGCGCTGGGTCGAGCTGCATGCGTCGATGCCCACGGGCCACGGCGCACTGCAGCTGCGCACGGCCGTGATGGTCGACATCACGGCGCGCAAGCAGGCCGAGGCGGCGCTGCGCGACAGCGAGCAGCGCTGGAAACTTGCGCTGGAGGCCTCGGGCGACGGCGTCTGGGACTGGGACCTGCTCAGCGGCCAGGAGGTGTTCTCCTGCCGCTTCATGCAGATGTACGGGTACCGGGCCGAGCAGACCGTCATGAGTGCCCAGGAGTTCGACGGGCGCACTCACGCCGACGATCTCGCAGCCATGCTGCAAGCGCGGCAGGCGCACCTAGAGGGCCGCACGCCGAGCTACGTCAACGAGCACCGTGTGCGCTGCATCGACGGCAGCTGGAAGTGGACGCTCTCGCGCGGCCTGGTGATCGCGCGGGATGCCGGCGGCCGCCCGCTGCGCATGATCGGCACCCACACCGACCTGAGCGAGCGCCGTGCCGCCGAAGCGCTGCGCATCGAGCGCGACCGTGCCGCCGCCGCCGACCAGGCCAAGACCGAGCTGCTCTCGCGCGTCAGCCATGAGCTGCGCACGCCGCTGAACGCGGTGCTGGGCTTCGCGCAGTTGCTCGACACCGATCCGACGCTGCCCCTGCGCCACCGCGCGTGGGTGCAGCAGCTGCTCGACAGCGGCCGCCATCTGCTGGGCGTGGTCGACGACGTGCTCGACCTGTCCAGCGCCCAGTCTGGCGGCTTCAGGCTCGAATTGCAGGCGGTCGACCTGGGCGGCACGCTGGCTGCCAGCTGGGCCATGCTGGCGGGCGAGGCGCGGCGCGCGCATGTCGAGTTCGTCGACGGCCTCGCCGGCCAGCCGCCGCTGCAGGTGCACGCCGACCCGCAGCGGCTGCGTCAGGTGCTGAGCAACCTGCTGTCGAACGCCATCAAATACAACCGACCCGATGGCAGGGTGCAGGTGCAGGCCCGGCTGCAGACCGGCGAACAGGTCACGCAGGTGGTGCTGCAGGTGGCCGACAGCGGCCGTGGCATGGATGAGGCGCAGCTGGCACGCGCCTTCACGCCCTTCGAGCGCCTGGGCGCGCAGCGCAGCGGCATCCAGGGCACGGGCCTGGGGCTGGCGCTGGCCCGCCAGCTGATGCTGGCGATGGGCGGCACGCTGACGGTGGCCAGCACGCGGGATGTGGGCAGCACCTTCACGCTGACGCTGCCGGCTGCACACGACCCGGGCCACCCCACTGCCGGCTGAGGCACTCCGCCGGCCGCCAACCCAGCGGCCACAATAGCCGGATGTATGCCCTCTTCGACGACGCCGGCCGTTTCCACGCCGGCCGCGTGATGTCCGAATCGGACAACTCGATGCAGGTCGAGCTGGACTCCGGCAAGCGCGTGAAGGTCAAGTCGTCCAACGTGATGCTGCGCTTCGAGCGCCCCGGCCCCGCCGACCTGCTGGCGCAGGCCCAGGCGCTGGCGGCCGAGATCGACCTCGACCTGGCCTGGGAGTTCGCGCCCGAGGCCGAGTTCGGCTTCGCCGACCTGGCGCGCGAGTATTTCAGCGCCAGCGCCGGCCCGGCGCACCAGGCGGCGGCGCTGCTGCGGTTGTTCGACGCGCCGCACTACTTTCGCCGGCTCGGCCGCGGGCAGTTTCGCAAGGCGCCGGAAGACACCGTCAAGGCCGCGCTGCTGGCCATCGAGCGCAAGCGCCAGCAGGCGCTGCAGATCGAGGCCTGGGCGGTCGAGTTGCAGGCCGGCCAGTGCCCGGCGTCCGTGCGCGAGCAGCTCTACCGCATCCTCTTCAAGCCCGACAAGAACGCGCCCGAGTACAAGGCGGTGGTCGAGGCGGCGCGGCTCAGCCACCGCGCGCCGCTTGAACTGCTGCAGCGCAGCGGCGCCATCGACAGCCCGTACCAGTTCCACTGGCGGCGCTTTCTCTTCGACCAGTACCCGCGCGGCACCGGGTTCACGCCGCTGGCGGTGCCGGCGCTGCGCGAGACCCTGCCATTGGCGACGGTGGCCGCGTTTTCGATCGACGACTCGGCCACCACGGAGATCGACGACGCGCTGTCGGTGCAGGGCCTGGGCAGCGGCGTGATCACGCTGGGCATCCACATCGCCGCGCCGACGCTGGCCATCGCGCCCGACGGCGCGCTGGACCAAGTCGCGCGCGAGCGGCTCTCCACCGTCTACATGCCGGGCTGGAAGATCACCATGCTGCCCGACGACGTGGTGCAGGCCTACACACTGGTCGAGGGGCGCGACTGCCCTGCGGTCAGCCTGTATCTGACGCTGGACGAAGCCACGCTGGAGATCAAGGGCAGCGAGACGCGCGTCGAGCGGGTGCCGATTGCGGCCAACCTGCGCCACGACAAGCTCGACGAGGTGGTCACCGAAGCCGCGCTCACCGGCCGCGCGCCGGCGACCTACCTTTTCGCCGCCGAGCTGGCTTTTCTCTGGCGGCTGGCGCAGGTGCTGAAGGGGCGGCGCGAGCAGCAACGCGGCCGGCCGGAGAACTTCAACCGGCCCGACTACAGCTTCCGGCTGGACCGCCACGACGACGCCGAACCCGACGGCCACGAACAGGTGCAGATCACGCAGCGCCGTCGCGGCGCGCCGCTGGACCTGATCGTCGCCGAGGCGATGATCCTGGCCAACAGCACATGGGGCGCCTGGCTGGCCGACTGCGGCGTGCCCGGCATCTACCGCAGCCAGGCCAGCTTGGCGCCGGGCGTCAAGGTGCGCATGGGCAGCAAGCCGTTGCCGCATGCCGGCATGGGGGTGTCGCAGTACGCCTGGTCGACCTCACCCCTGCGCCGCTATGTCGACCTGGTCAACCAGTGGCAGATCGTGGCCTGCGCACGCCACGGCCGCACTGCGGCGCTGGTGGCGCCTTTCCGCGCCAAGGACTCGGCGCTGATGACGGTGATCTCGTCCTTCGACAACGCCTACGCCGCCTACGCCGATTTCCAGCGTGGCATCGAGCGCTACTGGACGCTGCGCTGGCTGGAACAGAACGCGGTGGCCGAACTCGACGCGGTGGTGATGAAGGACGGCATGGTGCGCGCAGAAACGCTGCCGCTGATCTTCGGCGTGCCCGGCACCGAGAACATCCTGCGCGGCAGCCGCGTGCGGGTGCGGCTGGCGCGCATCGACCTGCTGACGCTGGACGTGCACGCGCAGATGCTCGCGCGCCTGGGCGATGCGCCTGTCGCAGCACCGGCGGCCGAGGCCGAGGACGACGCCGATGTGTCCGCCGGCCCGCTGACACTGGCGATCGATCTCGCCGAGGGCGACGGCGCGGACAGCCCGGCCGCGCAGGGCGTCTGAGTCCCCGCGAACAGTTCCGCCTCGCAGGTTCGATGCGGCTGCCCACACCGACCCCGCTGAGCTGGGCGCTGCTGGTGTCGCTGGGGGTGCACGGCGCGCTGCTGACGGTGCACCTGGCCGACCCCGGTCGGGCCGAACGGGTGCTGCGCGACACGCCGCTGGAAGTGATCCTGGTCAACGCGCGCTCGACCGAGCCGCCGGCCCAGGCCCAGGCGGTGGCCCAGGCCAATCTCGCCGGCGGCGGCGATGCGCAAAGCGGGCGCGCCACCTCACCGTTGCCGCCCACGCCCGAGCTGTCGATCGGCAACGCGCCGGACCAGGCGCAGCGCGAGGTCGAGGCGCTGCGCGATGAGCAGCAGCAGCTGCTGGCGCAGATCCGCCGCGAGCTGGCGACGCTGCCGGTGCCCGACCCGCGGCGCCAGCCGCCGACGCCCGAGCGACGCGAGCAGGAAGAGCGCTACCGCCAGTTGCTGCGCCAGCTGGCGGAGATCGAAAAGCGCGTCAACGAAGACAACGCCGCACCGCGCAAGCGCTACATCAGCCCGGCTACGCGCGAGGTGGTCTTCGCGCAGTACTACGACCAGCTGCGCAGGCGCATCGAGGAGCGCGGGACGCGCGACTTCCCCGAGCACAACGGCCAGAAGCTCTACGGCGAACTGACGATGAACGTCACCGTCGACGCCGCCGGCCGCGTGGTCGAGGCCGAGGTGGTGCGGGCCTCGACCTCGCGCCTGCTCGACCAGCGCGCGCTGGCCATCGTGCGCGCGGCGGGGCCCTTCGGCGGCTTCAACCCGGCGATGCGCCAGCAGGCCGACCAGATCGTCGTCACCTCGCGTTTTCGCTTCACGCGCGAGGACGGGCTGGAAACCACCCTGAGCACACGATGAGCGCGCCCGACCGCTACGCCGTGCTCGGCCACCCGGTGGAGCACAGCCGCTCGCCGGCGATCCACGCCGCCTTCGCCCGCCAGACCGGGGAGGCGATCCGCTACGACCGGGTGCTGGTGCCGCTGGACGGTTTTGCCGACGCGGTGCGCGCCTTCGCCGCCGGCGGCGGACGGGGCTGCAACGTCACCGTGCCCTTCAAGTTCGAGGCGTGTGCGGTGGCCGCGCGGCTGACGCCGCGCGCGGCCCTGGCGTGCGCCGCCAACGTGCTGTGCCTGGACGACGAGGCAGATGGCGGATGGCTGGCCGACAACACCGACGGCATCGGCCTGCTGCGTGACATCCAGGCCGGTGCCGGCGTGCCGGTGGCCGGGCAGCGCGTGCTGCTCATCGGCGCAGGCGGCGCGGCGGCCGGCGTGCTCGGGCCGCTGATCGAGGCGCGGCCGGCCCGGCTGCAGGTGGTCAACCGCAGCCCGGCACGTGCGCAGGCGCTGGTGGCGCAGCACGCCGCGTGGGCCGAGCAGCATGGCGTGGTGCTCGCCGCCGGCGCGCTGGACCAGGCCGACGCCGACCACGGCATCGTGCTCAACGCCAGCGCCAGCAGCCTGCAGTC
>Ga0209181_10001988_pt1 | contig 34151 bp, 30 predicted proteins | sample MAT05_FD_187208 | JGI IMG/M metagenome (GOLD analysis project Ga0209181, IMG submission 187208) | Freshwater microbial communities from Lake Fryxell liftoff mats and glacier meltwater in Antarctica - MAT-05 (SPAdes) (version 2) | ecosystem: Environmental > Aquatic > Freshwater > Ice > Liftoff... | reverse complement strand
TTTAAGTAAAAATAATCGGGAATACTCGATATTTCAATAGCGTCATCAAATACAAAAGTTGCCCTCAAGGTAACTTTAACAAAAATACTTTCTTTATTATCTCCTTCAAATGCTGTAAAGTTTAATGCCTCTGTAAATATTCCATTACTTTTTGAATAAGTGCCAGCGGGGGTAATATCAATACTTAATGTCTCACGATTTTCCCTTAATTCTATTAAGTGGAAATCAGTTATTTAGAAATCGACAAATGCCAAATCCGCTTTTGATGGTTAGCACATGTTGCAATATTTAAAAAAAGGCTCACAATTGCTGTGAGCCCTTTTTTTATCTAGTAAACTATATTTATTTTTTCTGTTATTTTTTCAGGAGTAGGATATTGTTTACACATAGCGTCACTAGTTGTTGTTATCTCTCAAAAATTCTTTATCCTATCAATGTATTCAATGCTGTTTACGGGCTTAGAGCACTAAATATGCTCTTTAGTTGGCCCTTGCCATTTTAGAGGTTTAATAAAATAGCTTTTTAACGCAAGTAAGGCCTCTCTTTCTCTTAATGATTCAATAAACCTATCTAGAGACTCTTTCGTTTCTTGTTTTAGGGAAAGAATTAGCCCTTCTTTAAGTTTTTTTAAGTCAATCAGAGTTGTCTCTTACTTTCAAATTTCAATGCAAAGTTACTAACAATTGTGAACTCATAAGCAACAAATCGGATTCTTTTTCGATAAAAACGACTCTTTTACAAGAGTATTACTTGGTGATTTTGGCAAATCCTGAAATAGTATTCAATCTATATCTGCCCATGTTCTCTTGCCTTTGAAATATTCATTTATATCCTTAATTGAGGGTTTGATTCCTGGTTTACTCTCAAATTCTACAGCCACCAGTTCAATTGTTTCCAGCCAGAATTTATAATGACTTATATTAAAAAAAGTATCTAAAATATTTTCTGAAGTTATAGTGGCGTTAAAAATTTGATAGGAACCGGTGGCGTTTTTATAATCTACGTTCCGCTTACGCGCGTCCTTAAAAACTTCCCAAAAATAATATCCGTACCCTAACCAAGCATCTTGCTTATCGCAAGGTTTTGACCCAGCAAGGGTGGTATTCCTATTTTCTTGAGTATGAAACATCGTTTTTTGAATAAGGATAAGATATTTTCACTGCAACCATAATTGAAATGAGGGTTCAAATAAAACTTTCTGAAATTATTTTTAAAACACTTGTTTTAGTCCCATTAAACACCTGATTTTAAGCCATCAAATTATCAGTTATGGAAACAAATTTTAAAAACCTCATTCAATGTTTAGAGTCCTTTAAAGATGAAGAAACTTGCATAGACTCTTTAGAAGATAAAAGATGGGGAGGTAATCCTGTTTGCCCTCATTGTGAAACTGAAAACCTATATAGAACAAATAGAGGTTTTAAAGTCTCTTATAAAGATTGTCATAAGAAATTTACTGTTAAGGTTGGTACAATGTTAGAAAGCTCTAAAATCAGTTTAAAAAATTGGTTCGCTGCTATTTACATATTTACTGAACACAAAAAGGGTATCTCATCACACCAATTTTCGAGGGATTTGGGACTAACCCAAAAAACAGGTTGGTTTTTACTTTATAGAGTTCGTGAAATGCTTAAGAATAACGCACTTGAAATGATGACAAATGAAGTTGAAATTCAGGAAACTTATATTGGTGGCAAAGAAAAGAACAAACACTCTAACAAAAAGACAGAAGGTTCACAAGGTAGAAGCACAAAGTGCAAAGTTGCTGTATTAGGTTTGATTGAGCACTCTCCAACTTTTAATTCTGATCCTTTTAATTGAAACCGAGTGCTTTTATGTATGCGGATGCCGCGTTACGGATTGCAGTGGAAATCCTTTTTGTGAGGCCACGAACAAAAAGATTGGAACGAAAAGCCGGACCCGCAGGGAAACGCCCAAAAACCTAATTGCTAAATCAGGTTACTTCTTTGGTTTTTGAGTAACGGTTTCTTTAAAATGTTTAAATGTAACTTTTGTAACCTATAAACGGCGAAATAATAACCAACTTTGCACTATAAAATTACAATATGAACGTAGAACAAATTTACACAGGATGTTTAGCACAGGGTGCTTATTACATTACATCAAAGGGAGAAGCCGCTATTATTGATCCTCTTCGCGAAACGAGTCCGTATATGGATAGATTGGAAAAAGATGGTGTAAAGTTGAAGTATATTTTTGAAACACATTTCCACGCTGATTTTGTTTCAGGACATTTAGACCTGAGCAAAAAAACTGGGGCATCGATTATTTATGGTCCGAATGCAAACCCTGAGTTTGATTGTATTGTTGCCAAGGATGAGCAAATTTTTGAGCTAGGTGATGTAAAAATAAAAGTTATGCATACACCGGGTCATACCATGGAAAGTTCAACATTTTTATTGATTGATGAAAACGGAAAGGATTACGCAATTTTTTCGGGCGACACTTTATTTTTAGGGGATGTTGGAAGACCTGATTTGGCTCAAAAAGCAGCGAGTATGACCCAAGATCAATTGGCAGGAATGTTATATGATAGTTTAATGACCAAGATTATGCCATTGGCCGACGACTTAATTGTGTATCCGGCGCATGGAGCAGGTAGTGCTTGTGGTAAGAACATGATGAAAGAGACGGTAGATTCATTGGGAAATCAAAAGCGAGTTAATTACGCTTTAAACCAACCTAACAAGGCCGCATTTATTGAAGCCGTAACCGATGGTTTATTGCCGCCACCGGCCTACTTTGGCATGAATGTGGCGATGAATAAAAAGGGGTACGAGAGTTTTGAAAATGTATTTAATAACGGAATGCGTACCCTAAATGTAACAGAATTTGAAGCCGCTGCCGAAACATCGGGCGCTCTGATTTTAGATACCCGAGATAGCGTTGATTTTTATAAAGGATTTGTACCACAGTCAATTAATATTGGAATTAAAGGCGATTTTGCCCCTTGGGTAGGTGCTTTGGTAGCAGATGTAAAGCAGCCGATATTATTAATTACAGAATTAGGTATGGAAGCTGAAACGGTAACTCGATTATCGAGGGTTGGTTTTGATTCGCTGCTTGGCCATTTAGAAGGTGGTTTTGGCGCTTGGCTAGAATCTGGCAATGAAGTAGACACGGTGGATAGAATTACAGCTCAGCAATTTGCCGATGCAGTGGATACAGAAAACGATAAGGTGATTGATATTCGTAGAGAAACTGAATATGCGGCAGAGCATGTAGAGAATGCGTTTAGCAAGCCCTTGGCCCATATTAACGAATGGGTGAAAGATATTAATCCGGCTGAGCATTTCTTTATGCATTGCGCAGGTGGATACCGAAGTATGATTGCCGCTAGTATCTTACAAGCCAGAGGTTACCGCAACTTTACTGAAATAGAGGGAGGATTTAAATCCATTTCGGAGACGGAAATTCCGCGCACGACCTATATTTGTCAAAGTAAAATTTTAAAGGCGTAACAAAACACATTTTTATTTTATGAATATTTTAGAGTTAACTATTTTATCGTCAGCTACCTAAGATACTTTTTAGATTTAATCTTACGCAAATATGATGCCATATTTTTGAGCGAAACGAGGAAGGTTTTGGAGGCAGAGTGAACAATTACTTTAAAAAACTTACGAAGTTGAAGGCAAAAAGCGTCATACGCACAAATTGAAATTTATTTAAAGTAGTGTGTAACATAAAATGAATGTAACAAAAGTAACCAAGCAGTAAAATTGAAGCTGCTAAATTTGTAAAACATAAAAACATAATATATGGGATTTTTAAGCAACATGTTCGGAGGAGGTAATTCGAGTGAAGAATTAGCTAAATGTATTGATGAAGGGGCATTTTTGGTGGACGTAAGAAGTCAGGATGAATTTGCTGAAGGTTCGGCTCGAGGTGCGGTTAATATACCGCTTGACACTTTGGCTCAGAACTTAAACAGTTTTAAAGGAAAAGAAAACATTGTGGTATTTTGCCGAAGTGGAAACAGATCGGGGCAGGCTAAAAGCATTTTGGAACAAAGTGGCTTTAAAAATGTAATGAACGGTGGTACTTGGCAAGATGTAGCTGCATTACAAAACTAATTGGCCATGAAAAAATATCTAGTATTACTCTTTTTTGGTGTTCAATTTTTACTTTTGAGCGCTTGCAACTCACAAACTGCTAATAAGGCAGAAAACGAAATAAATAGTGCTACAGAAACCAAGGTTGAAACAGATTATTCAAAGTCATTTTTGGTTGATGTGCGCTCGCCTGAAGAGTTTGCGCAAGGCAGTGTAAAGGGGGCTGTAAATATCCCCTTGGGTGAAATTGAAACTCGATTGGCTGAATTTAAAGATAAAAATCAAATCGTTGTATTTTGTCAGAGTGGAAACAGAAGTTCTCAAGCGATGCAAATTTTGCAACAAAATAGTATTACGAATGTTGTGAATGGCGGTGGCTGGCAAAATGTTGAAGCAATTGTTCAAGCATCAAACAAATAGAAACGGTTTTACTTGAGTCAAGAATTAATTTTGGGTGATTTATAAAAAATAGAAGTAGAGCAATTAATTATTTTAAAAGACGTGGATAAACTAAAGATATTGATACCGACTGATTTTTCGGTACAGGCCGAATTTGCCTTCTTGATGGTAAAAAAACTAGAAGAAGGCACCCCGATTGATATTCATTTTTTACATGTTGTGCCTGCGCCGGAAACGGTTACTATGGATGCAAATGGGCAAATTTCGACTTGTGGCGAAATTGAGGTTCGTTACATTGAAAAGCAGAAGGAGATAGCTGAGCGCCAACTACAAAGTTTGAGATCTTTGTATGGAAATCATATTCAATGTCATTTAAAATTAGGAAAAGTAACAGATGGTATTTTGAATTTTGCCGAACAGAATCAATTTGATTTGATTGTGATGGGAACCAAAGGAGCCTGGGGATTGAAAGAACGCATTTCGGGTACTGAAACTCAACGCATAGCCCGTACTCGCACATTCCACTATTATCGTTGATGTGTGACCGGTCGGATTTGGTGATACAAAATATTTTACTTGTGCATGATTTCAGTAAACCTAAAAATGAAAATTTGAGCCTTATGCATAAACTAATCGTCGCATTTAACACGAAGTTGCATTTTCTTCAAATAACATCAGGAGATGTGGTTAAAGAAAAACATGAGGCTGAAGCTCAAATGAACATATTTGCCAATATAAACGGTATTACTAATTTTGAATGTCACTTGATTCACGATAAAGATGTAGAAAACAGGGTTGTGCATTTCAACCAACAGAATAATATGGATATTATTTGTATAGGAACCCATGGCCGCGGAAGTTTTTTCCATCACAGTGCTACCGAAAAATTAATAAACCACATGTTTAAACCCATTATTTCTTTTCACTTAAAAAACGCCTAACGCTACTAGAATCTATGATACAATTTTTAATAGAACCCTGGCCTTGGTGGATTTCAGGAATCATCATCCTAGCAATTATGTTTCTTTTGATATACTTCGGACAATCCTTTGGCTTTTCGTCCAATTTAAGAACGATTTGTGCGGTGGCGGGCCTAGGCAAAAAGGCCCATTTTTTTAATTTTAACCGGAAAAGCCAACTCTGGAATCTTGTTTTTTTGGTTGGAGCCATTATTGGAGGATTTATAACCAAGATTTATTTATCGAATGATTTACCAGTTCAAATTTCTCAAAAAACCATTGATGACTTAGGGCAACTGGGCTTTTCGGCTCCAGAATCGGTGCAGCCTTCAGAACTTTTTAGCATAAAGGTTTTGTTTTCACTCAAAGGATTTTTGATACTTGCCTTGGGAGGAGTAATGGTAGGATTTGGAGCACGCTACGCAGGAGGTTGTACTTCGGGTCATGCCATTAGCGGGTTGTCAGATATACAAGTACCTTCCTTGCTGGCTGTTATTGGATTTTTTGCAGGTGGTTTAGTAATGACTTTTCTTCTTTTTTTAATTATTTTTAGTTAAACCTTAGACACTTTTTTAAAAATGAAATTTGTAAAGTTTTTAATTTTTGGTATCGTTTTTGGCATCGTGATGGCAAAATATGAAGCCTTTTCGTGGTATCGCATTCAAGAAATGTTTCGATTTCAAGCCTTTCACATGTATGGTATAATAGGAACCGCAGTAACCCTTAGTGTGCTTGGAGTAGCCATAATCAAAAAATTTAATTTACGAGATTTCCACGGTAACCCCATTATATTTTATCCTAAAGAGCGATTGGTAACACGTTACCTTATTGGAGGCACTATTTTTGGCCTAGGTTGGGCGTTAAGTGGCGCTTGCTCTGGACCAATGGTTGTAAATATTGGCTACGGATATTTAGCGATGGTGGTCGTATTTTTATTTGCAATTATAGGAACCTATCTTTATGGAGTAATTAAAAATAAGTTGCCGCATTAATTTCAAATAATTAAGTAAACATCATGTTGGGCGAACACAATAACAATTCAATGGAGGCTATGAAAAGTAATTTTCATATTCTTTTGTTAACGATGTCTATCGCTATTGTGTCAGGGGTGGTAGTTTACAAACTTGGCTTGTTTGATCCCTTACCTTATAATTACGTAACGGATGGCATAAAGACCGATTCTAATTCAAACACATTTTGGGAAGCGCCTGAAATTAGTACTATTAGCAATCCAGCGAAAAAGAAACTCGTGGAATATGGTAAAGAACTTATTTCACATACGGCAAAATACTTAGGTCCTAAGGGACTTGTTTTAAGAATAACCAATGGCATGAATTGTCAGAATTGTCACCTAGATGCCGGAGCCAAAGTTTGGGGAAATAATTATGGGTCGGTGGCTTCAATGTATCCAAAAATGAGAGCGAGAAGCGGTAAAGTAGAAGATATTTACAAGCGTGTAAATGATTGCTTTGAACGCAGTTTGAATGGAAAAGCAATCGATACTTCGAGCAAAGAAATGCAAGCCATTAAAGCATATATAGAATTTTTAGGAAGCCAAGTGGCTAAGGGCGAAAAAGCTGAAGGCTCAGGCTTTAAAGAAATGGCTTATTTAGATAGAGCCGCTAACCCCATTAAGGGAAAATTAGTTTATGAAACTAAATGCCAAAGTTGTCATCAGGCCAATGGAGAAGGGATTAGCATGGTAGATGGCTCTGAATATACTTACCCTCCATTATGGGGCAAAAAGTGTTATAACGACGGAGCTGGACTTTACCGCATTAGTAATTTTGCCCGCTATGTAAAAAACAACATGCCCTTTGGTGTAAATCATAAAACCACGCAACTAAGTGACGAAGAAGCTTGGGATATTGCAGCCTTTGCCAATTCACAGGCGCGACCCCACATAAATGTTCCGAAGGATTGGCCGGATATTTCAAAAAAACCGGTTGATTACCCTTTTGGTCCATACAGTGATTCTTTTTCTGAAATGCAGCACAAATACGGCCCTTTTAAGCCGATTGAAGATTACCTCAAGCTACAAGCTAAGAATTTCAAATAACTAAAAAAACAAACAGAACCATCATGAGTAAAAACAGAAGAGATTTTATTAAAACCCTTGGCCTAAGTACCGGTCTTGGTTTGCTATCTTTAAATCCGATGTCGTTAGTAGCAGAAAACTTGCATAACAACGATCCATCTGAGAATTCAGATTTGGACGATAAGCCTTTTACCATAAGTATTTTACAAACTACAGATGTGCATTGTCAGGTGCATCCACACGATGAACTATTTTGGGAAAACGGGAAATCGGTATTTCGTAAAACCGGTGGGTATGCGCAGTTAGCAAGTTATTTGAAACAGGCCAGAAAAAAGAATCCAAACACCTATTTGATTGATACAGGTGACATGTTTCAGGGTAGCGAACTGAGTGTAAAAACTACCGGGAAAGCCATGGTTCCTATTTTAAATGCATTGGGATACGATTTATTCCTACCAGGCAACTGGGAAGTTATATACTACAAAAAAGCGATGCAAACCTTGTTGGGGTCGCTTAATGCGCCGAAGGTTTGTGCCAATATGTATCACGATTTAGGCGATGGAAAAAAGGGGGAACTGATATTTCCTGCTTATAATACTTGGACAATTAACGGAGTAAAAATTGGTTTTATTGGATATACCGACCCATTGGTACCTATTCGTCAATCGCCCAACTACAGCAAGGGTATCATTTACACCAAACCCGAAGAAAACTTGCAACACTATGTACAAGTATTGCGAGAACAAGAGCAATGTGCATATATAATTATTTTGGCGCATCTTGGCTTATCGCAGCAAATTGCATTGGCGAATGTTGAGGAGTGTAAAGGGGTTGATTATATTTTAGGCGGCGACACCCATGAACGGGTTCGTAAACCCATCGTTTGTAAATATTCAAAGGTTGTTGAACCAGGGGCTTTTGGTTCGTTTGTTGGAAAACTCGATTTAACCATTCAAAATGGCAAAGTGATAAAAGACTCTTATGAATTAGTAGAAATAACAACTTCGAAATTTAAGGCCTCTCAACACATCGTAAATCTTATTAATACTAATGAAAAGCCATTTAAAGAGAGTATTTATAAAATTGCCGGTTATAGCACAATACCTTTGTACCGTTATTTTGTGATAGAAAACCCCATTGATACCATGATATTATCGTGCTTAAAATGGCAATTACCGGAAGTGGATATTACACTTTCTAATGGATTTAGGTTTTGTCCACCGCGAACCACACCCGATTCAACCGGAAATATACCTATTACAGAAGGGTTTATCTTTGATATGTTGCCGGTTGACAGTACGATAAGAACCGGAACGGTTTCGGGTAAACAACTTAAGGAATGGCTTGAAAAGGAACTGAATAACGTTTTCGCCAAGAATGTAGAAGAGCGATTTGGCGGTTGGGTAATAAAGTTTAGCGGCATGAAGATAGCCTTTAATGCATTTGGCGAAAAAGGAAAACGTGTACAAGAAATTACAATTGCCGGTATGCCCTTAGATGAAAATAAAATGTACAACATTGCAGCTTGCGAGCGCGATGGAGACCCTGCCGATATGATTTGCAGAATGAAAGGCGTTCTTAATGTCAAAAACACCATACATACCTTGCATTCGGCAATGAGAAATTACTTGAAAGAGAATTCACCGGTTACTCCAACTCCTCCTTTAAACGCATTGGTATTAGATGCACCGCAAACCCTATTAACCCAGGTTTCGGGGGTTGATTACGAATTTAGATAAACATTTAACAACTAAAAATATATGAAACAACTATTTCTATTGATTGCCGTATTTATGATTTCGGCAACTAGTTTTGCTACAACCCAGCATGATATAACGATATCATTTAAGGGCAATGATCATGAAACAGACACAAGCCTTAAAATTATTTTTCAATTATCAACCAACGATACGCTAGCCCACAAGGCCTTGATGAAGCAAATAGGCAATATTACTTCTGTGGAGCCATCAACTAAAATAGAAGTAATTTGCCATGGTCCTGGATTAGAAATGCTTCAGATAAATAAGTCAGTTGTATCGAAAAAAATAAAGGAATTTTCGGGCAAAGGGGTCGTATTTAATGCTTGCGAATTTTCGATGAATGAACGAAAGGTCTTGAAGGAAAATATTTTGCCTTCGGCAGGTTTTGTAAAAGCCGGAATTATTGCTATCGTAAAAAAGCAAAATGCAGGCTGGAGTTACATTAAGGCCGGTTTTTGAAATCAAGAATCCGCTTTTATAAACCATGACTTTAAAACATTTCGGTTTTATTCTTGTATTTTTTGTGTTTTGGGGTTCAAGTTTCGCTCAACATCAGGAAGTTTCAGAAAAACCAGACATCTGGAAAGGAAGGGAAAATAAAGCAAATGATACATCTTCATTATTGAGTGACTTTAATTTGGGACATACCGAGGGGCATTTTCGATATTTTTTTATGGCCACTGATAATCAGGCAGGACTAACCGACTACTATGCCAATGCGGCAGGAGGTGGAATTCGTTTGGAAACTTTAAAGTATAAAGCGTTTCAATTTGCGGTTAGTGGTTTTTTTGTATTCAATATTGGATCCTCAGATTTTTCAAAGTCTGATTCTACAACCAAGCAATTTAATCGCTATGAGTTGTCGTTATTTGATATTGAGAACCCTCGTAATTTTAAAGATATTGACCGACTTGAGGAGTTGCACTTAAAATACAATTACAAGCAATCGTTTGCTAGAATAGGAAGGCAACTCATCAACACGCCATTTATTAATTTGCAAGATGGCCGAATGAGACCTACCAGTGTTGAAGGCTTATGGTTAGAACTAAACGAATTTAGAAAAGTAAAAGTTGAGGGGGGCTTCTATACGCCATTTCGACAAGAGGCACCACTCGTTGGTATTACGCAAGGCAATCGGTTGGCGTTTTTTCAATGGGCGTAACTAAAACCGGTGCCAAGAGTAATTATTTAAATAATATTTCGAGTGCTGGCTTGGCAATGCTTGGCGTAAAAATAAATGCAGCACCTTGGCTTGATATTAAGTTATGGGATTTATACTTTGACAAGGTTAAGAATACAAGTATGATTCAAGCAGATTTCAATTTTAGAACAAAGTATAAGTCATCAGTAATCGGCGAACTTCAAATGATACGTCAAGACGCTGTTGGTTTTGGAGGAAATGAAGATCCAGTAAAGACTTACATGGATAGAGGTGCAGTGGCTACAACTTTTGGAGGAAAAATAGGTTGGAAAAATAAAAAGCTCGACATCACAGCAAATTATAATCGAATTACGAAACAAGGCCGGTACTTAATGCCGCGTGAATGGGGAAGAGATCCCTTTTACACTTTTCTTCCACGCGAACGAAACGAAGGTTTTGGCGATGTGCATGCGTTGATGGGTAAATTAAATTATAGTTTTTCAAAAGCTAGGATAAAATCATCACTTTCGGCAGTTTATTACAAACTTCCGGATGTTAAAAACTATGAATTAAATAAATACGGTATGCCGTCATATACGCAAATTAATGTCGATTTCAGGTATATATTTGAACGCATAATGAAAGGTATGGAAGCACAATTACTAATTGTTACCAAATTAAAAAATGGCGAAACTTATAATTCAAAAAACTTTGAGTTCAATAAGGTTAATATGACTTTATACAATCTAGTGTTGAATTATCACTTTTAAAACAAATAGTAGCCTTATTTAATAGCTTTGCATTAAATAGGCTTTAAATTTGGAGAAATATTTGACCAAGATCATCATAATAAAAAAGAACAAACATGCAGCATTCATACAATTTAGAAAATCTTTTTGAAGAATCGCTCGTTAAGGAAATTTTTCAATTTGGAGAAATAAAACACTTTAAGGAAGGCGATGTGATAATGGATTTTGGTAAATATATTCGAATGATGCCTTTAGTTCTTAAAGGAACTATAAAAGTTTCGCGTTTGGATGAATCGGGCCGGGAAATTTTGCTTTATTACATTTCGAATACCGAAAGTTGTAGCATGGCTTACAGTTGTTGCTTGGAAGCCAAAAAGAGTGAAGTTAGAGCTATTGCCGAAGATGAAGTTACGCTCATTGCTTTACCGCACTTAAAACTTGAAGAGTGGTTGTGCAAGTATCCAAAATGGAAAAACTACATTATTAGAAGCTTTAATGAGCGCTTTTTAGAAATGTTGAAGTCTATTGAAAGTATTGCATTCCACAAATTAGATGACCGACTAATTGCCTATTTGAAAGAGAAACAACGCCTATCCGGATCAAGTTTGATTAAAGTTTCGCATACAATGATTGCCGATGAACTTGCCACATCGCGAGTTGTAATTTCAAGATTATTGAAGCATCTGGAAAACGATAAAAAACTTTTATTGTATCGCAATGAAATTAAACTTCTTAGCGAATTTAACAAGTTATAAAGTGCCAAAAATGTAATTTGAATAGTTTACCTTAAAAATACTTACGAAATAAATTCTCTTAACTGTAACATAAGTAACGCTTATTTAAGAGCAATGTCCTCAAATTTGCATTTCAAAAAATAAGTATTATAATCAAAATGGAAATAGCCGGATTTATAGCATCAATTTTTATAGGCATTGCCTTGGGATTAATTGGAGGTGGTGGAAGTATTTTAACGCTTCCGGTATTGGTTTATCTTTTTAAAGTAGATGCTGTAGTAGCTACAGGGTATTCTTTATTTATAGTAGGATTAACAAGTGCTGTTGGCTCGATTACTTATTTTAAAAAGAATTTGGTTAATGTAAAAACTGCCTTGGTATTTGGAATACCATCTATAATTGCGGTTTTTGCGACGCGAGCTTTTATTGTTCCAGCCATACCAAAGGAGGTATTTAGTTTGGGTGATTTTATGGTTACCAAGAGTATTTTGATGATGTTATTGTTCGCTATTTTGATGATTGCAGCTTCTTACAGTATGATTAAACAGGATAAGCCTAAAATGAATTCTGAGGATGGGGTACAAAAATTTAATTTTCCGTTGATAATTTTGGAGGGAGGAATTGTTGGAATTTTAACTGGGTTGGTAGGTGCCGGCGGCGGATTTTTAATTATACCGGCGTTGGTGGTTTTAAGTAAGTTACCGATGAAAGAAGCCGTTGGAACCTCCCTAGTTATTATTGCAGCCAAATCGCTCATTGGATTTTTTGGAGATGCCGGCGATACTGTTGTTGATTGGATATTTTTGGCCAAAATTTCTGCCTTTGCCATTGGCGGAATATTTATTGGGGCTGCTTTATCAAAACGAATTGATGGCGCAAAACTAAAACCTGCTTTCGGCTGGTTTATATTGGTTATGGGTATTTATATCATGGTTAAGGAAACTGTTTTTAAATAGTTTTAGGCGCTCAACTTTTGGTTAACATATCCAATACGTTCAAAGTGCTTTAACAAATACTGCAACAATTATGACAACTTAGACAACTAATTTGGAGATACCTCTTAGAATTGAGCAACTTGAAAATGTTTTAGAATGGAAAGAATTTATGCAAAAAGAAGTGCTTCTTTTTGCATTTCCGAATTGTGTCAAACATCTTCGTTGACGTTGTTCTTCAATTTGTTTTTAACTTCTTCCGCTTTCTCATTTCCTGTTTCTACCAAATTTTCCGTTTCGTTTTTTACATACTCTAAATCGTTAGTTGCCATTATAAGAAACTCTTAAAATTTACTTTTCAAATTATCCAAATAGTCTTCTCCTTTTTTAGAAATTGTATTCCGTGTGACAATACCTTTGTTGGGAGCAAATAAAATTCCCAACGCTGCGCCGGCTGCTGCACCTGCTAATACTCCAAGTACTACTTTTACTGAACTCATTTTATTTTGTTTTTAATTGGTTTAATTAATGATTAAATACGTGATTTTCTGCCTTGATTTATTTTTACTAGAATTAAAATACCTGCTATTGCAAGAAGCAAATGAATGATTGCGCCAATGGAGTAGGCAAAGAAACCTATTGCCCAACAAATGATTAATATTACTACAACTATATTAAGAAAATTTCCCATCTTTTTTTGATTATTTTATGTTAAAAATAATAAGGTAAGAAAACCTTAAGAGATTTTCTTAAGTGTTTCTCACCTTACTTTGTATCGCATTAGCATTTAACGATTTTGATTGTTGCCTGAATTCTTGTTCTGGCTTGAATCACTGTTTTGATTGCTATCTTGACTTCTTTCATTACTTTCTCCAGCATAAGGATTGGTTGATTTTCTCTCCTTTTCCCATTCAGGTATTTCCTCAGATTCTTCCCTAGAAACATCTCTGTCATCATCTTCATCAGTCATTTCTTTTGAGGAGGAATTTTCTTTTCTGTTTCGCTCACCTGAATTTCTTTCAGTTTCGTTTTCGGCATAAGGTGTAACTGTTTTACTATTATCCTTTCTTCTAGAGATTTCGTCCGTTTCTTCAGTAGAAACATCTCTGTCATCATCTTCGTTAGTCATTTCTTTTGTGTTACGGTCGCCTGAGTTTCCTTTAGTGTCGTTTCCGGCATAAAGTGTGTTTGTTTTTATGTCCTCCTCTCTTCGAAAGGTTTCGTCCGGTTCTTCTGTTGGAAAATGTCTTTCACCTTTTTCGTCAGTCATTTCTTTTGAAGAAGAATCTTCTTTCCTGTTATTGTCATTTTGGTTCTGATTTTGACCTGTTGGAGTTTTTTGTTCCTCTTGGTCTTTTTGATTTTCTGTCATGGTTTTTTAATTTAAATTGTTTGAAATTGTAATTTGATAGTTATTTTCTGCTAGCCGCAACTGATGTTTCTCTTTCTTGTTGTTCTTCATCTGTTAAATCTGCCGCATCTACATTTATTGAGTTAGAAATTTCAGTAAGTTTTTCATCTGCCGCTTTTTCTTCGTTCAAGGTTTCTTCTAATAATGTTGCTGCTTTATCTTCTCCCAAAGTTCTTGCGAATGATGCAAGGGTGCCATAGGTGGCAATTTCATAATGCTCCACTTTTTGTCCAGCTAAAATAATTCCAGCATCACGCACCACACCTTTTTGTGTATCTTCCATTATTTCACCCGCTTCTTGGGTAAGCCCTGCCATGGCTTCGCATTTTTTCGCCACAACTTTTTCACCTATAGATGAAAAAACTTCTTCTAATCTTGTTACATGTGTTTTGGTTTCTTCCAAATGACTTGTAAGTGCCTCGACCAATTCATCAGCAGTTGCATTTTTAATCATTTTTGGAATTGCCTTTGTTAGTTCTTTCTCAGCCCAGTAGATGTCTTTTAATTCATCTACAAATAAATCACGAAGCCCTTGCGCTACATTTGATTTGGCTCTTTCTCCTTTTGGAGATGTTCCGTTTTGTGTTGGTTTTGAATTTGTCATTTTAGTTGTTATTTATTTTTTTATAATTAATGATTGCAATGTTTCTGTATTTTTATTAAGGCCATAAAAACTAGGAACTGATTTTTGATGTTTCTTTTCTTGAAATTTCTTTCTATATGCTTTTGTTATAACTAGACCATTGCATTGAGCCATTTATAGAAGCATTTGCAGCATCAATTTCAGATCTTCTTTCTTCACTTAAAGAACGATTAACTTTTTGTACAGATTCTTCTGTTCGGTCAGTTCCTGTTGCTATTTCATCTAAAAGGCCATTGGTTTCTATAACATGTTTCAAGGGGTCTTCAATAAATTGCCATTCTTCGTTCAACTCCAGACTTTTACCTTTGTTCCATGCACCTTTTAAATCTTCGCCTTTTGACATGTTGAAATATTTATTGCTAAACCTTGGGTCGCTTTGTAAAATTCCGGGAGGAAAGTTTGGTTGAATGCTCTCTAAAGCTGCCTGAAACATTTGGAAGTGGGCAACTTCTCTTGTCATCAAATAACGCAACGATTCTTTTACCAAAACATCGTCAGTAAATTTCATCAAGTTTTCGTAAACTAATTTTGCACTAGTTTCAGCACCTATATTTAAACGAAGGTCAGCGGTTAAATCACCCATACCCATTATGTAAGTTGCATTCCAGGGATTGCCAACACTATCAGTGAGCGTTGGTGTTCCGCCACTTACTAAAAAGAACTGCGGATTTATCATTGCCTCATGAATATAGTTTTCTTTCGCTGCCTTGCCATCCAGCATCTTTGTTAAGTCAGATTCATCGGCGGCATTTTTCAATTCGCCATTTACACCGTTTAGTAGCATTTGAATTGTTGCACCAACAATTTCAAGATGACTAAATTCTTCAGTAGCAATGTCCATGAGCATATCATATTTATCGGGATTTGCTTTTCTGCAACCGAATGCCTGAACAAAATATTGCATTGCTGCTTTAAGCTCTCCATTTGGCCCACCAAACTGCTCAAGCAGCAGCTTAGCAAAGTTTACATCAGGTTTTGATACCCGTGCGTTAAATTGTAATTCTTTTACATGATGAAACATAAGTTTGTTGTTTTAAAGATTCATTAAAAATCATAGTACAAATGAACTACAGTTTTACACCAACTACGTTTCAAAAATGAGTAAAAATATTACATGATTGCCACCTTCTCGGAAAGGCAATTATAATAAGATTAGTTCTGAGAAATTTCGTACTTAAAAAACATTGTAAAACTTAACCTCAAAAACATATCCTTTTGAAAAGTTTGGATAAAAAGTTACAAAAGCAAACGGAAATATAAGTGTATTTTTCGGCGCATTCAGCATACTATTTCTTTAGGCAATAGCGAAACCGTTAATTGGCTAATCAAAAAATCGGCAAATAAGAATTAAAACCCGGAGCTACAATCATTACCTTTTTGATTGAGCTCTAAGTTCAAAAGTGGTAAAATAAAGATTCACTTGCGAATCATTTAAAGTCAAAAGTGTTGGTGGCTCTATATAAATTTGCCAGCAACCGAATGGAGGATATGGAAAGCATAAAAAATAAATTGAAAGTGATTCGTCCTGAAATAGGTTTACACAATTAACGTGTAAACGGAATGAAAATAACTCAAACACATTTACCGCTTAGAAATTGAGTTAGCACATATCCCTAATGTGTGTATTATATAACTTTTTTGCAAAGTTATGTAATACCCGCCCTTATTAGCAGCAGTATGTTTGTTCCATAAATATTACAAATAATTTTAAAAAACAATATGGCACTCATAAAAGTAATCGAGCTGCCGAATCAAAAAAACCTGGGAAAATGTAACTCAAAATGCAGTAACCGAAGCATCAAAATCTATCCGTAACATCTGTTCGGTAAATATCAAAGATTTGAATGCGGAAGTAGATAAAAAAGGAAAGATTACTCACTGGAGTTTAAATTGTAAAATAAGTTTTGAGTTAGATGGCGATAAGTAAAGCACTCAACATTAACGGCATTCTAATTTTCAACAATTAAATAAAAGCTAATTAATTAAAAAATAAAATTATGTCAACCTTCGCAGCATTTCTTATTACGCTATTTGTTTCAAGAAATTACTTATCTGCTTAAATAATATCATTAATCTATTCACATGCCAAACATAAAAAAAATTTTACTAGTTGATAATGATGAGGATTGCGGACTTATGATGAAAAAATTACTCATAAATGAAAATTTTAAATTTTTAATTGCTAACACGCTTACTGAAGGGATGTTACTGCTTGAAAAAGAAAATCCTGAATTTGTTTTCTTAGACAACATTTTACCCGATGGCTTAGGTTGGGAGCAGACGGAGTATATTCTAAATAATTATCCGAAGACCCAATTAAATCTTCTGAGTGGGCTTAATGTTCCAAAAACATCTTCTTTAACTTTTCGCATACTTGAAAAACCATTAACGAGTAATGATTTCTTATCATGTCTAAATAATTGCAACCTGAAAACAGTTTGATTAAATATTAATGCTTTTGAAGGGTATCTTTTCAATTCAAAATTAACATGCTGAAAGGTAGTATAAAAGTTACAACAAAAACAATTGAAGAATTATTATCACCTTTGCGTCAGTATTTTCTTAAGGATAATTTTAGTAGAAGCGATATAAATAATGCACCTCCTCTAAGAGCTGAATTATTAACGATAGAGCAGATGGGATTGCTTGCCAAAGACTTGGCAGTAAAACATGAAATTGATACCAAAAACACCCCTGAGCTTTTACTAAAAAGATTAGACGATAATGAAGAAGTCCTGAAGCGTGTCACTGATCTTTTACAAGAGACAGTTAAAGAAAAAAAGATTGTAGCTCCTGCAGGAGAATGGTTGCTAGATAATTTTTATTTGGTTGAGGAACAAATACTGATTGCCAAAAGGCATTTGCCAAAAGGCTATAGTAAAGGATTACCCAAACTCAATGAACGAAACGGATCGTCCGCAGGATTTCCGCGCGTATATGACATTGCCATTGAAATAATATCACATAGTGACGGGCATTTAGATATTTATGCACTTAACCACTTTATTGAATCTTATCAAAGCATTAGTGAACTTACTTTAGGTGAGCTTTGGGCAATACCAATTATGCTGCGTTTTGCATTGCTTGAAAACATGAGACGTGTGGCTGCGCGAATTGCGATAGATCGCATTGATGCAAACCTTGCACAGCACTGGGCTGACCGGATTATTAAAATAGCTGAAAAAAATTCAAAGAACCTAGTTCTTGTAATGGCAGATCTTGCCAGAGCAGATCCTCCAATGACAAGTGCTTTTATAGCTGAATATTCGCGAAAACTTCAATGGAAAGGTTTTAATTTAACTTTGCCAATAACATGGCTGGAGCAGCACCTTACCGAAACTGGTGATACCATTAATGGCATGGTGCTTGCCGAAAATTATAAGCAGGCGACCGATCAGGTTACCATGACCAACAGCATTAAAAGCTTGCGTTTTTTAGTAAAAACAGATTGGCGTGATTTCGTTGAAGCCATGAGCCATGTAGAACATACGCTAAGGAGTGACGCAGAACAAGTATATGCTGGTATGGATTTTTATACGCGTGACCAATACAGGCATGCAGTAGAGTATATTGCCAAGAATGGTAAGTTAAAAGAAATTGATGTTGCAAAAACTGTTGTAAGTTTAGCAAGAGAATGTGTTGAAAAAAATAATCCTGATAAGCACCAATGCCATGTGGGGTATTATCTGGTTGGTGATGGATTGCCGGTAACCGAAGAAGTATTGAAAGCGCATTTTTCATTTGCAACATTGCTTAAACAATTTTTTTTAAGAAATGTAGCCAAGTTTTATGTTTTTGAATCGGTCTTGTTAACAGCACTCGCAAGTGTTTTTCTGCTTTCAAAACTATTTCATGAAGAATTAAACACCAGCATATTAATTTTTTTGTCGTTGTTAATCATACTAGCGGCAAGTCATTTTTCTATTGCTGTTATCAATTGGATGGCCACGTTAAGAGTTGGACCGAGACCATTACCAAAAATGGATTTTTCAACAGGAATTCCCAAAGAAGCATGTACCTTGGTTGTTATACCTACAATTATAACGGGGATTAATCAGGTAAATAAACTTGTGGAAGATCTTGAAGTAAGATTTTTAGCCAATAATGATCCCAATTTGTTCTTCGCTCTTCTAACCGATTTAAAGGATGCAACAACAGAAAAATTACCCAGCGATGAAATTTTAGAAACACATACCAAACAAAAAATAATTGAACTGAATAAAAAATACAGCATAAATTCACACAATATATTTTTTCTTTTTCATCGTCCTCGCACCTGGAATCCGGTTGACAAAATATGGATGGGCTATGAACGCAAGCGTGGAAAGCTTGGTGAACTCAATCAACTTTTACGAGGCGGAGCGAAGGATCGCTTTTCGGTAATAGTGGGTTCGGAGCAAATTTATACTACTGTAAAATATGTAATTACGCTGGATACCGACACTCAATTGCCAAGAGAAGCGGCCGGTAAATTAGTTGGTTTAATGGCGCATCCACTTAATCTTCCTGTGTATGATGAGCAGAAGAAAAGAATCGTTAAGGGCTATGGAATTGTGCAACCCCGTGTTGCTGTTAGTTTACAAGGAAGCACTAGATCCTATTACACCCGTTTGCACGAAAATGATTCAGGCATTGATCCATACACTAGGCTAACCTCTAACTTATATCATGATATATTCAGTGAAGGCTCGTTTATCGGTAAAGGAATTTATGATGTGGACGCTTTTGAAAAAGTGTTGGGCAATCGTTTTCCTGAAAATAGGATATTGAGTCATGACTTGTTAGAAGGCAGCTATGTTCGTTGCGGGTTTGCAAGCGATGTATTGTTATACGAAGAATTTCCTTCCCGTTACACTACTGACAGCAGCAGACGCCACAGGTGGATTAGAGGCGATTGGCAAATTGGTATATGGTCGTTGCCATGGGTTCCTGATGCGCAAGGCAAGTTTCGCAAGAATTCAATAACAGCTTTATCCCGTTGGAAAATATTTGATAACCTCAGGCGCAGTTTAGTGCCAGTTGCACTTTTATTGATTCTTATTTTAAGCTGGACACTGTTGCAATCATCCCTTTTCTGGACATTATTAATAATTGGTGTAATGCTACTTCCTTCACTCAGTATTTCTGCATGGGATATAATTAAAAAGCCAGAAGAAATTTCCTTTGCTCAACATTTAAAAAATGTTTTTCGAAATACTTCCACCAATGTTATGCAATCGTTGTTTACGCTGGTTTGTTTACCTTTTGAAGCTTTCGTTAGTTTAGATGCTATTTTGAGAACTGTGTGGAGAATTCTATTTTCACATAAAAACCTGCTCGAATGGAATCCTTCAGGATTTGCTAAAAAACAGCACGAAAATTTATTTATGCTTTACAAATCCATGTGGTTTGCGCCTTTACTAAGCGTAGCATTATTTATCCTTTTGTTCACCTATTATCCGCATACAATTTTTTTAGCTACTCCCTTTCTTATCATCTGGATATTCTCTCCTGCTATTGTAGGCTGGATTAGCAGCCCGCGCACCGTTTTAAGAACTAAAATAACAGAAGACCAAAGAATATATCTAAGAGAACTTTCGAGAAAAACATGGAACTTTTTTGAAACTTACGTTACGGAAAACGATAATTGGTTGCCAATTGATAACCTGCAGCAATATCCGATAACAATTATTGCCCATCGCACTTCTCCTACTAACATCGGTATGGCTTTGCTAGCCAATCTTTCGGCAATTGATTTTGGATATATAACAATAGCGCAACTTCTTGAACGAACCTCCAACACTTTTAAAACGCTCAATAAGCTTGAAAGATATGAAGGCCATTTTTATAATTGGTACGACACGCAATCTCTAATGCCTTTGCATCCTAGGTATATATCCACAGTTGACAGCGGAAATTTGGCGGGTCATGTACTCACTTTGCGTCAAGGTCTTTTTGAAATGCTCAATCGTAAAATAATTAAAAATGATTTGTGGGATGGACTTTATGATACAATAAGAATCATTGCAAAAAAAATACCTGCTGAAGACCAAAAATTGTTCAATCAATTTCAAATAGTATTTGAAGTTGAAAATGCATTGCGACCAATAGCGTTAAGTGAATTGAAAAATAGTCTTGAAAGGGTCTCCACGCTGCTGAATGATTTTCTTAAGAGCAAAGAATTAAAAGAGAATACAGAAGTATTTGAATGGATTATTTCTTTTGAGAATCAATTAAAAGAATGGCTTAAGGAAATATTATTTCTATCGCCACTGATTAACAATAATTCAGTCCCTGAAAAATTCAAAGGGTTAAGTGTCTTTCAAAAAACTCCTTCATTAATTCAGCTTGCGCAAATTGATAATGATATACATACCGAACTTATTTCTTTTCATTATGGAAATAAAACGGATGAAGAATATAAATGGATGGTGGATTTTGAAAAATCGGTTGCAGCATTAAGTGCCTCTGCAAAGGTGCGAATTGCGGAGATTCATCAATTAGCTGCTCAATGCTTTGAATTTGCAGATATGAATTACAACTTTTTGTATGATAAGACACAGCACTTATTGGCAATAGGTTATAATGCAGATGAGCATCATCGCGATACAGGCTTTTACGATTTACTTGCTTCTGAAGCGCGCTTAGGTTTGTTTGTTGCCATTGCACAGGGAAAAATTCCACAAGAAAGTTGGTTTGCACTCGGAAGGCGACTTACTGTTGCCGATAGCACTCCCGTATTGATTTCATGGAGCGGTTCTATGTTTGAATACCTTATGCCTAATTTGGTAATGCCACTTTATGAGCATACCTTGTTAGATAATACTTCCAGAGGATCAGTGAAAAAACAAATTGAGTATGGCAAAGCTCAGGGTGTTCCCTGGGGCATTTCAGAATCATGTTACAATATGGTTGACGCACATCTCACCTACCAGTATCGCGCATTCGGTGTTCCAGAATTAGGCTTTAAACGAGGGCTTCATCTTGATCTCGTTATTGCACCTTATGCCACAGTAATGGCATTAATGGTTGATCCTGCTGCCGCATGTAAAAACTTAGAAAGATTACACGGAAAAGGATATGAGGGCCGTTATGGTTTTTTTGAATCTATTGATTTTACACCATCACGTTTACCAAGAGCAAAGGTGCCTGCTATAATTCAAACATTTATGGCGCATCACCAGGGCATGAATTTACTCTCACTTACCTATCTGCTTTGTGAGCGACCCATGCAAAGACGTTTTGAAGCTGATCCGAATATACAAACTGCACTTTTGTTATTGCAGGAACGGGTTCCAAAAACAACAGGATTCTATACTATTTCTGTGGACACAGAAGAGATCATTCATTCTTCTTCGAATACAGAAATGCGTGTTATCAATTCGCCTGACACTCCTCAACCTGAAATTCAATTACTTTCAAATGGCAATTACCATGTAATGGTTACTAATGCAGGTGGGGGTTACAGCCGCTGGAGAGATATTGCACTTACAAGATGGAGAGAAGATACCACCTGTGATAACCGTGGGTCTTTCTGTTACATCCGCGACCTTAATGCAGGTGAATTCTGGTCAACAACACATCAACCTACATTAAAACAAACATCTCATTATGAAGCAATATTTTCACAAGGACGAATTGAGTTTCGCAGAACAGACAATGAGATTGAACTGCATACTGAAATTGTTGTTTCACCTGAAGATAATGTAGAGATAAGAAGAGTTCGCATTAAAAATCACACGAGGTCATCACGGAAAATTGAGGTTACAAGTTATGGTGAAGTGGTAATTGCTTTTCAGGAAACGGATGATGCACATCCTGCATTCAGCAATCTTTTTGTGCAAACAGAATTACTACAAAATCAACATGCCATTATTTGTTCTAGGCGTCCGCGATCTAAAGATGAAAGCCCTCCGTGGGTTTTTCATTTAATGAAATTAGCCAAAGGTGATGCCGATAATATTTCTTATGAAACTGATAGAGATAAATTTATTGGCAGGGGAAACAGCATTGCCAATCCGAAAGTAATGCATCAACTGGAACCTTTATCAAATTCACAAGGCTCTGTGCTTGACCCAATTATTTCTATTCAGTATCGCCTAACTATAGGTGAAGAAGAAACTGCAATAATTGATATAGTAACAGGTATTGCCGAAACCCGAAGTGAATGTAAAACTCTTGTAGATAAATACCAGGATTATAATTTCAGGAAACGTGCATTTGAATTATCGTGGACTTATAGTGAAGTGGTTTTGCGTCAAATTAATGCAACCGAATCTGACGCACAACTTTATACCCGAATTGCAGGCTCTGTTATATTTACAAATCCTGCATTAAGAGCTAATAAAGATCTACTTATTAAAAATACCAAAGGTCAATCTTCGCTATGGAGTTATTCTATTTCGGGCGATATACCTATTGTGCTGTTGCTGGTTTCAGATAACACCAACCTTGCAATGATAAAACAATTATTGCAGGCTCGTTCTTATTGGCAGCTTAAAGGTTTGATAGTTGATATTGTAATTATCAATGAAGATTATAGTGGCTATCGTCATGACCTTCACGACCAGATTCAAAGCTTAATTACTGTAGGGTTAGGAAATAATCCTAGAGAAAAACAAGGAGGTGTATTTATAAGAATGGCTGACCAGGTTCCCAATGAAGATAAGATTTTAATGCAGACAATAGCAAGAATTATTATTTCTGACGCATACGGAACTTTAACTGATCATGTAAACAAGCGAAGTAATATAACTCCTACTATACCTTTTTTAATTAAGAGCAAAAGATATGAAGCGCAAGTTGTAAATACAGCAAGGGAAGAAGGCTTGCAATTTTATAATGGTTTGGGAGGATTTTCTGCTGACGGAAATGAATATGTAATAAACACTCGTGAAAATAATATAACTCCCTTACCATGGATTAACGTATTGGCAAATGCAAACTTCGGAACGGTTGTAACTGAGAGCGGACCTTCTTATACTTGGGCTGAAAATGCCCATGAGTTCAGGCTTACACCTTGGGATAATGATCCGGTTACCGGAAATTGTGGCGAAGCATTTTATATACGTGATGAAGAGACCGGTCACTACTGGTCACCGATGCCTTACCCTGCAATAGGAAAATCGAACTACATAACAAGACATGGATTTGGCTATAGTATTTATGAATATGAAGAAGCTGGAATCCAAACAGAAATACGTATTTACGTTGACCTTGAGGCACAGATAAAATTTACAGTCATAAAGATGAGGAATGTTTCAGGTCGTGCACGTACGCTTACCGTCACAGGCTATGTGGAATGGGTGCTCGACAGTCTTCGTACCAAATCGGCAATGCATATTGTTACAGAGTTTAATCCTGAATACCGTACACTGTTAACACGCAATCCTTATAATTCCGAATTTCCGAATAGGGTTGCTTTTTTAGATGTGAATAATGTAAAATTTGATTTCACAACTGACCGCCATGAATTTATAGGACGCAATGGAACGCTTGCAAAACCTGAAGCCATGAAAAGATTGCGCCTAGCAGGAAAACATGGCGCAGGATACGATCCCTGCACGGCAATACAAGTTCCCACTGTTTTACAAACAGGTGAAGGGCGTGAAGTAATTTTTAAAATGGGTGCAGCTAAAGATGTTGCGGAAGCTCAACAATTGATCAATCGTTTTAGGGACACGAATGCAGTTAACGACTCACTAAATAAGGTTCGCGAATACTGGCAAAATACCCTAAGTTCAATAAAAATTAAAACTCCAGATCAGTCATTAAATATTTTAACAAACGGCTGGCTGCTTTACCAGGTAATTGCATGCAGGCTTTGGGGCCGCAGCGGATTTTATCAATCGGGAGGAGCATTTGGATTCAGGGATCAATTGCAGGATGTGATTGCAGTGATGCATGCGCAACAGGAATTAACACGCGAGCAAATTCTTCTTGCAGCTTCGCGGCAATTTAAGGAAGGCGATGTTCAGCATTGGTGGCATCCTCCGCAAGGAAGAGGAGTGCGCACACTTTGTTCTGATGATTTGTTGTGGCTGCCTTATACTACTTCCTGTTATGTGAATAATACGCATGACTTTACAATATTAGAAAATCTTGTTCCTTTTATTGAAGGTCGCCTTCTGAATGTGAATGAAGAATCTTATTATGATCTTCCGTTAGTTTCAAAACAAACGACATCATTATATGATCATTGTAAAAGGGCAATCACAAAATCACTAAAGTTTGGCGTCAATGGTTTGCCTTTGATGGGATCAGGCGACTGGAATGACGGTATGAATATGGTTGGCATACATGGAAAGGGTGAAAGTGTTTGGCTTGGATTTTTTCTTTACGATATTCTAAAACGTTTTGAGCCCATTGCCAAAAAAATGAACGATGATGAACTTGTAAATATTTGTAAACAAAAAGCGGTTGAACTAAAAAATAGTATTAATAAAACATCATGGGATGGTGAATGGTATAGGCGTGCCTATTTTGATGATGGTGCAGCTTTGGGGTCAGCGGCTAACGATGAGTGTAAGATAGATTCATTGACGCAAAGCTGGGCAGTGCTTTCAGGCGCAGGTGAACCTGAACGTTCATTAAAAGCAATGGAATCAGCCGACAAATATTTAGTTGACAGCACACATTCGCTCATTCATCTTTTAGATCCACCCTTCGATAAATCTGAATTTGAACCCGGTTATATTAAAGGGTATGTGCCTGGGGTTAGAGAGAATGGCGGGCAATATTCCCATGCAGCAATTTGGATGATTATGGCGGTGGCTAAGTTGGGTAATAACGAAAGAGTTTATGAATTATTAAACATGATAAATCCCATCAATCACGGGAAAACTATTGATAACATTGCAGTATATAAAACAGAACCTTACGTAATGGCGGCTGATGTGTATGGCGTGGCACCACATGAGGGTCGTGGCGGATGGACATGGTACACCGGTTCAGCAAGCTGGATGTACCAATTAATTATTTCGTCTTTCCTTGGATTAACACGTGAAGGAACAACACTACAAATAAATCCATGTGTTCCCGAGGAATGGAAATCATTTGAAATTAACTATCGCCATAAAAAAACAAACTATCACATATCTGTTCAGTTAGTTGATGATGGAAAAGACATAGCATTAATTGTTGATGATATTTTACAAAATGGAAATATTATTCAATTGGTAAATGATGAAAAAGAACATAAAGTTACATTTAAAATAAAACAGGGGTTTTCAAAAATTGAAAATAATGAAGATGAGATTTTGAAAAAACTTTAAGTCAGTAATTTTTATTGTTACGAGGATTGTTGTAGATAGCTGTTTTTAGGCGCTAAGAGCCTTAATTGTCAAGTTTATATCTCAAAATTGTAACGGTTTGTACTTGCTTGCCTCCTCAAGTCTTGTTTAGTTGAATATCCCAAATAAGTGAAGTATGTAACTTATTTATAATGTGTACAACACTTTTCAATATAAAGCCATTCATCTTTGCAACGAAATAACAAATGTCTAATTCATATTAACAATTTTTAAAAACAAAAACAATATGGCACTCATAAAAGTAAATGAGCTATTAGCCGAATAAAAAAAAGCTGGGAAGATGCTGCTCAAAATGCCGTTACCGAAGCATCAAAAACTATCCGAAACATTCGCTCCGTATATATCCAAGATTTTAATGCAGAAGTAGATGAAAAAGGAAAGATTACTCATTGGCGTTTAACTTGTAAAATAAGTTTAGAGAAGGATGGAGATAAGTGAAGAAAACCTCGGGTTTCACAAATAGTAAGTAGAAGTAAATTTTATTGATGTAACAATTTTAAAAAAATCAAAATGGAAAATCAAAATTCAAATCAGGAATGTATTGACCTCTGCCGCAAATGCGCAGACGAATGCACATCAAACGCACAAATATGCAAAGAGGAAGGACGTAACGAGTGCGCTCGTCTATGCACCGAGTGCGCCACAGCGTGCAATAATGTTGTGGCAGATGGACAAACAAATTCAGATGTATTGCAAAAATGTGCAGATGCCTGCAATGCATGTGCAACAGAATGTGAAAAGCACCACCATGAGCATTGTATTCAATGTGCGAAAATTTGCCGTGAATGCGAAGAAGAATGTAATAGCATGGTAGCTTAAAAAACAATCTATTAAATAAAAATCAATTAACAATTAATAATCAAATGAAAGAGAACTAAAAAGTCCAACGGAGCCAAAAAACTTCAACAGGTCAGCAGCAAAATCAAAGCGGCAAATCAAATCAGGATAGCCAAAAACAAAACAACCCTTCATCTAAAAACAAAAAGGACAAAGAAGAAAACGAAAAAGGAACAAAAATGCCCGGACGTGAAACCCGCACTCCAGTAGCCGCTCAAAAATCCACAACTCAGAAAAAAAAACAGAGCGGAAACAAAGGAAAATAATTTCTTTCCATAAAACTTTAAAGCATTTATAAACATAGCTGTTTATAGAAGTGCTTCAATAAATTTAAAAACTTCCTTGTCGCGCTTTGCCATTTACACACAATGCACAAACCAGTAAAATCGACAGTATAAATAACTTCGTAACTTCAAAAAAAAATTCAGTGGAAGTTCCATCTCAATAAAATACAAAATAGGACTATCAGTATGATAAAAAATACCAAAGATAAAATTACTGCTAAGGATAAAAAATTACTCAAATGCCCTACTGGCATAAAAGGTTTTGATGAAATTACCGAAGGCGGGCTTCCGAAAAACAGAACTACTTTAGTTTCTGGCAATGCCGGCTCCGGCAAAACGCTGTTTGGAATTGATTTTCTAATAAAGGGTGCAACCGATTTCAACGAGCCGGGCATTCTCATGTCGTTTGAAGAGTCAGAAGAAGAGCTTTTTAAAGACGTGGCTTCGCTCAATATGGATTTGAAAGAACTTGTTTCGCGTAAAAAGATTATGCTCGAACATGTTATTTTGGAGCGCAAAGATATTCAGGAGACCGACTTTAATTTGGAGGGAATATTCGTTCGTTTGGAACATGCCATTGATTCCATTGGCGCCAAACGCATTGTTTTGGATTCTCTCGAATCTATATTTGCAGGCATTACAGATATTGGCATTCTTCGCTTAGAGATAAAACGGCTTTTCCGATGGCTTAAAGAAAAAGAGGTAACGGCAGTTGTTACAGGCGAGCCAGGAAAAGACGGTACATTTACCCGTCATGGCTTAGAGGAGTATATCTCCGATTGCATCATTCTTTTAGATAACAGAGTAAGAGATCAAATTGCTACCCGTAGAGTTCGCGTCATTAAATATAGAGGCTCTAAGCATGGAACCAGCGAATATCCATTTGTTATAGATAATGAAGGGCTTTCAGTAATTCCTATAACCTCAGCAGGGCTTGCACAACTGGGCACACACAAGAGGGTTTCTACAGGCATTCCATCGTTAGATAAATTGTTCATCGGTAAAGGTTACACCAGAGGCAGCACCATATTGGCTTCGGGCACTGCAGGCAGCGGAAAAACAAGTTTTGGAGCGGCATTCGCACTCGAAAGTTGTAAACGTGGCGAACGCTGTCTTATCTTGTCGTATGAAGAATCAGCGGGGCAACTGACTCAAAACATGAAATCTATCAATATTGATTTTGCACCGTGGATTGAAAAAGGACTCTTAAAGATTGTAGCTATCCGGCCTTCCTTTCTAGGTTTAGAGATGCATCTATTGAATGTTTATAAACTGGCTGATAATTTTAAACCAACAGCGGTGGTGGTAGATCCCCTCACCAGTCTTGTTGGAGAAGGCGACCAACGCGAAGTTTCATCCATGATTACCCGCATGATTGACCTCTTTAAATCAAGGGGCATTACTACGTTTTTTACAAGTCTTGTTTCTGCCAACTTTCAAAGCAATACGAGTGGCGAAATAGGTGTTTCCTCTTTGATTGACACCTGGATAGTGGTGAGAATGGTAGAAGATAAAGAAGGCAGAAAACGCACCCGCGAAGTATTCATTGTTAAGTCTCGTGGTACTAATCATGATAGCGATGTGCACAAATTTATTTTAAGTAATAATGGAATTAATGTGATACCTTACGCTGCATCTATGGATAGCGGCAATAAGAAAGATAAATTGGTTAAAAATATTCCGGTGAATAAAAAAAATAATTAACCAGCAATGAAAACGGTTCAGCCTAAATTCATTGTAGGTATTGGTGGCTCAGCTGGAGCACTTAACGCATACAAGGCTCTGCTGGATGCAATGCCAGTGGATACTGGCATGGCATTTGTTATTATTTCTCACATGAACCCCACCGCCCATAGTCAGCTAGCTAAGATACTGCAGCGGCACACCAAAATGTCAGTAACCGTGGTTTATGAGGCTATGCCAATCCTTGCGAATCATGTTTACATGATTCCGCCAGATTCTGATCTTACTATGGATAACTATCGATTCAAAGTAATCTCACCTCGCACAGGCAGGAACAAACAGGTAGATTTATTTTTTATTTCCCTAGCAAATGAAATGAGCTCACGAGCAGTAGGCATTATCCTTTCGGGATATGATGGCGATGGCACAGTGGGCTGCAAACACATCAAAGCCAACGGTGGAATAACCTTTGCACAGAATACGTCTGCAGAAGTTGACAACATGCCGCAACATGCTCAGGCAGCAGGCTGTATTGATTTCGTTTTACCCCTTGATAAAATTCCGGGTAGGCTAAAACAATTGGCAGATGCGCTTAAAATTTAGAGCGACTTCACAGATAGCGTAAATTATTTTGCAAAAACTAAATATCTAACTCATAGAAATATCTTACGCTGATTTTATTTGCAACAAACAAAATAGAATTATTCGGGCCAAAGTCTTTGACAAAAGAATTGTAACGCAAAAACTAAATCTCTTTCATAAGAGAGAAGAAACTCATACACATTTAAGCTTCGTAATTGAGTTTGACTATTCCTCATGTGTTACTCTTGTAACTTTTTTCCAAAGTCATGCAGCACCCAACTAATTCATTGCATTACTTTAGCACTATAACTATTTACTAACAATTTAAAACAAAAACAATATGGCACTCATAAAAGTAAATGAGCTATTAGCCGAATAAAAAAAAGCTGGGAAGATGCTGCTCAAAATGCCGTTACCGAAGCATCAAAAACTATCCGAAACATTCGCTCCGTATATATCCAAGATTTTAATGCAGAAGTAGATGAAAAAGGAAAGATTACTCATTGGCGTTTAACTTGTAAAATAAGTTTCGAGTTAGATGACGACAAGTAAAACACTCATCATTAACGGCATCCTAATTTTCAACAATCTTAGATTCAAGAATTAAATGCAACTTTATACGGCGGCTTAAAAACCAACTATTTTTTTTCAAAAGAGAGAGAAAGTAAATATTTCCTCCCCCTTTTAATTGGGAAATTTTGTTTAGTTACTTTTACCTCTGTCGTCGAAAGCGTTACAAAAATGAAAACACATATAAACCAAGAACAAAGGTCTGAGATTAATACTTTAAAAAAAGCAGGCATGAGTAAAAGCGGAATTGCTGATTTAATTAGGGTTCACAAAAGTACGATTGGACGAGAACTCAAACGTAATAGCGATAAAGGCAAGTATTCACCAAAAAACGCTCAGGAGTTTGCCGATGATAGAAAACTTTCAATAAAAAGAAAACAATCGTTTACTCCAGAAATGAAGAAAATAATTAAAGCAAAATTGGATAAATATTGGAGCCCTGAACAAATAAAGGGCAAGTGCAAGCACGAAGGGGTTGAAATGGTTAGCCGTAAGAGCATTTACCAATGTATTTGGACTAACCCAAGTTCAAGAACTTAACGCAACAAATCATCCAATTAGATTTGATGTATAGAACCCAAAAAATATCAAAGATTAAGTTACACAGAGGGAGTCATTATTCAGACTTTACTATCCCACCAGAAGTTAGCTTCTTTTGTAACAAGACAGCTAAACAGAAATCGATCTTCTATTTGCAGAGAGCTTAAAAGGTAGTTTAGGAGTCCTTGTGATGAATATGAAGCAGATGTGGCTCATTGGGCTGTGGAGGATATGTGTCTTAACAAAAGGGATTTTGATAAGATACATAAGCATTATTTTCCGAGACGGTATGTCTAAGAGAAAGACCAGATTTACCTATATCGTATAATTCAAAAACAGGTAATCAAAAATAGTAACCAAAGCTTTTAAAAAACAACTCAATAAAATGAACGATATCTTCAAAAAAACAATAACATACGGCAATGTTTCAGAAATGGCCAATCACAAATGGTTTACTAAAAAGACAGGAATACAGGTCTACTTCGCACATCCATACTCTTCATGGGAAGGAGGAACTAATAAGAATACCATTGGCCTTATCCGACGCTTTTTATCCAAAGGAATTAATTTTAATGATGTTAACCAGAAGTATATAGAAGATTTACAAAACTGGCTCAATAACGGGCCCAGAAAGGTATTGCAATACAGAACATCAATGAAAATGATTGTATTGAAATTACTTCAAAGTAAACACTGTGGGGTAAGTGCAGAGAATTGAAAATAACCCCAAACAGATATTTTCAATTCTCGGCGCGACTAACAATCTTGTAACACAAAAAAGTATACATTTGAATACTTAAAAATTAATCACTTTGTTGCAATAAGGTCTTAAATTCACCTTAAAAAATTGGGCTTAGAAAAGATTATAAACCGGCAATTTCAGTTAAATAAACTTTGAAAGGAACAAGAAAATGAAAGCAGTTTATTTATTCATTATACAATTGATTTTTACTTTTGAAAGCAATGCACAAACCTTGCGTTTAGAAAGCACTATCAATAGTATTAGCTACTATGTAGAAAACGCCAATTCAATAGGCACTAAAGTTTCTTATGATATTAAGTTTAAAGAAACGTCCACTTCTTTGTGGCGCAAAGGATTAGATGCTTCTACTTTTAATTATTTAGGCGGCAATAAGCTGTATACGGGCAGTATTTTGCAATTAAAAGCAGCTACTAATTATACCATTGAAATAAATATTATTGACTCATTACCATCGGTGCGTAAAGTAACTTTTACGGGCACAATTACAACTAGAATGGAACCCAATGTTAACATTCAAACTATGGATACGCTTTGGGTAAAAAACAATGGCAAAGGTTCTGTTTATTCTAAAAATAATCCTGGTGCATTTGATACCTTAGTTAAAAGAGATTTTGCAAAAGTAAAGTGCGGAACCACTATTTTTTGCTACGGAGGCACTTATAATGTTGGCGAACTAAGCTACAGTGTAAACTATAATACTTCGCCTTGTAGCAACGAAAACAACCCCATTATCATATCATCAATAGCCAATGAGTTGGCGGTGTTTGACGGTAGCAATTTTGAAAACACTGCAATTTATCCCAATTGGACGCTTTATGATGCAGCTCAAAAAATTTATAGAGCAACCCTGCCAAGTTCATCTGCTTATTCGGGCTTAATGCTGTATGACACTTTGCGATTGTTTCCCTATGCAACCATATATCCACAAACTATTTTATCTTTGTGGTACAGAGAATCTTTATCTAATGCGGACAAATATTTTGGCTCGGGATATTATAGAAATGGCAACGATTATTTTATAAAATTGGATAATGGTGAAAATCCAAATGGCAAAAGAATAACCGTTTCTAAATTCAACAGTTTTTTAGCTATTTCTAAATCGTCTGCAAGCTATAATCCTAGGTTTATTATTAAAAATATAAGCATAAAAAATTATGGAAAATCAAGAGTCAACTTTAATGCTATTTTTGGGTTTTTCGAATCAGAGTATGATGCGGTAGGACTTCAATTTTTTGATATAAAAAACACTATTATAGACAATTGTAAATTTGAATTTAACACTACATCACTTTATTTTAATGGCGCATCAGATAGCACAATAATTCAAAATTGCACCAATAAAGACCAAACAGGAAAGTGGATGCATGGTGCATTTAAAAACACCGCATTATCTATTACAGGCGACATTAATTGGATAAATGACAATGGCAAATATGGTAGAAGTTTAGAAAAAGCATTTGTATTTTTTGAAACAAAAGCAAATTATACCGTAAACAATATAATTTTTAGGAATAATACAATAGATGGCATTGTTTCTGGCATTGCAGGCAGGCAGTTAGAAAGCAGTCCTTTTCAGGATATTGACATTTACAATAATACTTTTGTAAATTGCTATGATGCTATAGATATTGTGGGTAATGCTGCTAATTATAGAGTATGGAACAACAGAATTACCAATACTCCAATTGTTTTTTCATTGATTCCATTTAAAGAAAACAATGTACAATATAGCAATACAGGACCAGCATATATTTTTAGAAATATTGTTGACAAACTGCCCACAAGAAATAATATACCCAATTTAACAGATGCTTCTAACCAACTTGCGTACATATCTTATGGTGGTTGCGAAGGGTTTCAAAATAAAGTTTGGGGCAATATATTGAAGTTACAAACGGGCGCTTACCCGACAAGTACTAGAACAGACATTCATTTGTACCACAATACGTTTAGTATGGAAGACTCCTTGTCTTACAATTTTTACCTATGGAAAAATACATGGAATAAAATAATAAGTAAAAATAATAGCTATAATTCTAAGTTTAATGTTCATAATTTTGAAGGGGTTGCTAATTTGCCTAATTATCCATTTATTTCTATCAACGACAATTATTTTTCAGATAATAATAAACTTGGAGTAGTAAATAATATTCATGGCTTATTGTCTTCTTGCAAAAATTATAACAACCTAGATTCTTTAGATAGAAACTTGCGTTTGGTTACAGGAAATAATGATACCAATATATTGAAAATAAGAGGGTTTAATTCTGTTCCAAATTTTGCGAATGCAGTAAGTGGAAATTTTAACTTAAAAAACAATAGTTTACTAATAGATAAAGGCCAATTTATTCCAAATATTAGTGATTTAAGTGCCTTGAATTTCAATGGAAACGCGCCAGATATTGGGGCTTTAGAATCTAATTTTACTACTTCAATCTTTAATCTAATAGAGCACAGTGATCAGGTGCTTATATTCCCAAATCCAAACAATGGAACATTTATGATTTTTTTGAATTCCTCGCAAGATGAAAATAATATAATAATTAAATTAACAGATATTTCTGGACGAATTGTTTACTCAAAAAATGCAAAAACCATAGACTCTAGAATAATAGTTCAAACAGAAAATTTATCTAATGGTATCTATTTCTTAACTATTTTATCTGGTAAAAATACATATTCAAATAAATTATTAATTCAAAATTAGGCCTAAAGTTTAGTGTATTTTATCAACTCCCGTTGCTGCCTGAATTAGAAGT
>Ga0209181_10001987_pt1 | contig 34151 bp, 26 predicted proteins | sample MAT05_FD_187208 | JGI IMG/M metagenome (GOLD analysis project Ga0209181, IMG submission 187208) | Freshwater microbial communities from Lake Fryxell liftoff mats and glacier meltwater in Antarctica - MAT-05 (SPAdes) (version 2) | ecosystem: Environmental > Aquatic > Freshwater > Ice > Liftoff... | reverse complement strand
TAGATAGAAAAAATAGTATATTGTAAGGAAAAATAATGTATTTTTGAAAAACAAATTACAAAAAATCGGTTAACGGGTTCTCCGATTTTTAGTCAAATCTCTAAAAGTGAATTTTTAGAACCCACCTATAGTTACTCTCAATTTGTACAGTTATTATTTCGGTATTTTCTATAGCCAATAACGCCGATTTTTTATACGCATTTATCAAACCTGGCACACCTAACAATACGCCGCCAAAATACCTTGTTACCACAATTAAAGTATCGGTAAGCTGCTTAGAATCTATTTGCCCTAATATTGGCCTGCCAGCACTGCCAGAAGGTTCGCCGTCGTCGCTACTTCTAAAATTATTTTTGTAAATACCAATTCGATAAGCAAAACAATTATGTATTGCTTTAGGGTGAAGTTCCTTTACTACTTTTAAATGAAGTTTAAAATCATCAGCATTTTTTAGTGGAAAAGCATTTGCAATAAACTTACTTCCTTTGTCGCTAAATTCGGCTATTGAGGGTTGTACAATAGTTTTAAAAATATGTTGCTGCATCGTATTACAATCTTCAAAAATAAATTTCTAACATGAAGCAACTACTCGGCATACAACAAGTATTTTTTTCTTATTTCCACAAATTTTTCCAAATCTTTTTTCCATGATTCTCTAATTTCTGCAATAGGTTTTCCACTCATTATTTGTTGCTTTAAAATATCATTTCCAGCAAGATTATTAAAGAAGTTATTAAAGAAATTATTTTTTTCTGGGTAGTATTTATAGGCATTTATAATGTATTCTAAATTGAATTGAAATAAATTAATGTATTCTAAACTATTCAAATTATAACCTCTGCATTTTTGGTTTTTGTGTGGAGGATTTACACTCATATTTTTTATTGACTTAGGTGTATAATAATAATCCCCACCCAGCAATTGTGGATGTCCGTAAATAGTAAAAGGCATTTTTGTTCCACGCCCTACGCTAATATTAGTACCCTCAAACAAACATAGTGATGGATACAAAGCGACTGCAAAATCAGAGTTCAAATTGGGTGATGGAGGCTCATTTAAAGAAAATGTTTTTTTACGAGAATAATTTAGAATTGGCACAACAATAAGTTTACACTTTAAATTATTTGCTAACCAATTTTCGCCGTTTACCATTGTGGCATATTCGCCCACCGTCATGCCATACACCACTGGCACTGGGTGCATACCTACAAACGATTTGTATTTTAAATCTAAAACGGGACCATCAACATAACTTCCATTTGGGTTTTGCCTGTCCAAAATAATTAATTGTTTGTCATTTTCTGCGCACGCTTCCATTGCATAAGTAAGCGTTGATATGTATGTAAAAAAACGCACACCAACATCTTGTATATCATATAAAATAATATCTACATTTTTAAGGTCATCGGCACTCGGTTTTTTCTTGTTTCCATACAATGAAATTATAGGCAATTTTGTTTTTTTATCTACATCATTTTTTATGTTTTTTCCTGCATCCGACTTTCCCCTAAAACCATGTTCGGGGCTAAATATTTTCACAACATTTACATTGTTTTCTAACAAAATATCTAATAAATGTTTGCCTTTTATTACAGCCGTTTGGTTTGCTAAAAGTGCTATACGCTTGCCTTGTAGCAATTCCGAAAATTCTTCGAAACGTTCGTCTGCATTTTGTGTGGTGCGAACAATTTTGTCTTGCGCATTTGTAAAAATTGCTGATAAAAAGAATATAATTAAGACAGTATATTTTTTCATTTTTCTTAAATTAAAATTAATTCATAAGATGTTCCGCGGCAATATATGCCATTAATCCAGTCATTATTTCAAGCGAATTTTCATCAATATCAAAAGTAGATGTATGAACATTAGAAGTAATATTTTTCGCAGCATTGCCTGTGCCAATTCTATAAAAACAAGCAGGTAGTTTTTGTGAAAAATATGCAAAATCTTCAGCCGTCATTCTATAGTCTAAGTCAATAATATTTTCAATACCTAAATACGCTGTAGCACTATATTTTGATTGATTTGTAACGGTTTTATTATTCGTTAAAAATGGATAGCCAATTATGATATTACATGTAATTTCGCATTTGTTTCTCACTTCTATTTCATTGCAAATTTTTGTAATAATTTGATGTGCTTTTTCTCTCCAATTTTCATCGAAAGTTCTAAATGTTCCTTCCACATTTACTTTATCAGGAATTACATTTGTGGCACCATTTCCAACTATTTTACCAAATGCCAAAACGGTTGGAATTACAGTATTCTTTTCTTGAATTACGTGCAAATTATTATCGTCGAAAACAGTATTTAATTTCAATAATAATTCGGCCGCTATTAGTAGTGGATTGTTATATAAATTAGGCATTGCAGCATGTCCTCCAGTACCAATAACCTCAATATAAATTTCATCGGTGCTAGCCATAAATATCCCCGATTTAAAACCTACTTTTCCTGTTGGTATTTGCGGCGTTACGTGTTGGGCAATAATTATATCTGGCTTGTGCCTTTCCAAAATTCCATCGTCAATCATAAGTTTTGCACCACCAGGCAATTTTTCTTCTCCCGGCTGAAAAATAAATTTTATTGTACCCTCTAATTCATCTTTTAAAGTAGTAAATATTTTAGCAACGCCTAACAATGATGCACTGTGTACGTCATGTCCGCAGGCGTGCATTATTCCTGCCTTGCAAGATTTGTAGTTTACATTATTGGTTTCTTGTATTGGCAAAGCATCCATATCAGCGCGCAAAGCAACAGTTTTCTTAGTAGGGTTTTTGCATTTTAAAGTTGCAACAATACCTGTTTTTACAATTTTAGTTTCTACTTCTAATCCTAATTCTAATAAATGTTTTACTATATATTCTGAAGTTTCAAACTCCACAAAAGATAATTCAGGATTGGCGTGCAGGTGTTCACGAATTTGTTTTACCCACTGAAAATTTTCCTTTGCCAATGTATTTATTTTCTCTTTTAAACTCATATTTAAACTTAAATAATTATGCAAAAACTGTAGTGCCTTCGCTGCAATTTTTACAAATATCTATTTGGTTTCTTCCTTTTAAAATGGATGTTCTAAAATTGAAATAACTTTCATTTTTCCATACCGAGGCAAAACTCTGTTCGTTTACATTGCCTAATTTGTGCGTTGCATCTTTATCAAAACAACATGGAACAACTGCGCCATCCCAAGTAATTACAGCACTACTCCACATTTTCCAACAATTATTTTCTAAACTATTTTTAATTTCAAACTTGCCATTTGCTAATTTTTTGTAGCGCGAATATTTTTCATTTGTAGGTATCAGTTCATTGCCATTTTCATAGTCATAAACTTGTGCGGTTTTAAAAACAATTTCGTCAACGCCAAAATCTATTGCCAATTTTTTTGCATCTTCTATTTGATGTTCATTCGGCTTCACCACCAAAAATTGAAATATAGTATATGGCGTTTTTGAGTTAAGTTTTTTCTTTGCATTCATTATGTTTTTCGTGCCTTCAAACACCTTTTCTAATCTTCCACCAACTCGGTAATTTTCATATACCTCTTGTGTAATGCCATCAATTGAAATAATTAATTTATCCAATCCGCTTTCTATCGTTTTCTCTGCAATATCTGGTGTTAAGTAATGTGCATTTGTTGAGGTGGATGTAAAAATATTTTTCTCTGAAGCATAATTTACCATGTCCAAAAAACTAGGATTCAAATATGGTTCACCTTGAAAATAAAATGTAAGGTATGACAGTTTATTTTGCAATTCATCAATAATTTTGTGAAACATTTTTTGTTGTAACATACCAGTTGGCCTTGTAAAAGAACGCAATCCACTAGGGCATTCTGGGCAACGCAAATTACACGAAGTGGTTGGTTCAACTGCAATAGTGAGTGGCATACCCCAATGAATAGGCTGCTTAAACAAGCGCGACAATTGAAAACTAAAGTACAATTGAAAGGCATTGAATCCTTTGCGAATACTCATTTTTTGAATGGCATGTATGTGGCTGGTAATTTTCAAATTGGCAATAATAATTGTAAAATATCTGCGAATATAATGCTAATTGTAATAGTGTATTTTGAGTTAGTTATGATTTTCAAAGGATTAGCCAAAATTGAAATTTGGTAATTCAATACCCAGATGCAAATTGTATTTTTAAATATAGTTGCAAAGTTTATTTTTTCAGTTGAATTATCATGTTTAAAGAAAAATTATTTCATAATTTCATTTTCACAATCAAAAAATTATACATTTAGAAAATTAAAAATTAATTATTAACCGATGATTATTTGCCAATGTGCAAATGAATACATCTTCAAATTAGGTTTATGAAAATTATAGACATCAAAGCAATGCGCGGACCAAACTACTGGAGTATCCGCCGCCACAAACTAATTGTAATGAAATTAGATTTGGAAGAAATGGAACTACTTCCTACCAACAAAATTCCTGGTTTTTTAGAACGGTTATCAGCAATGTTTCCTACCATGAAAAGCCACCGTTGCAGCGAAGATTTTGAAGGTGGTTTTTTTCATCGAATATCAGAAGGAACTTGGATGGGACACGTTATAGAACATGTTGCGCTTGAAATGCAAACCCTTGCTGGTATGGACTGTGGCTTTGGACGTACGCGTACAACTGGACAAGAAGGCGTTTATCATGTTGTGTTTTCATACATGGAAGAAAAAGTTGGTTTGTATGCCGCGCGTGCTGCTGTTAAGGTTTGTGAGGCATTGACACACAATATAGAATATGATTTAGAACAAGACATACAAACTATGCGCGAAATTCGTGAAGAAAACCGCCTAGGCCCCTCTACTGGCGGTATTGTTGACGAAGCCATTGCACGTGGAATTCCTTACATACGTTTGAACCGTCACAGCTTGGTACAATTGGGTTATGGTGTAAACCAGAAACGCATACAAGCCACTGTAGCAAGCACTACCAGCACCATTGCAGTAGAAATTGCATGCGATAAAGAAGAGACAAAAAACTTGTTAGAACAAGCATCTATACCTACTCCAAAAGGACGCATTGTTTATGATGAAGTAGATTTGGAAGCGGCCATCAAAAGCATTGATTATCCTATAGTTTTGAAGCCTGTAAATGGTAATCATGGTAGAGGTATTACAACAAATGTAAACACTTGGGAAGAAGCTGTTGAGGCACTCGCGTTGGCAAAAAAAGTGTCGCGTTCTGTAATTTGCGAACGTTTTATTACTGGTTACGATTTTAGATTATTGGTAATTAATTACAAACTTATTGCAGCAGCAGTGCGCAAACCAGCTTGTGTTGTTGGCGATGGAAAAAGCACCATTCAAGAATTGGTTGACATTGTAAACAGCGACCCACGCCGTGGTTACGGTCATGAAAAAGTATTGACATCAATTAAAATTGATGATGCTACATTGAACCTTTTGAAAGAAAAGAACTTGTCGCTTGAAACAGTAGTTGCAAAAGACGAAACAGTGTTTTTAAAAACCACTGCAAACCTTAGTACTGGTGGCACAGCTACTGATGTTACTGATTTGGTGCATCCGTACAACGTGTTTTTAGCCGAACGCATTGCACGTATTATTGGTTTAGATATTTGCGGAATAGATATTATGGCAAGTGATTTAACCACGCCACTAAATGAAAACGGTGGTGCTATTTTAGAAGTAAATGCTGGTCCAGGTTTTCGTATGCACATAGCACCAACAGAGGGTTTGCCGCGTAACGTAGCCGAACCTGTTATTGATATGATGTATCCACAAGGCAGTAATTCACGCATTCCAATCATCGCGGTAAGCGGCACAAATGGTAAAACAACCACCACACGTTTGATTGCACACATGGTAAAAACTATGGGCTACAAAGTAGGGTTTACAACTACCGATGGCATCTATATTCAAAACAGAATGATGCAAGCCGGCGACTGTACAGGCCCTATGAGTGCTGAGTTTGTGCTAAAAGACCCTACAGTTGATTTTGCAGTTTTGGAGTGTGCACGTGGCGGAATTTTGCGTGCTGGTTTGGGTTTTCATAAATGCGATATTGGTGTGATAACAAATATTGCTGCCGACCATTTAGGCTTGCAAGACATTAATAATTTAGAAGATTTAGCACGCGTAAAAGCAGTGGTAGCTGAGAGTGTATTGAAAACTGGTTATTCAATTTTAAATGCTGATGATGAATTAGTTTATAAAATGCGCAAAAATTTAGATTGTAACATTGCTCTTTTTAGTTTGGATGAAAACAATCCGCGCATCATAGAACACTGCAACAAAGGCGGTTTGGCGGCTATTGCCGAAAATGGTTACGTTACTATTTGCAAAGGAACATGGAAAATTAGGGTCGATAAAATTGTGAATATTCCTCTTACAATGCGTGGGCGTGCGGTGTTTATGATACAAAATATTTTACCCGCTGTGTTGAGTGGTTTTATACACGGTTTTAAAATTGAAGACATGCGCCTTGCTTTGGAAACCTTTATCCCAAGCCCATCACAGACACCAGGACGTATGAATATTTTCCAATTCAAGAACTTTGAAGTGATGATAGACTATGCGCACAATCCTGCTGGTTTTGAAGCCATTGGTAAGTTCATAGAAAAAACAAATTCAACACACAAAGTGGGCATTATTGCTGGCGTTGGCGACAGACGTGATGAAGATATTATTTTGTTAGGACGATTATCAGCAAAAATGTTTGACGAAGTAATTATACGACAAGACAAAAACCTACGTGGACGCAGCGATAGAGAGATTATTGATTTGATGGTAAAAGGCATAAAAGAAATTGATGCCAACAAAAAAATCACTACCATACCCAAAGAAAGTGAAGCTATTGACTACGCCATTAAAAACGCTAAGAAAGGCAGTTTCATTACCATTTGCAGCGATGTAATACCCGATGCTTTAGACCAGATAATGAAATACAAAGAAAATGAAGATAAATTTACTTTAGATATGGCAGATATTCCGAATCAGCATTGAGGTAAAAAATATGATTAAATAAACCAAACTGAAATTTTATTATGGGTTCGTGACTAAAATAATTATTCACTTATGAGAAAGAATATTCTACTTATTACACTTCTAATTGCAGTTAAAACAATAATGAATGCGCAAGATATAAGCAAAGTAAAGTTCTATAAATATATTTATGTTTCAACTGTAAAATACGAACAATATGATGATGATGCTTGGGGTGTTTCTAATTTTGTGAAAAAATATTTCAAGAAGATGGGTCTTGAAATTCAATTGACGCAAGCAAGAACCATGGCTGATTCTTCATTGTTTTTGACTTGTAATATTTTGCACTTTCTTCCTAGGAAAAGTATGCATGAAGTAATTATTGAAATTACTAACATTCGTGATGAAATAGTTTTTCAAGGTAGTGGTAAAAATGGAAGAATTGAATCTTCAGGAACTCAGGCAAAAGAAGCAGCGAATATTGCGCTTACTAAACCTGAAAAGCCCGATATTATTAGTATCAAAGCTTCAAACATTTCACTTAACTCATCTAAAAAAACAATCACTTTTGAAGACTCAATTAGAAATTATTTAGCGATAAATAAGTTAGACCCAATTGAAGGGATTTACAAATCATATCAGAGTGGTTCGCTTGGATATTTCAAAATTGGAATTATTAGAAATGGCGAAAAGTATAATGCATTAGTATTGGATACTGATTTTAAAAATTGGCTGGTTGGAGAGTCGAAAGCTATTTTTGAAAAAACAGCGCTGAAAAATGTTTACTCCATTAGATGGTCTATTAATCATGGTGATATGCAAGAAACTTTTTGCGTTTTGGATGAAAGTGCAATTCTTTCAGTTGAATTAAAAGACAATAAATTAGTGCACTCGTCAATAAAAAGTGAGTTAATTAAAATTTACCCCACCGCAACAACTACTGAAAAGTCTAGTAACCATTGGACAGCCAGTGGCTCAGGTTTTTTCATCTCTAAATCAGGTATGATAGCAACAAATGCGCATGTTGTAAAAGATGCAAAAAATATTGAAATAAGTGTTTTAGAAAACGAAGCAAATAAAAAGTACGTTGGAAAATTACTATTTATAGACATTGAAAATGATGTTGCGGTTATTCAAATAAACGATAGTAGTTTTAAAAATAAAACAACGATACCGTATAAAATTTAACGAAAAGGTAAATATTGGAGAAAAGTGCGCTACAATAGGTTTTCCGAAAATTGGAATAATGGGTGATAGCTATAAAGTTACTGATGGTATTATTAGTTCAAATATTGGCTACATGAATGACCTTAAATATTATCAAATTTCTGTTCCTTTTCAACCTGATAATAGTGGTGGCGCACTGTTCGATAAAAATGGAAATGTTATTGGTTTAACATCTGCAAAATTAATTGGTAAAGGACTTGAAAATGTTGGCTACGCAATAAAAATTGCATACTTAGATTTATTGCTGAGAAACCTTCCAAATTATGAATCGCTTATTTCTGATAATACTCTTGTCGGCAAAACATTTGAAGAACAAATAAAAATTTTTAAAAATGATGTTTGTTTGATAAAAGTAAATTGAACTATTTTAAAATTTGATAACCAGATTTATAAAACAAAAATTAATTTCCCATTTCGGATTCAGTATTGTTTTTTTGCTTTTTTCTCAATGTTCTTTGCGCCTTTGCGGTTAAATATTGTATGCAAAAAAATTGCAAATTACTTTCATCTTTGTACTATCAAATTTAAGTCATGTATACAACATATCAAATTTCGGAGCAAGAGTTAAACATTGATTTTTTGGAGTCGGTAAAACGATTATTCAAAAACAAAAAGTTGGCTATAACTATTGAAGAATCATTAGACGAAACAGAATATCTATTGAGTAATCCTGCTAATAAAAAACGATTGCTAAATTCAATAAACAACATTGAAAAAGGCAAAAACCTGAAAACTGTTAACATAAAAGAGTTAAAGAAAAAAGTTGCATGAAACGAAACGTTGTATTTGAAGATGCTGCTTTTGAAGACTTTGAATTTTGGGTAAAAGAAGAAAGAAAAATAGTAGTAAAAATTCTTGAATTAATTAACAGTTGTATGTATCACCTTTTGTTGGAATTGGTAAGCTTGAGGCTTTAAAACATAATCTTAAAGGCTTTTGGAGTAGGCGAATTACGGATGAACATAGGCTTATTTACTAAGTAACTAATGCCGGAATTTTAACTGTTGCAATGCGTTATCATTACAATTGATAAAATGGCTTTTCATTTTCTTATGATTATACGAATGGGAATTTATTAACTCCGCATTTGCATTGTGTTTTACTGCAAAATGTTCAATGTTCTTTGCACCATGTTGTTAAATATTTTCTTACGTTTGAATACGATTTTGAAAAGAAATAAATGGCGAAAAAAGAAATATCAAGCAACGTTTTCGATGAAATATTATTGAATAAAATCTATTTCATCCGAGGACAAAAAGTAATGCTAGATGCTGATTTGGCGATGCTTTACGGAGTAGAGACAAGACGTTTGAAAGAACAAGTGAGAAGAAATATAAATAGGTTTCCTGAACAATTTATGTTTGAACTTTCCGACGAAGAAAATCAAAACTTAAGGTCGCAATATGCGACCTTAAGTCATGGAAAATTTTCAAAATATTTACCTTTCGCATTTACAGAACATGGAATTTTGATGCTATCAAATGTGCTTAAAAGCGAAAAAGCAATTGAAGTAAGTATACGAATTATAGAAGTCTTTGTGAAATTACGAACATTTATTTTGGACAACGCAAAACTGAAAACAGAAATTGAAGAAATAAAATTGAAGCTCAATAACCAAAGTCAAAACATTGAGCTGGTTTTTAAATATTTAGATGAACTTATAGAACAAAAAGAAAATACAAAACCAAGAACCAGAATTGGATACAAGCATTTCGACTAGAAGTTTTTCTTGAAAATAATTTTGCGTTTTAACTCTCGAAAAATTACAATTATTAGTTTAATCCTTAAACCACAAAAATTATCCTGTTTTTTTTTTGCACCCAAAATCAAGAAATACTAAAACCTACCCACCAGGATTAAAGTAAGAATCCATTTCGCGTTTACTCACTTTCTTAAAGTCTGCCGCGGCTTCAAATACAGCATCATCCACATCTTTTTCGTTTACTTTCTTTGCTGTAAGGCGCATAAAAACATTATAACGGTAAACATTAAATTCCATCAGCACATCTTTAATAGGGCTATATTGTGAATAAAAATTTGGGTCTTCTATCTTAATATCTTCGGTATAATAAACATCAAAAGACGGAAAATCAGGATTATGAAAAGTACATTTTGCATGTTTGCATTTGTAGCCCGCCACTGTTTTTGTATTTTTTGTGTATTCAATTGTCATGGTAGGTTCGGCCTTCATGTATTCTTTCAATGAATCTTGGGTAGCAACAACAGCATATTTTTTACCCATTAACTTTAGTGTTTGAGTAAGGGTTTTTGAGCCTTGTTTTGAAATTAAATCGGTAGCAAATACACCAAATGCCGAAAGGTTAAAACAAATATTATTGTTCTTAAAACTCATGGTGGTAGTGCTCGGCAACATATCATTTGTTAGCAATACATTTCTGTTTTCAACCACTTGAAGCGTATATTCAATTTCGCCCTCATCAATAGATGAGGTAGTTGAAAAATTTTTACACGCGCCAAATAAAATTACTAATAGAAAACCTACTAATGAAAATATTTTTTTGTATTGAAATAAACACATGTCCACAAAGAAAATAAAATAAATATCATATACAATTGTTATCTTAAAAAATAGAAATTAAAGTGCAATAAATAACTATTTTTGCGCTTCTTTTTAAATAATCTTTATCAGGAATTTTAAATATAGCATTATGAGTAAGTTTGGAAAATGGCTTGGTGGTGGCTTGGGCTGGGCTTTTGGAGGCCCTATTGGCGCTATCATTGGTTTTGCAATTGGCAGCGTTTTAGACGATACCAAAATAGTAACCAACACAGCTGGCCTACTGCCACAAACAGAACAAGGTGATTTTACCTCTAGTTTACTTGTTTTGTGCGCTGCGGTTATGCGTGCCGACGGCAATGTTTTAAAGGTAGAAATAGATTACGTTAAAGAATTTTTTGTTCGTCATTTCGGAGTTGAACACACAAGGCAGCAAATGCTTGTGCTGCGCGAAATTTTAAAACAACCTATACCGCTGCAAGAAGTGTGCTTGCAAATAAAGCAGTACATGGATTATAATTCACGAGTGCAGTTGTTACATATTTTGTTTGGTATTGCAGCATCCGATGGCAATGTTGAATCGCGTGAGTTAGAAACCATAAGTACTATTGGTAGTTTATTAGGCATTTCGGCTGGCGATTTTAATTCTATTAAAGCCATGTTTATCAAAAATACCGATAGCGATTATCAAATATTAGAAATTACAAATTCGGTATCTGATGATGAAATAAAAAAAGCGTATAGAAAAATGGCAATTAAATTTCATCCTGATAAAGTGGCACATTTAGGCGAAGATTACAGGAAAGATGCAGAAGAAAAATTTAAGAAAGTGCAAGAAGCGTATGAAAACATTAAAAAACAAAGAGGAATAAATTAGGTAACCCGTCTATTTGAAATAGTATTAAATCCCTAAAACAAATATGAAAAAACATTTTTCTAAATCAACATTTATAATACAAATCATGAATAAAATTTTATTAATTATTAGTTGTTTTTTACTGAATAATTTATCAGCAAAAAACATTCAATTTCCATCAAAAGGCACCGGAAAAAGCAAGAGCAATGCAACCGTTTTTTTGAGTGTTGGCTATGTAACCAAACAATATGATGGTTCCGAATTTACCACCATACTTGATTCTACTCAAATTATGAGAGATAGCCTTGGCAATGTATTAGAACAAAATACATTTCAACAATATTTTACAGGTGCTTGGCTCAATATTACCAAAACAATTTACACTTATAATGCCATTAATGATATGGTTGAGGAGGTAAATAAAGCATTTAATTTTGTGCTGTTTCAGCCACTAAATGTTTCGCGCACGCAACGCAATATTGATGCACAACACAGAATAATCGATGCTACATATTCAACATGGAATTTGCCAACAAATGCGTGGCGAAATTCCGAAAAAACACAAAATTCTTTTGCTGGCAACAACCTAAATACAAGCATTTCGCAAACTTGGGACACCCTTGCAAATAGCTGGCAAAACAGCAGAAAATTTAATTATACTTTTAATAATAACAACCAAATTATTACACAAACAACTTTTAATTTTACAAATAACAATTGGGTTAATTTTCAAAAAATAGACAGCGTTATTTGGCTAAATAATACTGACGTAAATGTGCCAGAATCTTTTATTGTTTTTAATTGGGATGGCGCAAATAATGTGTGGCAAAAATTTGAAAAATATACCTATCACAAAACAGGATTTGACAAACCACTAAAAGAAGAAAATTTTACTTGGAATGGCAATGCTTGGGTTGGAAGTATGAAGACAGAATACACATATAATTTACAACAATCTGAAACTTTTAAAACCGTAAAAATTTGGAATGCATCCCTAAACGACTATGTGGCAAATAGTGATTTAGGAAAAAACTACGACAACGACAACAAGCTTATTACCGATAGTACTTTTTATTATGATGCAACAGGTGGGTTAACAAACGGAAGTAGGCATGGTTATGCTTATACTCAAAATAATTTGTTGTTGCACGATACTATGTCAACCTATAATTTAGGGGTTAATGAATTTATAATTGATGCCCGCAAAACTTATTATTACCAACCATTTATTTCAAATAAAATTATAACCTATCAGCAACAGTTAGTAAAGGTACAAATACAACCAAACCCCGTGGTTGATAACACTGTTTTTAGTACAAGTAATAATAGTATTGGTTTAATAAGTATTTATAATTCAAGCGGAGTAATTGTAAAAGAAATAAAATTAAATGGAGCAAAAATTTCTACCGATTTATCATCACTTGCGGCTGGTATTTACATGGTAAAATTCGTGAGTTTAAATGGTAAATTGTACTTTAATAAATTTGTAAAACAATAATTCGATGTTCAGTAAATTTGCATTGTTCGCCTCACTATCTATGGCTCTGGTAGTGGGCTTAGGCGCATTTGGCGCACATGGTTTAAAACAACTTTTACCTCCTGCTCAAATTATAACTTTCGAAACTGGCGTACGTTACCAAATGTACCATTCGTTTGCTATATTTTGTGCAATATTTTTATCAATGCAATACAGCAATGCAACCCAAAAATTGATATTTGCTTGTAAACTTTTTGTTGCAGGTATTGTTGTTTTTTCAGGCTCATTATACGCACTTACTATTACAAATATTTTAGCCAAATCGGGATTTAATTGGTTTGTTGCAATTACCCCGATAGGAGGCCTATGTTTTATTGCTGGTTGGTTATACATGGCTTTTGCAATTGTTCAAAAAAAATAATTTTCATTTATAAATGATAAAGTTATCTGTTGTAATTATTACTTTCAATGAAGAAAAAAACATTGAACGGTGCCTTAAATCAATTCAAAATATTGCTGACGAAATTGTAGTTGTTGATTCGTTTAGCACTGATGCCACAAAAGATATTTGCTTGCGCTATGATGTAAATTTTGTTCAACATGTTTTTGATGGACATATTGAACAAAAAAATTTTGCAATTACACAAGCTTCCTACTCACATATTTTTTCAATTGATGCAGATGAGGCCATTGATGAAATATTAGAAAAGGAAATTATTGCCGCAAAAAATAATTGGCAATATGATGGTTATAGTATGAATAGGCTCAATAATTATTGTGGCTATTGGGTAAAACATTCGGGTTGGTACCCCGATGTAAAGCTCCGATTATGGAACAGTAAACTAGGGGCATGGGGTGGCATAAATCCGCATGACGAATATTTTTTGAACCCCAATTGCACGCAAAAACATTTGAAAGGCGATATTCTACATTACACATACAACAGCGTTGAAGAGCACTACAAACAAGCTGAGTATTTTAGTACAATAAGTGCAAAAGCATATTTTGAGAAAGGTGAAAAATCTAATTATCTTAAATTAATTTTAAACCCACTGGCTAAATTTACCCGTGATTATTTTTTAAAATTAGGAATATTAGATGGCTACAAAGGATTTACAATTTGCCGAATTTCAAGCTATACCACCTACCTCAAATACCTAAAACTATTGAAGTTGCAAAAGGTTGGCGGTTAGGTAATCAAAGATTTGTAGTAAATATTTTAGATATTTCTTTATTTTGATAAAAATAAAATTTGTGCAAGCAGAATACTCCGTTAAAAAGATTGCTGAAATAATACATGCAGCAACTTTGCAAGAATCATTAAATACCGAAATTACAGAACTAATAATTGATAGCAGGGCGGTAAACTATCCAAACAAGTCTATTTTTTTTGCCATTGTTGGCGAAAGAAATAATGGGCATAATTACATTACCGAACTTTACGAAAAAGGGGTTAGAAACTTTGTAATTCAAGAAAAAATTTCGATAAACTTTTTTAAAGATTGCAATATTTTGAGGGTTGATAATACGCTGCAAGCCTTACAAATGTTAGCGGCCTTCAAACGCAAACAATTTTCAATTCCTGTTATTGGCATTACTGGTAGCAACGGAAAAACAATTGTAAAAGAGTGGTTGTACCAACTATTAAATACAGAATTTATTATTTGCAGAAGTCCCAAAAGTTATAACTCGCAAGTGGGCGTTCCGCTCTCGGTTTGGCAATTAAATGAGCAGCATACTTTGGGCATTTTTGAAGCAGGAATTTCGGAACCTCACAAAATGAATTTGCTTGAAAAAGTGATTGCCCCAACTATCGGAATATTTACAAACATTGGCAATGCACACAATGAAGGCTTTGAAAATTTAGAACAAAAAGTTGCAGAAAAATTTAATTTGTTCAAGCATGTGCAATGTTTAATTTACTGTAAAGATTATGCTTTAATTCATACGCATATTTCTAATTATAACAATAGCCACAGCCAATTAAAAACTATAAATACTTTTACTTGGAGCAAAAAAAACAAGGCCGATTTGGTGGTGAGTAAAATTACACATCAAGCCCAAAACACCCATATTCAGGCGGTTTACAACAATTCATTTGTTGCAATTAAAATTCCGTTTACCGATGCAGCATCAATAGAAAATGCAATAAATTGTTGGTGCGCTATGATACATTTAGGCATTGAACAACAAGTAATTGAAGAAAATATGTTGTTGTTAAGTCCAGTGGCAATGCGCCTTGAGCTAAAAGAAGCCATTAATAATTGTTTGGTAATTAATGATTTTTACAACTCCGATATTAATTCATTGTCAATAGCATTAGACTATTTGAATGCACAACCTTTTGCAAAAAAAACACTAATTATTTCCGATATTTTGCAAACAGGATTAACTGAACAAGACTTATTTGAAAAGTTAGAGGCACTCATTAAAAGTAAAAATTTAAGCAAAGTAATTGGCATCGGAAATATGTTTGAAGCAAACAATCAGGCACACCTAATTTTCACCGAAACGTATAAAACTACCGACGATTTTATTAAAAACTTTGATGCGCTAACATTCAACGCCGAAGCCATATTGCTAAAAGGTGCAAGGGTATTTCAATTTGAAAAAATAAGTGAATTGTTGCAACAAAAATCACACGAAACTATTTTAGAAATCAACTTAAATGCCCTGCTTAATAATTACAATTTTTACCGTAGTAAATTGAAGCCAAATGTAAAAATGATGGCAATGGTAAAGGCGTTTTCTTACGGTAGCGGCAGTTATGAAGTAGCCAATTTGTTGCAATATAACCGTGTTGATTATTTGGCGGTAGCCTACGCCGACGAAGGCGTTGAGCTGCGCAAACGTGGTATAAAAACGCCAATAATGGTTATGAATATTACTGCAAATAGTTTTAGTAAATTGCTTGAATATGATTTAGAACCAGAAATATATAGCAAGAATTTATTGGCACAAATTTGCAATTGGAGCAAACTATCAATTGCCCACGGCAAGCAACTAAACATACATTTAAAAATTGATACCGGCATGCACCGTTTGGGCTTTATGCCCGAAGAAGTTGACGCTGCAATTCATGCAATAAAAATTAATGGTTTGCTGAAAGTTACTTCCGTTTTTTCACACCTTGTGGCAAGCGATAATACTGAGCACGATAACTTTAGCAATGTGCAAATAAAACTGTTTGATGAAACCTGCGCCCTCATCGAAACACAGTTAAATTATACGTTTATGAAGCATATATTAAATTCGGGTGGCATTACCCGATTTGTTGAGGCGCAATACAGTATGGTGCGCATTGGCATTGGGCTTTATGGCATAAGCAATACTGAAAACGAAAAACCTTTTTTAGAAAATGTTTGCACTTTAAAAACAATTATTTCTCAAATCAAAAAATTAGAAACGGGCAATTCAATTGGTTACAGCCGTGCCGGAAAAATTGATAAACCAACCCAAACCGCAACCATCCCAATTGGATATGCCGATGGTTTTAGCCGCAGTTTGGGCAACGGCAATTACACTGTGCTGGTAAATGGTAAAGAGGCAAAAACAATAGGGAATATTTGTATGGATATGAGTATGCTTGATATAACTAATATTGTTTGCGAAGAAGGTGATGAAGTAATTATTTTTGGTAACGATTACAAAAGTATTTATGATTTTGCTGATGCGCTGCATACCATAACCTACGAGGCTTTAACAGGAATTTCGGAAAGAGTAAAACGTATTTTTGTGAAAGAATAAATTTGGGAACTAAATTCAAATTTTCTTACTATAAATTCTAAAATGTGATTTAACCAATTTGTATTTTTCATTCAAAAAAAAGAAATAGTTTTGCTACACAATTAACACATCAACAAATCATTACATCAACACATTAATATATGCCACTATATCACAAACTCGGAAAATTTCCGCACAAGCGACACACCACTTTTTTTAAAGAAGATGGTAAATCTTTGTACTACGAACAATTGTTTGGTACCGAAGGGTTTCATGGCATGGCATCATTGCTATACCACACGCACAGACCAACCATGGTAAAAGAAATTTTGGCAATGCAAAACGTTGCACCCGAAATTGCACACGATAAAAGTTTAAAATCATTAAGGCTAAAAGGCTTTGATATTCCTGCTGAAAACGATTTTTTGAAAAGCCGAAAAACACTTTTTGTAAACAACGATTTGCATATTGGTTTGGCAGCTCCCAAAGAAAGTATGAAAGATTATTTTTACAAAAATACGGATGCCGATGAACTTATTTTTGTGCACCGTGGCAAAGGAAAATTGTGCACATTGGTTGGCAACATTCCGTTTGAATATGGCGACTACCTTGTAATTCCGCGTGGCATGATTTACCAAATAGAATTTGAAACTACTGATAATCGCTTGTTGTATATTGAGTCTTTCAGCCCAATTTACACACCAAAAAGATATAAAAATTCTGTTGGGCAACACTTAGAACATTCGCCGTTTTGCGAACGTGATTTTAAGTTGCCACAAGATTTAGAAACGCACGATGAGAAAGGAGATTTTCTTATAAAAATAAAAAAGCAACAAGCAATTTATGATTATGTGTATGCCTCGCATCCGTTTGATGTGGTGGGTTGGGACGGTTACAACTACCCTTACGCATTTTCGATACACGATTTTGAACCCATTACAGGCCGCGTGCACCAACCGCCACCAGTGCATCAAACGTTTGAAGCGCACAACTATGTGGTGTGTTCATTTTGCCCACGTTTGTACGATTATCACCCGCAATCTATACCTGCGCCATACAACCACAGCAATATTGATAGTGACGAATTGTTGTACTATGTTGATGGTGATTTTATGAGCCGTAATGATATTGAAGCAGGACAGTTAACCTTGCACCCAGGCGGCATACCACATGGCCCACACCCAGGCGCTTACGAACGTAGCATTGGCAAAACCAAAACTGATGAACTTGCCGTTATGATTGATACTTTTAAACCTTTAATGATAACTACCGAAGCCATTAAAATTGATGACGGAAAGTATTATAAAAGTTGGATGGAGTAGATGATTTATTAATATTGGTGCTGTACTTTATTTTAACCTGATGCGTAAAAATAATATTTTCCTTTTATCTGTGTTTAGCTTTGGCATTGAATTGTATGGTCAAAACACCAAGTATTTCAATAAGCATTGGGGTGCACCAGCGCTGGTGGCTAATTTTGCCAACTCAATTGTTCAATTAAACGACAGCAGCTATTTTATTACATCAGAGAGTAATAATTCACAAGTAAATAATTCAAGAGTTAAGTATATATATAAATTTAACAAAGTTGGTAATCAATTTTCAGTACAATCTGATTCTGATTTAACTTTTCAAAGAGCAATTGTTAACAAATTGGCTTTCAACACAATCAAATCTAAATTTTATTTAGGCACAGCATTAGCTTGGTATGATTCTTTGGGCAATGGTAGAAGTGTGCCCTATATATATCATTTCGATAGTTTAGGGCACTTTCAAACACCTTCTGTTATTGGAAACACCTCTAATATTATTGGAGGGGTTGTTTATTCGATTAATTACACTAGTAGCAATCAATTGCTTTGTGCAGGTGCTACATTGGTCAATTATGGTCCATCAACAACCATTTACCGCGCATCCTATTGGAAAGTAGATACCTTGGGTAATACCCTTTGGGAGAAACGGGACAGCAGCGACACCTGTTGTGTACGTGAGTTTTTTCTGTATTAGAAGATAATTCTAACAATTTTATTATGCTTGGTAGGTATATGCAACAAAGTTCGGCAACTAATGCTGAGCGTTTGTGGTTGAGCAAAATAGATACCAATGGCAATACCTTGTGGGATTTTAAATATAAAGAACCCGACCCGGATACTACCGATTTGCAAGTATCTGTTCTTACACCTACTGCATTTGCCATTGGCAACGATGGCAATTATATGGTTGATGCCAATTTCAGATATACTTATGGTTTTCCTAACGGAAGGTCCTCGGCACTTATTAAATTTTCGGCTGTAGATGGTCATGTAATGTGGCGGTATAATCTTACATTGTTAGATACAACTTACACGCCCCCTAATGGTGCAGCCACAATAATACCCATACCCAACGAAGGTTATGTATTGGTGGGCAGTATGCCACTTAAAAACGGAGATTGGCAGGGTTTTTTGGTAAAGGTAAATGAAAATGGGCAAGAGCTATGGCGTAAAACTTACGGCTTACCAAAAGAAGCTAACGGTACAACACATACTGATTATTTGAATGATGGCATACGCACCCTTCATGGCGGCTTTGCAGCCGTAGGGCAAACAAATTGTACAGGTTGTGGTACAGATGCTTGGTTTGTAAAAACCAATTGCAATGGCGATACTGCTGCGCCCGTTACAGCATTTAGCCAAAGCATTAACACACAAAACAATACCATAGTTACCATACACAACCAAGGTTTAAGATACGATACTTGTATATTTAACTTTGGCGATGGCAGCCCATTGGTGTACAAAAGCTATTTAGATACAGCAGCCTTTACACATACCTACCCAAGCTACGCCACCAACTACAACATAACCATGGTAGCCAAAGCTTGCATCCAGGAGTGGGATAGTACGCAAGTGCCGATATTTACGGGTACTTCGGCTCCCCTCTCCTTTGGAGAGGGGCTGGGGGTGAGGTTAATACCTAATCCTAACAACGTCACTTTTACCATAACCTACAACGGCAACCTAACTACCCCAACCTATTTAGTTATTACCGATGTGTATGCCAATGAAATAGATAAAATACAAATAACAAGCCCAAGCACAAACTACCAAAACAGTAACTTAGCAAATGGTTTGTATTTTTATAGCTTACAACAAAATAGCGTGGTAGTGGCAAAAGGGAAGATAATTATAGTTAAAGTTTTTTGATTGCAAATGAAGCGAGTAAAGCATGGGTATATAACAAATTGCGCATCTTTTTACTATTTCATTTGCTTAAACTTAACGATGACTAAAAAAACTACCATCCTCCAAAGGCGGACACAAATAAGTCATCCTCCAAAGGCGGAGACGTTTAAGCACTAAATTAAAACTACTTTTTGTGCAATTTGTCATACACCCTAAATCATTATAGTTTGTAATTATTCCACAAAAACTTTAGTATAGCGATAAAATATCTCTGAAAATTTATGAAAACAATTGCTAAAAACATCACAAAAATATTGAATATCTCTATTTTAATACTTGCTTTTATTGCATCAAATAATGTATCAATATTTGCACAAACTACACTATTAAATAAAATAGATACGTTATTCTACAACAACAGTAATACCTCTAAAACTATAAGAAATATTACTGTTACCGAAGGTGATAAACGAACCTCTACAAAGTATTATAACAGCGGAAAAATACAGAGTGTAGAAAATTATGTTGATGAAAAGTTGGATGAAAAAATACAAACTATTACGAAAATGGAAACATACAGCAAGAAGAAATTTATGCAAATAAATACCTTGTAAAGAAACAAGATTGGACAGCAAATGGACAGTTACAAAAGGAATATAATTACAAATTAATGCTTGTTGATGGTAAGCAAAACAATGTGTTAGATGGCAAATATGTGGAGCTTAATTTAGGACAAAATGTGAATACTTTTGGGCAATATGCCGAAGGTAAGAAAACTGGTTTGTGGAAAGAATTTTATGAAAGTGGCTCAAAAAAATCAGAAATAAATTACGAAGCAAATCTAAGAAAAGGCAAAGCTTCATTTTGGGCCAAAAGCGAAAAATTAGTTGGGCAATACAACTTTGAAATTACCACAATAAAAGGCATTGCAAAAGAAGTTATGCACGGCAAACAATCAAAGTTTTATGACAATGGAACAGCCTCCGAGAAAAGTAATTACAACCTCGGCAAAAAAGATGGATTGTTTGAAGAGTGGTACGAAAACGGAAACAAAAAAACTGAAATACAATATAAAAACCATTTGGTTTGGGGTGTAAATAAAAGTTGGCATATCGACGGAAAACCAAAGCAAGATTTTTACTTAATGCAAGTTTTCGACAGCACAAAAAACTATTGGCAAGCAGTGTATGATGGCGATTACAAAACATATAATTATAATGGAAATCCCGAAATTATTGGCAAATATAAAAATGGCAAAAAAGAAGGATTGTTTGTAACTTATTACAACAACCAAAAAGAATCTGAAATAATTTATAAGAATAGATTTAAAGTTGGGAACTCAACGTCATGGCATCGCAACGGAAATTTCTCACAGTTAGAAAACTACATTATCGTAAACAATAATGGAGTTGAAAAATCAGTCTTAAATGGCTTATGCCAAAGGTTTGGCGAAGACAATTCATTGCTTGAAAAAGCCATGTATAAGCTAGGCAAAAAAGATGGACAATGGAATGAGTTTTTTAGAAACGACAGCAAAGCTAGAGAAACAAATTACTGCGACAGCTTAAAATGTGGCGAGAATATTTGGTATAACGAAGTTGGCGCAATTACCGATGAACGATTTTAGAAGGGCTTCAGGTAACAACACCTACAAAAAAATGCCCATTAAGTGGTTAAATGAAGCTTTCCCGATGTATCGCGAAAAGTCATGCTTCGTATCAAGTTCTGTTGTGCAGACAGTTTATTGTTTCCAAATCCGCTTCTTCGCCAAGTGACAACCGTTAGCCGATATGCGAAAAAAAACTCTATGACAATAGTGTAATAATCATTGAATTAAATTTGTAGGTTTGTGTTCATGTATGACAAAAAACTTTACATAATAGCAGGTTGTAATGGTGTTGGTAACACAAAATCTTATTAATTCAAATAAAAAATTTAGTTCCGAGGAAGAAGCTAGTCAATACTTTTCTGATAAATTAATTTCTTTTTCCTTTTTTATTGATAATGAATTTCGGAAAAGAAAATTAAAAGAGATGCCTCCTATATTATAGGAGTTTCCAAATATACTTTTTAATGAAGAAAAAGTGGCCTAATCAAAATTGATGTTTTATCGCTTTAATTTCCTAAAAGCTTATATGTCCTTATCTGCCTTATCCCGTTGTTATCAAACGGGACAAGTTATGGTTATTTTTTGATACCTAAATGTTCTAGTATAGTACAAATTATACTTGCTTTAATAACCACTTTGTTCAGGAATATATGACTTAAATGGTAGTAAGTAATTAGTAAAATTTATGGTCATTAGTAACAATTGTATTTTTGAATAATTTAAGTCCCTTCTCTACTATAAAAGCACATCAATTTTAAACGAGAAATGGTTCCATAAAAAACAACGCACAATAAATTATGCAATTCAAAATATATTTCTACATTTGCGCGAAATATGAAAAGATTTGAGGGGGACTTTTGTCCCCCTTTTTATTGCCAATGATAAAAGAACAAGAGATACAAACCATTTGCGAACCGTTTTTTGCAGAAAACCCAAGCCTATTTTTAGTAGATATAAAAGTAGCTATTGGCAACCGCATTAATGTTCGTTTCGATTGTGATGAAAGTGTTACAGTGCAACACTGCCGCACACTTAGCAAGCTTATCGAAAATAGTTTGGACCGCGAAAAAGAAGATTTTGAATTAGAAGTTTCATCAGCAGGCATTGATTTTCCGTTGATAAACTACCGACAACTAAAAAAGAATATTGGGCGTACTGTGCAATTAACAACAATTGATGGTACTATTTACAAAGGAAAATTACTTGAAGCATCAGAAACAGAACTAACCATAGCAGCCGAAAAAAGAGACAAAGGCAAGAAAATAACAACAGAAAATTTAACCCTCAGTAGAGACAAAATAAAAGAAACAATAATTGTAATATCATTTGTATAATGTAATGGAAAAAATTAATTTAATTGACTCGTTTTCTGAATTTAAAGAATTCAAAAACATTGATAGGCCAACAATGATGAGCATCTTAAAAGATGTTTTCAAAGCTATACTCATCAAAAAATATGGTACCGATGATAACTTCGATATTATCATTAACATTGATAAAGGCGATTTAGAAATTTATCACAACCGTATTATTGTGGATGATGAATTTGCTGAAGATAGTTTCGACTTTGAAGAATCTAAACATATTTCACTTACTGAGGCACGTAAAATTGAACCCGATTTTGAAATTGGAGAAGAAATTACAACAACTGTAAAGCTACTTGATTTCGGACGTCGCATCGTTTTATCTATCCGTCAAAACCTACAAAGCCGCATTACTGAGCTTGAAAAAGAAGGTATCTTTATTAAATACAAAGACAGGATAAACGAAATTGTAACAGCCGAAGTATATCAAATTTGGAAGAAAGAAATATTGTTGCGTGATGATGAAGGCAACGATTTATCGTTACCGAAAACAGAACAAATACCTACCGATTTTTTCAAAAAAGGCGATACGGTAAAAGCGGTAATCCACAAAGTAGAAATGCGCAATGGCTCACCAGTAATAACACTTTCACGTACTGCACCAGCATTTTTAGAAAGATTATTTGAAGGCGAAGTTCCCGAAGTTTTTGATGGCCTTATTACCATCAAGAAAATTGTTCGCGAACCAGGCGAACGTTCAAAAGTAGCGGTAGAATCTTATGATGATAGAATTGACCCTGTAGGCGCATGTGTTGGCATGAAAGGTTCACGCATACATGGTATTGTTCGCGAATTGCGCAACGAAAACATTGATGTAATAAACTACACAACCAATCTTCAACTTTTAATAACTCGTGCGTTAAGCCCAGCCAAAGTAACATCGGTAACTATTGACGAAGTACACAAACGTGCCGAAGTATATTTGAAACCAGACCAAGTATCATTAGCCATTGGCAAAAGCGGACACAACATTAAATTAGCCAGCAAATTAGTTGGTTATGAAATTGACGTTTACCGCGATAGTGATGTGGATGTGGAAGATGTGGATTTAGATGAATTTGGCGATGAAATAGAAGGTTGGATGATTGACGAACTAAAACGCATTGGCTGCGATACTGCCAAAAGCGTATTAGAAATTACCGACGAAGAGTTGCTTAACCGTACTGAGTTAGAGGCAGAACAAATAATAGAAGTAAAACGAGTATTACAAACAGAATTTGAATAAATAATTTAGTTTTTTATAAACTTCTAAATACAGAAAAACATGTAATACGCATCGATAAAAATATAATTACAAAGCCTTTACAAAACGCATAAGTGCAAGGCTACAAACAAAAATTAATGGCAGAAAGCGAACAAATAAGAATTAGTAAAGCATTAAAAGAACTCAATATTGGTATTGACCATGCGGTGGAGTTTTTGAAAGGTAAAGGCATCATTGCTGAACATAACCCTAATGCAAAAATTTCGGCTGACGCGCACCAGCTGTTGGTTAGCGCATTTTCAACCGACAAGCAAGCAAAAGAAGAGTCAGATAAAATTGCTGATGCAAAAGCTAAAAAAGAAGCAGATGCAATTGCAGCTAGAGCCGAATTGTCAAAACCTGTGGAGGCTCCACTTCCTGTTCCTGTTGTAAAGGAAGTGCCAAAACCTGAACCTACACCAGAACCAGTTGTTGAAAAACAACCAAAAGACATTCAGGTAAAAGCCACCAAAAAGTTACTTACCGAAGAAGAACAAAACGATGACGTAATTCGCGCTAAAAGCGAAGATTTATCGGTTACCGTAAAAGGTAAAATAGATTTGGATGCCATAAACAGCAAAACCAAGCCCGATAAGAAAACTAAGGCTATCAAAGAAAAAGAAAAAGCCGATAAAGATGCTGCCGATAAAAAAGCCAAGGCCGATGAAAAAGCCAAGCTAAAAGCAGATGCTACAGCAGCAAAAACTACCAAGAAAAAACCTTCGGCAAAAGAAGTTGAAGTTGAAAAACCAATAGAAGTAAAAGTTGAAGAAGCTCCTGTAGCTATTGCTGATGTTGAAAATTCGGAAAGAATAATTACTGCCGACAACACACAATCGGTAGCCGAAGAAAACGTACACGTAACAAACTATACTAAGATTGAAGGCCCTAAAGTAATGGGTAGTATGGAGTTGCCGAAACCGCCCGAAAAGAAAAAGGTTGGTTCTAGCCAAGGCACGCCATATAGGCCTAACAACCCCAACAATCCTAACGACCCTCGCCAAAAACGAAAACGTATTAAGAACAACGTTAATATTAACGACCCTAAAAATTTCCGTCAACCGGGTACGCCAGGTGCAGCAGGCACAGGTACTGGAGCACAACAAACGGGTGGTGGCAACTTTAGGCCAGGTGGCGGCGGTGGCTACCAAGGCGGACAAAACCGTACTGGTGGCGGCGGTTATCAAGGTGGGCAAAACAAACCAGGCTTCAATCAAAACCGCCCTGCACGCCCTGTAAAAGCTGAACTTACACCCGAAGAAATTCAGACACAAATAAAAGAAACATTGGCACGCTTAAGTAGTGCTGGTAAATCTAAAGCATCGAAACATCGCCGTATCAAGCGCGAAGCCTTTAGCCAACAAATGCAAGACGAAATGAGCTTGCAGGAAATGGAGAAGAAAAACATCAAGGTAACTGAGTTTGTTAGCGCAAGCGAATTGGCCAAGATGATGAATGTACAAGTAAATGAGGTTATTAGCACTTGTATGAGTTTGGGCATGTTTGTGAGTATTAACCAACGTTTAAATGCTGAAACTATAAATATTGTTGCCGAAGAATTTGGCTACACAATTGAGTTTGTAAGTGCTGAGGCTACAGTTGATACGATTCAAGAAATTGATAACCCCGAAGATTTATTGCCACGTTCGCCAATTGTAACTGTAATGGGGCACGTTGACCATGGTAAAACATCATTGTTAGATTATATACGCAAAGCCAACGTAATTGCTGGCGAAGCAGGTGGTATTACACAACATATTGGTGCTTACAATGTAAAATTAGAAAGTGGCAAAAGCATTACTTTCTTAGATACACCGGGCCATGAGGCGTTTACGGCCATGCGTGCACGTGGTGCGCAAGTTACCGATATTGTAATTGTTGTAGTTGCAGCCGACGACAATGTGATGCCGCAAACAAAAGAGGCCATCAATCACGCGCAAGCGGCTGGTGTGCCAATTGTTTTTGCAATAAATAAAATTGATAAACCGGGTGCAAATCCTGATAGAATACGCGAAGAACTTTCTGCAATAAACATATTGGTTGAAGAGTGGGGTGGTAAATACCAATGCCAAGAAATTTCGGCTAAGAAAGGCACTAACATTGATGTTTTATTAGAAAAAGTATTGCTTGAAGCGGAGATTTTAGACATGAAAGCAAATCCTAATAAGAAAGCTATTGGTACAGTTATCGAATCATCGCTTGACAAAGGACGTGGTTACATAAGCACTATTTTAGTGCAAGCTGGTACGATGAAGGTAGGCGATGTGGTACTTGCAGGTTCGTTTAGTGGACGTGTAAAAGCCTTGACCAACGAACGCAATATTGCTATTACCGAAGCTGGCCCGTCAATACCTGCATTGCTATTAGGTTTAAGTGGTGCGCCACAAGCCGGCGATACATTTAAGGTAATGGCTGATGAGCGTGAAGCCCGCGAAATTGCTACACGTCGTTTGCAGTTAATGCGCGAACAAGGTATTCGCACACAAAAACATATTACGCTTGATGAGATTGGACGCCGTTTGGCAATTGGTGATTTCAAGGAATTGAACATTATTGTAAAAGGCGATGTGGATGGTTCTATTGAGGCATTAACCGATTCGTTATTGAAACTTTCTACTGATAAAATACAAGTAAATGTAATTCACAAATCGGTTGGACAAGTTACTGAGAGTGATGTATTATTGGCTTCGGCATCTAATGCAATTATTGTTGGTTTCCAAGTACGTCCATCAGCAAACGCGCGTAAATTAGCTGAGCAAGAACAAATTGATGTGCGTATGTACTCAATTATCTATGATGCTATTAACGAAGTAAAAGCAGCTATGGAAGGCTTATTAGCGCCAGAGTTTGAAGAGAAAATTGTGGCAACAGTTCAAATACGCCAAGTATTTAAAATTAGCAAAGTGGGTACTATTGCGGGTTGTATGGTTACCGATGGTAAAATTACACGTAACACCAAAATACGCATCATCAGAGATGGTATTGTAATACACACTGGCGGTTTAGGCTCATTAAAACGTTTCAAAGACGATGTAAAAGAAGTAACGACAAACTACGAATGTGGTTTGAACATAGAAAACTTCAACGACATACAAGAAGGCGATTTAATAGAAGGATACGAAATGGTAGAGTTGAAGAAGAAGCTTTAGTGTAGTGTAAAATATTTAGTATTTAGAACCTAGAACTTTACAACTCTGGGCTCTACAAATAATTAAAAGGAGCAGAATTAATTTTCTGCTCCTTTTTTTATTGTCAATAAAATTCACACCAAACAATTGCCATAACAGTTTGATATTACGGGGTAATCATGTGAGTTTAGGAAAGTTATTTTGAAAGTTTTACTTAACTATAATTTGAAAATCTATTTTGCATTAGTTCATCCTCTACAACAGAATTATTAACCGCCATTTTATATTTGTATCAAATGACTCACGTTTTATTGCGTAACATTTGTAATCGTTAAAAACTACCTTTTCAAATAAACATAGCCTTGGTATTTGCGGTTGTTGGCATCGTTTAATTCTAAAATATAAAAGTATGTAGCTTCGGGTAATTTGCCTTTGCCGGCACTAAAACTATTGGTGTTTTCGCCATCCCAATTGTTAAGGTATCCATCTTTTTCAAATACTTTACTGCCCCACCTATTAAATATTAGCAGCTTGTTATTGGGATAATTTTCTAAACCTCGTATCACAAAAAAATCATTTACGTCATCATTATTTGGCGAAATTCCTTGTGGTATTTTTATATCAATAAAAGGCGAAACTACCGTTGCACTTGATGTATCAGTAATTTGTACACTGTTATAACTTGCACTTACAGTTCCTAAATTGGTGTATATTTTATTTGAAACACTCGTTACATTTACCGAAAAATCTATTGTTTGCGTTGCCTGTGGTAATAGCGTGCTATTGGTAGCTTGTAATAAATTAATGTCGGATTTGCCATTGTAATTTTGGTTGGCACTTAGCGTACCTGTTGCAGTAGGTGCGCTAGTTACAGTAAATGTATCGGCGGCAGCAAACGTAATTTTTAAATCGTCGATTACTTGTACATTGTTAAGCGTAAAAGTGTTGGTGCTATCTGTATTTTTTACTGTGATATTGTAATGCACATCAAAACTAGCATTGCTATTTACGTTAGGCATTATTTCATTTACTTTCTTGGTAATTTTTATAGATGGTAAATCTGTATTTGGTGGTGGCAATACGGTTATAAAAATAGTATCATTAATACAAATTACAGGCAAGGGCAAACCTTGGTCACATACTAAAACCACGGCATAATCGTTGCCCACAAAATTTGTGTTGGGTGTATAAATATAAGCACCAGTTATAAAATCGAAAGTTATGTTTCCATTATTGGGCGCTACTAAAATGCCGCTAAAAACAACGGTTGTTTCTGCATCCGAATCATTTGTGAGTACATTGCCTGTAATGCCAGTATTGTAGGGTGTTATGTGGTATTCATTTCTCACAATAGGAGGAGTATTTGGAGGATTTATAAAAATAAAAACGATTGCAGTATCGCACAATACTGGTGTGCCATTATCACAAATAGAATATATAAAACTATCAATACCACTATAGCCTGTGTTGGGCGTGTAAGTGTACGTTCCGTTGGCGTTTATAACTAAGGTGCCATTGGTAACATTACTAATTGGTGTGGTGTTTATGGTAATGGTTTGCCCCACAATATCGCTATCATTTGCCAATAAAGTTGTAGCATTAAGTGTGGTATTAAAATTTGTGGTATCATGGTCGGTGTTGGCTATGGGTGCTGCATTTATGGTAATAAAAACGATTGCTGTATCGCATAAAATAGGGTTGCCATTATCGCAAATAGTATATATAAAACTATCGTTGCCACTAAAGCCATTATTGGGTATATATGTAAAAGTTCCGTTACTAGTTATTATTACTGTGCCATTGCTGGCATTGGTTGTAAGGGCAACACTCAAAGTAATGGATTGCCCAATATTTACATCAAAATCATTAACCATAACATTGGCCGTGATGTTTGTGTTTATAGTACTTATGTAATGGTCGGGTGTGGCTACAGGCGGCGCATTGGTGGTTACTGTAACAGTTGCATAATTAGAAGTATTGCCTTCATTATTTTGAGCATTGTATAAAATAGGAGTGGGGTTTCCGTTGAAGGTTGTAAGCGGTGTAAAAGTTATTGTTCCCGTTATTACATCGACACTCCAGGTGCCTTGGTTAGGAATGGTAACGCTTATGGTATCGCCATTTGCATCGGTAATAATATTTGTGGCGTTGGCCGGAGGATGAATGTTTACGGTGCTTGCCACAAGCGTATCGCCAAAAACATCATTTAATAATACATCTATTGTTATCGGTATTTGAGGAATATATGTTCTCACATCATTACTTGCAATTGGCAAGGTATCTAATAATAGTATGAGGCTTACTGTAGCAGTGTCGCACAGTACAGGGCTGGGGTTGCCGTTATCACAAACCATGTATGTAAATGAAACTGTATCATTAAAATTAGAAAATGGTGTATATATAAAAGTACCATTTACATTTAGTTGCAGCGTACCATTTATTGCCGCAGTGCCTGTGTTTACAATGCTGTAGCTTAATGGGTCGTTGCTTGGGTCGGCATCATTTACAATTACATTATTTGTAAAAGTTGGAATTGTATTTATTACAAAAATATCATCGTTGGCAACAGGGGTGCAGTTTAGAACTGTTACCGTAATAGTTGCCGCTGCTGATGTGCAATTATTAATTGTTTGCGTGAGGTTGTAAATTCCATCGTTTACAACATCAATATTATTAATAACAATGTTGTTGGCATTACTCACAAAATTATTAGGGCCAGTCCAGTTAAAAGTAGCGTTGGCATTGGCAGGAGTTGTTAAGGTAAGGTTGTAAGTTCGGCAAAGGTTATTAGCACCTGTAATGGTTGGCGTTGATACATTAATTACGGTTTTTACAACTATTGTGGCGGTGTTACAAACTTCTAAACCAATGTTGCGGCGGTAATAGGTTGTTGTGTTTAAAATGCCCATTTCGGCAATGCTTAAATTTTGGTTGGTAGCACCTGCAATATCTGTAAATGCAATGTTGTTTGTGCTGCTTTGCCATTGGTACAAAACTGCGCCCACAGCGGCTTGCGGGCTTATTGTACCGTCTCTATTAATATCAGAAAGTATATATGTAGCAGCCGAACCAATTATAGGCAGGGTAGGAGAGGAGGCTGCACAAAGGGTTTCAGTGCCTGTTATCGCTGCACTATTTACATCGGGTGGGTTATTCCAAACGGCAATAGCGGGTACGGCAACACCAGTATTTGTGCGGGTTGCATTATAAGCATTCATTGTCATTGGTGCATCGTTGCTTTCAGTAGTTAGTGCTGTGTATGCTTTGCAATCGCTAAATTTAATACCGTCATACCCTACAGGGTCTCTATCATTGCCAAGTCCGCCCCAATATGACAGGTATTTCATGGTGGTTAAATTGTCATTCAGTTTAAAGAAAATAGCATCAGAACTTCCTGCTTTATTTTTTTGCAACGCATCGGTGGTTGTGTGTAAAGTTGTGCTATCGGAAGTTGTATAAGCCAGGCCATATACATTGCCAAAGGCATCAATGTTTAAGCCCATTAGCGGACTTTCTGAACTTGCACCACCCACATAAGTACCCGCCAAAATAGTAGAACCATCGTTTCTTAATTTCCCAATATAAACATCAACATTACCAGCAAAATTTGTTTGGTATGCATTTGCAGAAATTGATGCAGGGTCAATACCGTTTGTAATTCCACCAAAATATATATCACCATTTGAGGCGACTTGTTGGCTCAAAATTACAACTGCATGGCTACTATCAATTGGGTTTATATAGGTTGCCCAGTTTAATTGAAAACTATTTTTATCAAACTTTACAATCATACCCGAACTACTATTTGCGCCAGTTTGAACTGTACTATTATAGCTGCCGGGTGTAGCAATGCCGCTGTTAGAATTTGTAGTGCCCGAAAGTACAATATCATTTGTGCCCGATGGGCGAATACACGTAAATTCATCATCAGCCGCGCCACCGTAAAAAGTAGAATAAAGTGCAGTATTGCCACTTGAATCTAACACTGTAAATACACCATCTTTGCTGCCACTTGCACTGGCAAAAGTTTGTTGGTGGGCATTATTGGTAACAGGGAAACTTGCATCATAGCTATATCCGGCCAAGTAAACGGTGCTTGTATTGTCCACATACACAAAGTTAAAACCATCGTTTTCATTGGGGCCACCATAGAATGTAGAAAATAAAAGCGTGTTGCCGTTGTTATTTATTTTAGTAACCACAGCATCGTAATTACCTCCATAGTTTGGTTGTACTGCACCTGCCGTTGTAGGGTAATCAAAGTTACTTGAAACACCAGTAATGTAAATATTGTTGGCCGCATCTAATTTTAGTGCGTATATATTTTCGCTACCGCTACCGCCAATAGCTCCACCACCAATGTAGGTGCACCAAACCATGCTACCAATCGCGTTAATGCTATTACCTGGGTCTATTTTGCAAACGAAACCTCGTGTACCTTGAAACCCATTGTATGTTGTTGTGTAAGCACCAGTAGTAGTGGGGAATTGAGTGTCATCGGTTCTACCTGCCACATATATAAAACCACCGGCATCTACATCAATACCATGATTATGCCCGTTGGTACCAAAACTACTTTGGTTACTTATATATATTGCCCAACGCAATGCAACAGGGTCTATTGTTAAAGGAAAATTCTTATTGTAACTGCCTACTTCAAAACCTAAAACTTCATTATTTTCTAATACATATTTTGATTTTATTTCAAACCTTTTGCCATTAATTGTTTGATATGATATTGGTGCAGGAAAATCAATAATACCCAATGATGTTGTTGCTACTAATTTGCCATTTTCATTAATATTAAAATTAGAAAATCCATCATATTTAATTTTAATATTATTGATGTTGGCTCCTGGTTTTGCGATGATGTCGTACTCTAATTCTTGGTTGCTGTTTTTGTAGAACCGTGCATCAATATTGGCATAAATGTTTATATAATTTATTTCGCTAAATGTGTTTACATCCTTTGCCCACTTGCTTTTATCGTTGCCAATAAAATAGTTTAAATGTTTTTGCGATTGAAAATTAGGTACAACTTGCGCATCATAGTTCATCCCTAAAAATTCCATAAACCAAGCGTGGTTTTGTACTTCAACTATTTTACTTTGTGTAGCTTTATTTTTTGATTTTTGTTCTTCTACATCATTTGCTAATTGCAAACCTGCCGCTAGTTGTTCTTGGTTGCTGATAGAAAATAAAAGTCCGTTTTTACGAACTTGCACAGTGCTACCAAAACTTGATGCCCTAAATAAATCTGCATCAATCCATTGTCCTTTATTCTGAATAAATTCGAATGCTTGCAGTTTAGCGTAGTTGTTGTGGTCATTGTGCGTTTGCGCAATCGTATTGGGATTACTGAGGAGGTAAAGTGAAAGGACAAGAAGCTTTAAGGTAATTTTCATTTGGTAATTAACTTTTTTGAAGTTGCTAAAAGAGAAACAAATAAAACATTTTTTTAGTTAGTAATTTGTAATGTATACCAAAGCAAAATAGGTTTTCAAATTATCAATTGCTTTAAGCTAATATGTTCTTATATGTCCGGCATGGTTATTTTTTGAATCGTTAACTTGTTTTGGTTTACTTAAATGTTAATACGATAAATTGCATATTCTTGGTTCGGAAATATTTATGTGCGGGCCTTCTCATAAAATGATTTTGTAAGCCCAAGTTTGTTTCAAATTAAATATTGGTTACGTTCGCAATCTTATAATTATTCAAAAAAAGTATGCAATCTAAAATAGATTTATTAGACGCTAAAATAGCTGAGGCGCAATTAGGTGGCGGACAAGCACGTATAGACTCTCAACACAAAAAAGGAAAACTTACTGCCCGCGAACGTTTACATTTTTTATTAGACGAAGGCTCTTTTGAGGAAATAGGAATGTTTGTAACCCACCGCAGCACTGAGTTTGGGCTAGAACGCGAAAAATATTTAGGCGATGGTGTTGTTACCGGATATGGTAAAATTGATGGTAGGTTGGTATATGTTTTCGCGCAAGACTTTACGGTTTTTGGTGGCTCACTTTCCGAAACACATGCCGAAAAAATTTGCCGAATTATGGATTTGGCCATGCAAAATGGTGCGCCCGTAATTGGTTTGAATGATAGTGGTGGCGCACGTATTCAAGAAGGTGTGGCATCGTTAGGTGGCTATGCCGATATATTTTATAGAAACACCATGGCAAGTGGTGTAATACCACAGCTGTCAGCAATTATGGGCCCTTGCGCGGGTGGGGCAGTTTATTCGCCTGCCATTACCGATTTTATTTTGATGGTAGAAAACACTTCATACATGTTTGTAACAGGGCCAAATGTTGTGAAAACTGTTACGCACGAAGAAGTTACATCCGAGGAACTGGGCGGGGCTTCAACACATTCCACCAAAAGCGGTGTTACACATTTTTCGTGTGCCAATGGTATTGAGTGCATACAAACCGTGAAAAGATTATTGAGTTATATGCCTCAAAATTGTGAGGAAACAGCTCCAATGTTGCCTTATGATGTAAATGTGAATGAGAAACGCACGTCATTAAATAAGATTGTGCCTGATAATGCCAACCAACCCTACGACATGCGCGAAGTAATTGAAGGAACGGTTGATGCGAATAGTTTTTGTGAAGTACATAAAAATTTTGCAGAGAATATTGTAGTAGGTTTTGCACGTTTGGCTGGACGTAGCATAGGTATTGTGGCCAATCAACCAGCGTTTTTGGCTGGTGTTTTAGATAATAATTCATCAACAAAAGCAGCGCGATTTGTACGTTTTTGCGACTCGTTTAATATTCCGCTTTTGGTGTTTGAAGATGTACCCGGTTTTTTGCCAGGAACCGACCAAGAATGGAACGCTATTATTACAAATGGTGCAAAATTATTATATGCTTTTT
>Ga0209181_10001985_pt1 | contig 34163 bp, 26 predicted proteins | sample MAT05_FD_187208 | JGI IMG/M metagenome (GOLD analysis project Ga0209181, IMG submission 187208) | Freshwater microbial communities from Lake Fryxell liftoff mats and glacier meltwater in Antarctica - MAT-05 (SPAdes) (version 2) | ecosystem: Environmental > Aquatic > Freshwater > Ice > Liftoff... | reverse complement strand
ATCTGCGCCGGGGCTGGTATTGGGGAACGCAGGCTTTTGCCGAGAAGCTGCTGGCACTGGCAACGAAGGCGAATGCCGGTGGAGGAAATCGAAACTATCGGAGCGCGCCGCTGCATCAGGCCCACGACCCGCGTTCCGGCGCCGAGCAGGCTCCACGGCCGACCTCCGTTGGTGGAAAGCTCGAAGGTCGTGCGCGCCGCTTCCGGGGATGTGCCGCCACGCTGCCATCTGATCCCGGGCGAGGCAGAAGCGGAAAGAGCAATACCGGCACGACAAGTCTTGTGGTCGGGTTTCACCTCGCGCTAGGCTCCACGCCACTCTGGAGTCGCATGTTGAACGAATCGTCCGAACAATCTGGAAGCGGGATCGCGAGCGAGGTTGCATCGCCCGCGGAGCATCGGTTGATGGTCCTGATGTTCACCGATCTGCTGAACTCCAGCGGCCTCAAGATGACCCTCGGTGACGTGGCCTATGCGACGAAAGTCGCGCGCCCACACAACCAACTCTTTCGCGGCATCCTTGGACGTTTTCCCGGCGCGAAGGAGATCAATTACACCGGGGACGGCTTCCTCGCGAATTTCGGCTCGGTGAGCGATGCGGTGGAGACCGCGCTGCTCTTTCATCACGCGCTGCGCACCCATGCGTGGGAGGCCGTGCCGGTGCAGACGCGCATCGGCATTCACGTCGGCGAAGTCGTGCTGCTCGGCGGCGGCGATCCCGAGACCACCTTCATCGCCAGCCATGCGGCGGATATGTGCGCGCGACTGATGAACCTCGGTGGCGGCGACCAGACGCTGCTCACCCGCCACGCCTTCGACGACGCGCGTCAGTACGTCCGCGCGCATCCGGCGGTGGACGGTGACGCGCCTGCCCTCGCGTGGGCCGCGCACGGGCGCTATCGCTTCAAGGGCCGCGACGACGATCCCATGGAAGTCTTCGAGGTGGGCGCGGTGGGGCACGCGCCGCTGGTTGCGCCGGGCGATGGAGAAAAGGCGCGCCGCGTCCTCGATGCCGATGAAGCCGAAACGCTCGGCTGGCGGCCCGCGGCGGAGAGCGAGATTCCGGGACGGCCCGGTTGGTTCGTGAAAGAGCAACTCGGCGTCGGCGGCTTCGGCGAAGTGTGGCTGGCGCGGCAGGCGAAGATGGGCGGCGAGCGGGTGTTCAAGTTCTGCTTCGATCCCGAGCGGCTGCGCTCGCTCAAGCGCGAGCTGACCATCTTCCGCCTCATCCGCGAAGCGCTCGGCAATCGCGACGACATCGCGCGGCTCCACGACGTGCGGCTCGACAAGCCGCCGTTCTATCTGGAAAGCGAGTTCGTCCCTTCCGGCAATCTGGTGCAGTGGTCGGCCCGCCGCGACGGCATCGAATCCGTGCCGCTCGCCGCGCGTTTGCAGCTCATGGCCGGCATCTGCGAGGCCGTCGCCGCCGCGCATTCCGTGGGCATCATTCACAAAGACCTGAAGCCTTCGAACGTGCTCATGCGCGAAGGCACCGACGGCGTCGCGCAACCGGTGCTCGCCGATTTCGGCATCGGCATCGTCACCGATCAATCGCAGTTTGAAAAGCTCGGCGTGACGCAGACCGGCTTCACCATGTCGATGCTCTCCGCGCACCGCTCCGGCAGCAGCGGCACGCGGATGTATGCGCCGCCCGAGTCGATGCTCGGCAAGGCGGCCACGGTGCAAAGCGATATCTTCGCGCTTGGCGTGCTTCTCTACCAGCTTGCGATCGGCGATCTGCACCGCCCGCTCGCCACCGGCTGGGAGCGCTGTGAAGAGCGCAACGTCGCGGGCACCGTCACTCGCCAGTATTACCATGAAGGAGAGAAGCGAATCGGCGGCGTGGATGCGGGCAATTACTTTTACACTCGGGACCACCTCGGGAGCCTGCGGGAGTTGATCGATTCCAGCAAGGCGGTGCGCGCGCGCTACGACTACGACGCGCCGGGGCGACGCCTTAAGTTAATGGGCGATTTGGACACAGATGTCGGCTTTACCGGTCACCCATTGCACGCTGCCACCGGGCTCTACTTATCTGCGTCTCGCGCTTATGATCCAGAGCTTAATCGCTGGCTATCCAGGGATCCAATCGGGGAAGAGGGCGGAATTAACCTTTACGGCTATGTGGGCAATAAGCCTATCTCGTTGATTGATCTGTTGGGAGATGCTCCGCAGGAATTGCCGAATTCTTGCGTTGCGAATGCGACACAAGAGGCAATTCGGAGAGCAACAGGAAAAACGATTCCTGAAAAGACTTTACGAAATCAGATAAGTCCGACCAACAATTGGACAACGTCGGGTGTCGATCCAGCGTTAGCAGTGCCAGTGATCCAGAACTATACCGGCGCAAAGCCAATCACCCCAGCGCAAATCCCTGCTGCACTGAACAACGGTCCAGTGATGGTTACAATTAACAATCCCGGAGGCGCTACCACTCATGAAGTGGTTGCGACTTCCTGCAAGTCCCCCACGGAATTTAGGATTTATGATCCAGGGACGGGTAAAAAGTCCACAATTAATGCCTCTCAGATAAATAGTACCTATTCGCCGATAGCTATCGAAAAGAAATGAAAACAGCATGGATAGTTATCTGCGTCTTTTTCACTTCTCTTTCCGTCGAGATGAGCGCTGAAGAAATACCTCGTACTACTTGGGTTTTGAAGGAGGGGAAACCGTGCGGCTCGGAAGTGTCGCTAACAAACCACGTTTTGCGTGGGCGCTTGTACCCAATGAAGTAATAGAAGCGGCGCACGTCGTCCTTGATCCTGACACGAAAAGTTGGAGCGTGAACCGGATTGAACATTTTGCGGATACCCCATACACGGTGGTAAGCCTCACCGATCACGCTTTCAATAGCTTCATTTGCGCTGTATCTGATAATACTTGGAACCGTGTAGCCATTAAGAGCAGTGTCCCGACAATATCACGGGTATTGAGTGGCAACTTACGCAATAGTGCTGCCATTCATGACTCTAGTAAAACCGAGCAATTTTGCAGCGCCGTTTCATACCTTTTTCGAGGGCCAAAACGACAGGTAGTGACGACTCGTTTTCCGCAGGAGCACCCGACTATCACAGCATGGCTGCAGGGCAGGGAAAAGGATCCCAAAAAGATTCACGAGCTTTGCCTAGCACCTGAAGTAAAGGAATTGGATGGAGGAAACACCATAACGTATAATGTAGTAACTGGTTCAGGGGCGATTGAGCAGTGGATCATTCGTGGACGTTTCGACAAAGCCGGGTTCTCGATCGACGGCATCGATGTAACGGAGACTAAACCACAGGGCACTTTTTCTTGGGGTAATGTACCATAAAACTCGTTCGCGCTCTGCTTGGGACACCCATCATTTGCGTTAGTAGCTTTTCGCCACTCTCAGATTAGAATCCTCTCGATCTCATCGAGCGTGAGCACGTCTTGGGTGCGGTCGTAGAGCTTGGTGGTTCGTGGAGACTCGTGGGCGGCGATTTGCTGGGCTTTGTCGATGGTGCCGCCGTTGGAAAGGTAGGCGGTAATGCCGGTGGCGCGAAAGCTGTGGCAGCCGATGGGCGTTTCGATCCCGGTCGCGGCGGCGCGGCGGCGAACCATGAGGAACGCCTCGATGCGGGAGAGTGGCCGCTTACTGAGCTTCCCGCTTTTGCGGTCGTAGCTCGGGAACAGCCAATCGTCTTTCTCCAGCTCTGCCGCGCTCAAATACTCGTCCAGGTAAGCCTCGGCGTTGTGATGCGCGGGAACCTCGTGCTGCTTGCCGCCTTTCTCGCGCAACCGAATCCAACACCTCCGTCCGTTCTGGTAGTAGTCCTTCACCTTCATCCCCACGACGGCCGACACGCGAGCAAAGCTGTAGAGCATCACGGCGATGAGCGCACGATCCCGCAGGCCGATTAAACTGGTAGGGAGAGAGTCAAGCAGCCGGCGGGCCTCTTCGGCGCTCAGGACGGGCGTCTTGCCGCGTTTGACGACGTGCCTGGGGCCGCGCACCGATGCGGCGGGGCTGTGGTGGAGGACGTGGCCGGTGACGAGCCAATCGCAAAGCATCTTGATCGCGGCGAGGTGCTGTTTGATCGTCGGCGCGGAGCCGGGATGGGTCTCGATGTAGGCGGCGATGTGGATCGGGCCAATCGTGGTCAGCGTGAGTCCCTGGGCCTCGCACCATGCAAAGAACCGTTCACAGGCGCGGCTGTAGGCCGCGCGGGTGTTCCGGTTGCGGATCGTGGCCGCGAAAAACTCGAGGTAGCGGCGCACGGCGGTTTCTCCGGCGTCAGCAATCAGCACCGGGACCGGGCCGGCGGATCTCGCGAGGGGTCGCGAGCTGGCGGTGACGAGTTTCATCGGCTGATCGGAGGAGAAAGGGGTCAGTCAACAACTCTTGACTGAGCTGGCCTTTTCCGCGATGAACAACTCATGCCGCGCAGCGTCCGCATTGAATATGAAGGAGCCTTTTACCACGTCATGGCACGGGGCAATCGCCGTGAAGCGATCTTCCGCGACCGCGAGGACCGGCTCTATTTCCTCAAGGCCCTGAGCGAGACGTGCGGTCAGACCCCCTCACTCCCCGACGCCGATCCCCGTTCTGACCGTCCACGGTGCGGCGGGCGCGAAAGCAGATTCCTAGCAGCCCTCGCTCCCCCCAGACCCCCTCACTCCCCGGCACCGATCCCCATTCCGACCGGCCACGGTGCGGCGGGCGCGAAAGCAAATTCCTAGCAGCCAGCCAGCAATTCTCGCGTTCGCCCAGGCGCAGGATCAACTCGGTTTTCGCGAGCGCGTCGTCGATTGCGCCGCCGGCGATTCGCCGCGCACGATCCTCGCGAACGTCGCGCCGGGCTTCGATGGCGCGGGCATGCGCGTGGCCGTCGATCACGAATATCACGACTGGGATGCCCCCGTCGGCGAGGCCGTGGAACTCGCGCTCATCCCACCGGTCAGCGGAGGCTAGCGTCATGATCGCGAAGGAAATCATCTTCACCACCGCACCGATCGTGATCCCCTCGCTGACGCTGCCCTCGCGCGAGATCGGCGCGTGCGTGGAGTTCCAGGGCCTCGTGCGGGAAATCGAAGGCAACACCGCGCTCACCGGCCTGCATTACGAAGCACACCTCCCGATGGCCACCCGCCACCTCGAGCGCATCCTCGACAAACTCCACACCGCGCACGGTTGCTCCGCCGTCACCTTCATTCACCGCCTCGGCTGGGTGCCCATCGGCGAAGCCTCTCTCTTCCTCCGCGTCCTCGCCGCCCACCGCGGTCCGGCCCTGTGCTTCTGCGCCGACGCGATCGATCGGATGAAAGCGGACGTGCCGATTTGGAAAAAGATCGCCGCACCATCGAAATGAACCCGCCGCGGCGACCAGCGGCGGGCAAGCGCTCTGCCCTGGCAAACGGCCTTGGGACTGAGCAGGATTCGCTTCCGGCCTAAGCATCCATTAAGCTCCGCCCCCGACGCTTCCATCCCACTGCATGAAGCTGCTCATCATCGAGGATTCCCAATCGCTCCTGCGTTCGCTCGGCACCGGGCTCCGCAAGATGGGCTACGCGGTGGATCTCGTCGCCGACGGCGCCGAGGGTCTCAATTTCGCACGGCACAATGACTACGACGTGATCGTGCTCGATCTGATGTTGCCGTCCATGGACGGCCTCACCGTTCTCCAGCGCCTCCGTGCGCTCGGCAAGCAAACTCACATCCTCATTCTTTCCGCCAAAGATCAGGTGGAGGATCGCATCCGCGGACTCCGGTTCGGCGCCGACGACTACATGGTCAAGCCGTTCTCCTTCGACGAACTCTGCGCCCGGATTCAGACGCTCGTCCGCCGCCGGTATGGGGAAAAAAATCCGGCGATCGCGCTCGGCGGGCTGGAGCTGAATACCGCGGCGCGCGTCCTGTCGCGGGACGGACAGCACCTGGGCCTCACGCCGGCCGAGTACCGCCTCTTCGAGCGTCTCGCCTTGAGCCGGGGCTGTGTGCTCTCGAAGGAGCAATTGATCGACGCGCTCCACGACAGCGACTCGTGTCCCGGACCGAATGTGATCGAGGTGCTGATCTGCACTCTGCGCAAAAAGCTCGGCGATGACGGCGGGGAGTCGCTCATCAAGACCCGGCGCGGCTACGGCTACTGCATCGAGTGAAAAGCGCGCGCCCACCGCGGTCGATTCGCCGCCAGCTCACGATCCAGATCCTCGCGGGCGCGCTGGTCATGCTGTTGGTGGCGGGAGCGATTTTCCTTGGCGTCATTCACCGGCAGTTGCTCGGCGATTTGGACCGCATGCTCGAGGCGGAAGCCGACACGCTGGCGCGCAACGCCGAGCGCAAGGGCGGCCTGATCGTCTGGGACGTGCCCGATACCTACTCGGCGGGTGCGCGCCAGAATGCGGACCCCGCGTACTGCCAGTTGTTCCTCGAAGATGGCGCGGTCGTGGGCCTGTCGCAGACGCTGGGGACGGACGACCTGCCCCGGCTCGAAAAACGCCCGCACGCCGCGTGGAACGCGCGCCTCCCGGATGGGCGGCACGGGCGTCTCGTGCAGAAAATTTTTCACCCCGCCGCGGACGACACGGAGCAGCAGATCGCGGGCGAAGATCCGCGCGAGCAGACCTTTGCCCTCCCCGCCACGATCGACCAGGCCAGTCTGCAACTCGTGCTGGTGGTGGCGCGCAGCCGCGAGCCGCTCGACGCGCTGCTCGACTCACTCTATCTCGCGGGCGGTGCGGTCGCCGTGGCGCTCTCATGTGCGCTGGCGTGGCTGGTGCGCCGGGCGATCACGCGCGGCTTGCGGCCCATCGAGGAGATCAATGCGCAGATCGCCGCGATCGCACCCGACGCGCTCGGCACGCGCCTCCACATTCCCGCGCCGCCGATCGAGCTGGCGGCGATCGAGTCCACAGTAAATCGCCTGCTCGACCGGGTGGAGGCGGCCTTCGAGAAGGAGCGGCGTTTCTCCAGCGACCTCGCGCACGAGCTGCGCACGCCGATCGCCGAACTGCGCGCGGCGTGCGAGATCGGCGCGCGCTGGCCGGATGATCCCGAGAGCACGCGGCAGTTTTTCGAGGACACGCGGACGATCGCGCTCCAGTTGGAAAAGATCGTCGCCACGCTCTTCGCGCTCTCGAGATTCGAGGAGGGAAAGTTGCCCCTGAAAACCCAGCGGATCCCGTTGCAGGCGCTGGTCCGCGAGTGCTGGCAGCACGCGGCCGGCGGCGCGGAGGAGAAGCGGCTGCGCTTCGACGAAGGCCTCCCGCCGGGGCTCACCGTCGAGAGCGACGCGGACCAACTCGAGATCGTCCTGCGCAATCTCGTGGACAACGCCGTCGCCCACAGCGCGCCGGGGACGGTCGTGGAATGCGGTGGCGGCGCGACGCCCGACGGCGTGGAGCTGCGGCTGGTCAACAGTGCGCATGACCTCGAACACGCGGACCTCGCCCATGTCTTCGATCGGTTCTGGCGCAAGGAGGCGTCGCGCACGGATCGCCGCCACGCGGGCCTCGGGCTTTCGATCGCGCGGACCTTGTGCGAAGTGCTTGGGTTGGACTTGCGCGTCGAGTTGTCCGAGGGCCGGCGGTTCGAAGCGCGGATTTTCTTCCCGACGGTGAGACGGGAGCCCGCATTAAGCATTTCTTAAGCTGATCCGCGTTCGATAGGCCTCCACATGGCAACGGCACAGCGAGCCGGTGCCAATCAACCGACTCCCACTCCCGCATGAAATTATCCCCCATCCTGACCGCCGCCCTCCTCCTCGCGCTCTTCGCCGCGAGCACCTTCGCCGCCCCGAAAAAATCCGCCGCCGCGGGCTCGCCCTATCAGCCGGCCATCGACCCCGCGAAGTTCACCCACCTCGTCACCCATCCATATTACCCACTCGTTCCCGGCACCACCGCCACCTTCCTCGAAAAGGAGGGCAGTGAAACGCGCGAGAACAAGGTCACGGTCACCCACGAGACGAAGACGGTCATGGGCGTGAAGTGCGTGGTGGTGCGGGACACGGTCACGGTCGGCGGGGTGCTCGAGGAGGAGACCTTCGACTGGTTCGCGCAGGACGCGGAAGGCACGGTGTGGTACTTCGGCGAGGCGACCAAGGAGTTCGAGAAAGGCGGGCGGGTGAGCACCGCGGGCTCATGGGAAGCCGGGGTGAAAGGTGCGCAACCCGGCATCGTCATGCCCGCGCGTCCAAACGTCGGCGAACCTTACCGCCAGGAATACCTCGCCGGTGAGGCCGAGGACATGGGCCAGATCGCCGCGCTCGACGAGACGGTGACGGTCCCGTTCGGGACGTTCAAGGGATGTGTGCGGACCAAGGATTGGTCGAAGCTGGAAGGCGGCAGTGAAAGGAAGTGGTTTGCGAAAGGGGTCGGCCTGGTTCGCACGGAAGCCACCTCGGGTGAGGTCGCGACGCTGATTTCGGTGGAGCGCAAATGACGGTGGCGGGACTCGTCGGTTCCGGCTCGATTTGGTGGCCCGGCGGGCGCATCCTCCGCCAGTGGTTTTCACGCACCGATGATGAGACCTCTGCTCTTCGCCAACTTGCGCCTCGCTGTCCTGCTCGTTGCCGGCGGCACTGCTGGGGCGGGCGAGCCTTATCGCCCGGCCATCGTCCCCGCGCATTTCACCCACGTCGTCAGCCATGCTTATTTCCCGCTCGTTCCCGGCACGACCCACACTTTCATCGAAGAGGACGGCCGCGAGACGCGCGAGAACAAGTGCACGGTGACGCGTGAAACGAGGACAGTCATGGGCGTCAGATGTGTGGTGGTGCAGGACACGGTCACGCTGGCGGGAGTGCTCGTGGAAGAGTCCGCTGCCTGGTACGCGCAGGACCGGCAGGGCGCGGTGTGGCGCTTCGGGGAAGCGACCCGCGAGTTCAAATCCTGGGGACGCGTGAGCACCGAGGGTTCGTGGGAGGCGGGCGTCGCGGGCGCGCAACCGGGAATTGTCATGCCCGCTCGTCCGAAGATCGGCGAGCGCTACCGCCAGGAGTATCTCGCCGACGTGGCGGAGGACATCGGGCAGATCGCCGCGCTGGACGACGCGGTGACCGTGCCGTGCGGCAGCTACACCGGCTGCGTGCGGACCCGGGAATGGTCGATGCTCGAATCCGGCACTTCGAAGAAATGGTATGCCAAAGGAGTCGGCCTGATCCGGGCCGTGGATACGGCGGGCGAAGTCTCGACCTTGATTTCGGTGACGCGGCGATGAAGGACGCACGGCTCTTCCGGCTGCTCATCGTGGCCGGCTTGCTGGCAACCGCTCTTCCTGCGGCAGCGAGGATCACGCGGACGCGGCCGTCCGCATCGTCCACCGCGTACTCCACCCCAGCACCCTCGATCTGGGCACCACTCTCGGCTTTCGTGCTCGGCGCCGGGGTCGATTATCGGAGCGACGGGGAGCAGACCGAATATGGATTTCCGATCCTCCTGGAATACAACCTCACCGAGAAACTCAAGCTGACCCTCGAACCGGAGTACGCGAGCATCGTCTCGAAATCGCAGGACGTCCGTTCGGTTAGTGGCTTCGCGGACCTCGAGACCGCGGTGACCTACGAATTCCTGCGCGAGCGGCGATACCGGCCGGCCTTGAGCGTGGAAGGTAGAATCAAGTGGCCGACCGCCGAGGATCCCGATCTCGGCGACCCCGGACGCGACTACACGCTCGGCCTCATCGCGAGCAAGGATCTGGTCTTCGTCGAGCTGGACTTGAACGTTCTCTACACCTTCATCGGCGATCGCGAGCAGGAGGACACGGTCGAGCTTTCCCTCGCCGCCGCGTGGCCCGTCAACCGTTACGTGGACGTGATCGCCGAGGTGGCCAGCGTGACGCGGATCGGGGACCTCCGCGGCGAGGAGAGCGGGGGCCGGAGCGAGACCGAAGCCACCGTGGGGTTGGCCTGGAACGTCAGTAAAAATCTCAAGCTCGAGCAAGGCATCGTCTTCAAAGAGCACGGAGTCTGGGAGGCCGTCTTCGCGTGGGAGTGGAGTTTCGGCGGGGACTGATTTCGCGTCCCCCGAACGCCTCCAAAAAAGTTCACGGCCTTCAGAAAGGATTAAGCCGCGTCTCGTTTCATCGCGGGCGTTCACCCGCGCCATGACGGTGCGGAAGCATCAAAAAAACGAAACATCCAAACTGACATCACCATGAAACATCCCTGGCATAAACTCGCCCCATTCAAAAATAAACGTCCCGTCAAGCACACCCTCATGCTGGCCTTGCTCGGCATGCTGCTGGCGGCGCCGCTGGCCCCTGCGTGGGCCATTTCGCCGCAGAAGAAGATCATTCCGTTCACCGACGCCCGCATTCGGATCGAGGTGAACGCGACCGATGGCGACTCCGGCCTGCACGTCCTGCTCGATGCGGAGGGCTGGAGGTTTGTGAATATCTTCGATCCCCGCGGACGGCTGGTCTTTCACGTCGCCGGCGGGGGCAGTGTGCGCAAGACCGGCTTGACCGAACTCTTCTTCGAGAGCGCGGAACCGGGGTTCGAAGAGTTGCCGCTGGAGGAGTTCCTCGAGCGCTTTCCCGCGGGTTGCTACAAGTTCTTCGGCCAGACGATCAAAGGCGACACGCTCTACAGCCACGCCACCCTCACCCATGCGCTCCCGGACGGGCCGGTGCTCCTGTCGCCGTCCGACGGTGCGGTGCAGAATCCCGCGAACACCGTGCTGCGCTGGGCGCCGGTGCCGGATCCCGCCGGCAGCCGGATCGTGCGGTATGAAGTGCTCGTCGTCGAAGATGGCTCGGTGCCGAAGCGCGTGCTGAGCGCGACAGTGCCCGGGACGGTGACCAGCATGATCGTTCCGCCGACCTTTCTGGTGCGGAATGCCTCCTACAAATGGGAGATCCTGGCCATCGAAGCCGGTGGCAATCAGACGCTGACGGAGCAGTCCTTCCGCACCGCCCCGTAGGCCGGCGCCCCAGCTCGGGACGGCGGAAGAGACGAATCCGGCGAGACCACCCGGACGCATATCTCTCCGCCGTCCCTCAATGCGCCGAAAAAAAATTCACAGGCTTCAGCAGGCATTAAGACGGATGGCGTTTCCTTGAGCGCATCCACCCCACACCCCGAGCCCGCGCTTCGCGAAAACCGTGAGCGCCTCCGGCCCGAAAACCTGGGTGGAAAATCAAACCCATGAAACCAAAACAAACCATCACCCTATCCATCCGGCGGCAGCGCGGGTTGCGGTCGTCGGTCGTCGCAGCGCTGGCGGCATTCGGGCTGGCCGGCTTCGCGCCCGCCGAAGTGCCGCACAAGAAACTCCCGCCGGTCGAGCCCTGCGTGGTCACCGCGCGGTTCGTGTGCGCTGCGACGATCAACGAGGCGCGCGCGGACTACAATCTCGCGTTCGCCAATGCGAACAACGCGGCGACCACGCCGGAACGAACCGCGGGCCGAAAGCAGGCCGCGGCCGACTACAAGGAGGCGGTGGCGCTGGCTCGCGCGCAATACCGCGCGCGGCGGGAACTCTGCGAAGCCCTCGACGAAGAACGCTACAATCCGGTCATCGTCCCAGCCGACTTCCTCACCGTGGCGCAGACCGCCGCCGCGCCGAACCGCTTCTTCCCGCTCGTTCCAGGCACCACCTTCAACTATCGCGCCGAGACGCCGGAGGGCACCGAGACCATCTCGTTCGAGGTGACGCGCAATACCCGCACCATCCTCGGCGTCACCACCCTCGTGGTGCGCGACATCGTGAAGCTCAACGGCTCGGTGATCGAAGATACCGTCGATTGGTTCGCGCAGGATCGCAGCGGCAACGTGTGGTACTTCGGCGAGAACACTGCGGAATACCAGGACGGCCTGATCACCACCACCGCCGGTTCGTGGGAGGCCGGCGTGGCGGGCGCAAAAGCGGGGATCATCATGTTTGCGAGCCCGGTGGTCGGGACGGTGTATCGCCAGGAACTCTTCCTTGGTGAAGCGGAGGACGCGGCGGAAGTAGTCGCGCTCAACGAGTCGGTGAGCGTACCTGCCGGCTCCTACAGCGGCTGCTTAAAGACGCAGGATTTCACGCCGATCGATCCCGAGGTGTTGGAGTTCAAGTTTTACGCCCCGGGGATTGGCAGCGTCCTCACCGTCGATCCCGAAAGCGGCAAACGCTCGGAGCTGGTTTCCGTGCAGAGGAATTAAGCATCGCGCGGAAAGCGCCTGCGGCGGCGGGGTTCGGCGCACTTAGCGAAGCGGGTTCGCAGAGTGCGCCGACCTTTTCCCGCGTGGCCATCGCCTTGAAAGCGTCAGGGCGGGAACCAGACTCGGTCCGTTTCGCACGAGGTTGCGGGGTGATTGACGTTTCGAAAGAGCGACCATTCCTCGGTGACAATCGAGCGGGCTTGCGCGAGGTCGTCTTCAATGAGGCGGCGGACGAAGCGCTGCAGGGAGCGGTCGTCTTCGCGGAGCAATTCCTCGGCAATCGGGTGGGCGGACTTGGGATAGATGGCGGCGAGCGGCTCGAAGTTGTTATTGCGCCGTGGGACGGTGGGACGCGCGTCTTGCAGCAGGGTGCCGAGAAATTCCGCCGTCATCGCCGGCAGATCGATGGCGAGGACGAGCACCAGCGGGGATTCCGCGTGATGCAAGGCGGCGGCGATGCCACCGAGCGGGCCGAGGTCGGGGATGGCGTCCTCGATGATCTCGACGCCGGCCCCGGCGTAGGGGCCGTCGCGGCGGCCGGAGATGAAGAGTTCGGCAGGATGGAGCGCGCGGAGCGTGGCGAGTTGGCGCTGCCAGAGCGGCTGGCCGTCGATGAGGAGCGTGGCTTTGTCGCGGCCCATTCGCGTAGAGCGACCGCCGGCGAGGAGCACGGCGGCGAAGTTCGGGTTGGCGATGGGCACGGGGTCGCGCACAGTCATGATAATGTCAGACACCGCGCCATTCCGCATCAAGCACCTCTTCATTTCGCCAGACCCCCTCACTCCCCGGCACCGATCCCCATTCCGGCCGGCCACGGTGCGGCGGGCGCGAAAGCAAATTCCTAGCAGCAGCAGCAAACCGCCCGGCGAATTCGCCGGGAGGGGAGCTTTGCAAATGGGGCAGATTTTTGTGTTTCACGCAGATTCCTGACGGACCCGGGGCGCGAGGTTACGCAATTTTTTGTGGCTGACGATAGCGCGGGAGCCGATTTGCAGACGCCGAGATTGACCCACGCCTGCCTTCTCCTCATACCGTTAGCCGGACTTTCGTAACCGAGGATTTCGATGAAAAAATGTGTCTCCTTCCGCGACGTGACGCGCCTTCGCTCCACCGCATTTTCCGTCTGCTGTCTCCTGCTCGCGCTATCACGCACGGCATTTTCCGCCAGTCCGCCGCAGACTTTCACGGACTCGGACGGCGACGCCTATGTCGTCCGTCTCACCGGCCCCGGCTCGGCAGTCGTGACGATTGACGATCCCGACACGGACACGCGTGGCCCGATTTCCAGCCTCGCGCTCGCGGGCACGGACTCGACGAGCGTGCTCACCGTTGCGGTCACAAAAGTGGGCGATGGGCGCGTGAAAATCGGTGCAATCACCGGCATCGGCGCGGTGAATATCATCAGCGCGCCCGCGTGCGATTTGAACGGCGCGGGCATTTCACTCGGCGGCGCGACGCACTTGCGGCTGGGCGACATCGCGGCGGGCGCGAATATCGTTTTGCCCACGCGGACGAGGCCGAAGCCACTCGCGGTTTCCGCGCGGGATGTCGGCGCGATGCAGCTCACCGCGCCGGGCTCCACGCTCACTTTTCTGGCTCGCAGCGTGTCGGGAGGAGCGAAGATTTCCGCTCCCGTCATCGCGGCATTCAACGTAACGGCGGGGAATTGCGCGGCGGATATTTCGACGCCAGGGCGGCTCGTTTCGCTGTCGGTGAAAGGCGGGGATTTCATCGGTCACATCAGCGCTGCCAGCATCGGCTCGATCCGCATCTCCAAAAGCTCCGCGGGCACGGGCGGCTCGTTGCGCGACAGCGTGATTTCCGCGCGGACCATCGGCACATTGATCGTCACGCGCGACCTCGTGAATACGCTCGTCCTCGCTGGGGCGAAACTGGGCGCGGACTCCGCCCTCGGCGGCACCGGGGTGAATGCGGACACGTTCGGGCTCGGCAGCATCGGCACGGTCCTCATTTCCGGCTCGATGACGAATTCGATCGCGGGCGGTGGCTTCACTCCGCTGGATGGCAAATTCGGCGATGCCAACGATGGAACGCTCGGGGGAAGGATCGCGGCTTTTACGGTGCGCGGGCAGATGGATTCGCTGAGCCGTATCGGCGCGACCGTGCTGCCGTCAGTGGTTTTCATCAATCGCATCGCGATCCGGACGCGGCGGGATGTGCGCTTCATTTCGCGAAAGGTCATCATCCCTCCGCCGCCGGTGGCCGTGCCGCTGAGTGAGACGAGCGCTTTGCCCGCAGCCGCGGCGACCAGTTTTCTCTACACCGGGCCAAGCGCGGTGCAGACGGGAGTCGCGCCGGGTGCGATCAAGCGCGAGGCTGCGGCCGTGCTGCGCGGACGCGTGATCGGGCGCGAGGCGCTGCCGCTCGCGGGTGTGGAAATCTCGGTGCTCGATCACCCGGAGTTTGGGAAAACGAACTCGCGGGCTGACGGGATGTTCGACATGGCAGTGAACGGCGGCGGAAGATTGATCGTGCGTTTTGAAGCGCCGGGGCTGTGTCCGTTGCAGCGTCAGATTGATCCGACGCGGCAGGATTTCAGCGTGCTCGGCGATGTGGTGATGATTGGCGTGGATGGCGCGATGACGGAAGTCGCGCTCGGCGCAGCGGCACCGATGCAGATGCACGAGGCCACGATGCAAACCGACGCGAGCGGCCCGCGCCATGCGGCGCTCATGTTTCAGCCGGGAACGAGCGCGACTTTACTGATGCCGGATGGCACGACGAAGCCCGCGCCTTCGCTCAGCGTGCGTGCGACGGAATTCACCGTCGGCCCGAGCGGGCCAAGCGCGATGCCCGGCACACTGCCGCCGAACAGCGCGTACACATATTGCGCGGAGTTGAGCGCGGATGAAGCGGACGCGGCCGGCGCGACGACCGTGATGTTCGACAAGCCGGTGTATTTCTACGTCGAAAATTTCCTCCACTTCGACATCGGCATCGATGTGCCGAGCGGCCTTTACGACAAGACAAAAGGCGTATGGGAAGCAGGGCCGAGCGGGCGCATCGTCAAGATCGTGTCCATCACCGCCGGCGCGGTGAATCTCGATGTGGATGGCGATGGAAATGTGGATACCGGCGCGGCCCTCACCGCGCTGAACATCACCGCCGAAGAGCGCGCGCAACTCGCGACGAGTTACCCCGCGGGCACGAGTCTGTGGCGCGTGCCGATTCCGCATTTTTCGCCGTGGGATTTTAACTGGCCCTTTTCCCCGCCGCCCGACGCCGGGCCTCCGGGCGGCGGTCCGCCGAGCGGTGGCGATCAGCCGCCGAACGAGCCCGATTGCTGCGAAGGCTCGATCGTGGAAGTGCAGGCTCAGGTGCTCGGCGAAAGCGTCGGGATCACCGGCACGCCCTTTTCCCTGAACTACCGCAGCAATCGCGTGCCGGGCCGCAAAGCCGCCGACTCGATCAGCATCCCGCTCAGCGGCGCGACGATTCCCGCGTCGGTGAAACGGATCGAGATGGAAGTGAACGTGGCCGGGCGCACGTTCACGCAGGATTTTGCGGCGGGCGCGAATGTGACGGCGACCTTCGCCGCGTGGGATGGGACCGACGCGTATGGCCGCGAGACGCAGGGTCGCCAGTCGGCGAAAGTGCGCATCGGCTACGTGTATGATGGCGATTACCAGCGCGCGAACCGCTTTGGCTACAATGGCAACGGCATCGCGATCACCGGCGACCGGACGCGGCAGGAGATCACGCTTTCCAAGGAAGCGAGCGTGCTCATTGGGCCGTTCGACCTCACGCGGCAGTCGGTTGGCGGATGGACGCTCGATGTCCACCACGTCTATGACTCCGCCTCGCGCACGCTGTATCTCGGCGATGGCGGCACGCGCACGGCGGGGAGTGTGAATGCGATCATTCAAACCGTCGCGGGCAGCGGAGAGTTATTCACGGCGGGCTTCAATAACGATGGCATCCCGGCGACCTCGGGGCGGACTTTGCGGCCCGCCTTCCTCGCCGTCGGCCCCGACGGCTCGTTCTATTATCCCGACGCGGATATTCAGCAAATCTACCGCGTTGGGCCCGATGGTATCCAGCATGTGATCGCGGGCATCGCCGGCTCGGCGGGCTACAATGGCGACGAGCGATCCGCCCGCACCGCGCAACTCAACGCCCCCTTTGGGATCGCGCTCGGGCCGGACGGCACGGTTTATTTTAACGACGGCAACAACCGCCGCACGCGCAGCATCACGCCCGATGGCATCATCCACACGGTCGCCGGAACGGGCGTCGATGGTTACAGCGGCGATGGCGGACCCGCCACGGCAGCGCGGATTGGCGTGGCCATCAATCTTTCCTACGCGGCGGACGGCTCGCTCTACATCTCCGATTCCAACAAACACGCCATCCGCCGCGTCGGCACCGATGGGATCATCACCACCGTCGCGGGCACCGGCGTGCGCGGCTTCAGCGGGGATGGTGGACTCGCGACGGCGGCGCAACTCGGCTTTCCACTCGGCGCGGCGGCGGATGCGGAAGGAAATCTTTTTATCGTGGATTCCGAAAACCGGCGCATCCGCAAAGTGAGCGCGAGCGGCATCATCACCACGATCGGCGGCGATGGGACCGGCGCGGCGGCGGCGACGGATGCGGCGGGCGATGGTGGCCCGGCGATTTTGGCGAAAATCGGCGTCGATCGCCCCGGCTTCATTCTCGATCCGAACGGCCTGCGCGTCGATCCGCAGGGCAATATCCTGTTCGCCGATGCCGGCCTGCATCGCGTGCGCCGGATTTCGCGCGATGGCATCATCACTTCCCTAGCCGGCTCGGGCAATGTTCCGGTCACGCCCAGCTCGCCGAATGGCGATGGCGGGGCCGCGCTTCAGGCGAAATTCGTCAGTCCGACCGATGTGGATTTCGGCCCCGACGGCTCGATTTACACCATCGACGTTTCCACGTTCGCCGTCCGCCGCGCCGCGCCGCCGCTGCCCGGTTTTTCGGGCGGAGAAATCGCGATTGCGTCGGAAAACGGCGCGCAGCTTTACCGCTTTGACGCGGGCGGGCGGCATCTCTCGACGGTGAATACTTTCACCGGCGCGACGGTTTTCACTTTTAGCTACGACGCCGACGGGCAGCTCGTGCGGATCACCGATGGCGACAAAAACGTCACCACGATCCTGCGCAACGCGGCGGGCAGTCCGCTCGCGATCGTCGCGCCCTTCGGGCAAAGGACGACGCTCGCGGCGGATGCGAACGGCTATCTCACGAGCGTCACCGCGCCCGCTTTGCCCGCGCACACTTTCACGTATGACGCGGGCGGCGGCGGCTTGCTCACGGGCGAGACCGATCCCGGCGGACGCGCGCACACCTTCACCTACGACACGGCGGGGCGGCTCACGAAGGACGATGCGCCCGGCGCGGCCTTCACGGATTTTGAGCGCGTGGGGATTCCGCGGGGCTACTTCGTCACCGGCACGACGGCGCTCGGCGCGGTGGGAAAAGTGCAGGTCGAAAATCTGGCGAACGGCGCGGAACTCCGCACGAACACGGACGCGGCGGGGCTCATCACCACGGACTCGCGCGCGGCGAATGGCGTGAACACGACGACCAAACCGCACGGCACCGTGGAGACGACGACGCTCGGACCCGATCCGCGTTTTGCGATGCAGGCGCCGACCGCCGCGAAGCAAACCATCGCGACGCCCGGCGGCAAAACGCTGACGAAGGAAATCGTGCGCACGGTGACGCAGACCGATCCGCAAAATCCGCTGAGCCTGACCGCGTTTCGCGAGACGACGAAAGTGAACAACCGCGCGTCCACGCTCGATTTCGACAAGGCCACGGGAACCGTCACCGCGACGAGTCCGCTGAATCGCCTCTTCACCACGAAGATCGACGCGCAGAGCCGGCCCGTGCAGGTGATCGCCGGAAATCTCACGCCGCGCAATCTGACCTACGATGCGAACGGGCGGCTCAGCACCCTCGCCACCGGCAGCGGCGCGCAGCAGCGGCTGACGCGCGTCGCTTACAACACCGAGGGTTTCCCCGCGTCGGTGACGGATGCGCTCGGCCAGAGCGAACGCTACCGCTACGACGCGGCGGCGCGAATCAGCCTCGTCACTTCGACAGGCGGGAAGGCGATGGGGCTCGGCTACGATGCGCTCGGGCAGGTCACGTCCATCACGCCGCCGGGCCGGGCCGCGCATCTTTTCACCCATACGCTCGATGGCGAAATCGCGAGCTACACCGCGCCGGATGCGGGCAGCGGCGTGGCGACGACGGCGTCCACTTACAATGCCGACGGGCAGCTCACGACGACGCTGCTACCGGGCGGCGCGCTCATCGCGTTTGACTACGATGCGGGCGGGCGGCTCACCAAACGCACCGTGCCCGGCAACGCGACGACGATCGCACTCTCGCCCACGACCGGCCTGCGCACGAGCCTCACGGAAACCAACGGCGACGCGCTCACTTTCACCTACGACGGCGCGCTGCCCACGGGCCTGACGTGGAGCGGCACCGTCGCGGGTTCCGTGACGCGCACCATCGACCACGATTTCCGCACCGCTGCGCAAAGCGTGAACGGCGCAAGCACCGTGAGCTTCACCTACGACGCCGACGGCAAAGTGATCGCGATCGGCGCGCTCACGCTGGAGCGGGAGGCCGCGCTCGGGCGGATCGCGGGCTCGCAACTGGCCGGCGTTTCCGACGCGCGCACCTTCGATGCGCTCGGACAGACGACGGGATTCAGCGCGAAATTTGGCGCGGCGACAAACCTCTTCAGCGCTGCCCACACGCGCGACAAACTGGGCCGCATCACCGAATCCGTGGAGACACTCGCCAGCACTCCCGCCGACACTTTCACCTACGCCTACGACGCCGACGGCCAGCTCCTCTCGGTAAAGAAAAACGGCGTCACGCAAAACAGCTACACCTACGACACGAACGGCAACCGCCTCACCGATGGAGCCGTGAGCGCCACCTACGATGCGCAAGACCGCCTCACCCAGCGCGGCGGCACCGCCTACACTTACCAGCCCGGCGGCGAGCGCCTCACGCGCTCCAATGCAGGCGGCACGACGACTTACAGCCACGATGCGCTCGGCAATCTTCTGTCCGTCACGCTGCCCGGCGGCTCCGTCGTTTCCTACCTCGCCGATGGCGAAGGCCGGCGCATCGGGCGCAAGCTCAACGGCACGCTCGTGCAGGGTTTTCTCTACAGCGACGACCTGCGCATCGTCGCGGAACTTGATGGCGGCAACGCGCTCGTGAGCCGCTTCGTATATGGAGATCGCGAGAACGTGCCCTCCTACATGGTGAAAGGCGGCGTCACCTACCGCCTCGTCGCCGACACGCGCGGCAGCGTGCGCCTCGTCGTGAATGCCGCCACCGGCAGCATCGCGCAGCGGCTCGACTACGATGCCTTTGGCAATGTGCTCCTCGATACCGCGCCCGGCTTCCAGCCCTTCGGTTTCGCGGGCGGTCTTTACGATGCGCAGACGCGCCTCGTCCACTTTGGCGCACGCGATTACGATCCCGAGACGGGCCGCTGGATTCAGAAAGACCCGATCCTTTTCGCCGGCGGCGACACCAATCTCTACGGCTACGTCGGCAACGATCCGGTCAACAACATCGACCCGAACGGGCGCGGCCGATTCGGGCAAATCGTCAAGTTTCTGAAAAGTATCACCACCAACGCTTTCCTCAGGGCACAAAGCAAAGGCCTGCTGGGGAAATACCGGAACCTCGAACGGCGGGCGGACGAGACCAGAAAGCTGATCGAGCGGGCGGTGAAAAAGTGTCCGGTGGATCGGAAATCGGTCGTGGAACTTTACGCCCAACTCGCCGCGCTCGAGGTGGAAAAAGGTCTGCTAGCCAATGAAATCGTCGCGCTCGAAACGCTCATCGGCATCTCGAATGTGCTCATCGCGGCCGGGGAACTTGGGTCCATTCCCGTGGATAAGTATGTGGTCGATCCGGCAGTGGAAGCCATCCTGAATCCGATCTTCAATGGTTACCAGCAAGCCATCAACCGAGCCGGCGGAGGCTGATCGCGTGCGGCCAAATGGGTCTGATTGAAAGTTGAACTCTCCTCGATTCTGTGAGCAGCGGGTGGGCGGGCCTATCCGGACGCTGGCGATGCAAAAAGCGATTTGCAAAAATGAGTGTCAGCTACCACTTCACGCAGGGGCACGCGGCCCGCATTGGAACGATGACCAGGCGGGATGCGGGGCGGACGAGGACGCGACGGGAAATTGTCGCCAGACGAATATCGTCCGACAACGCCCGGCGCCCGGTCACGAGCGTTACGCCTGCTCCAGCAGCGCCCGCATCGCGGCGAAGCGATCTTTCACGGAATCCTGCGCGACGGGCGCGTTCAGGATTTGCGTCGCGCCGCAGCGCTCGGTCCACTCGGACGGCAGCTCTTTGATGAACGAACTCGGCGTGCAGGGCGCGGGGCTGCCCCATTTGATCCGGTGGCCGCACCATGTTAGCGCGAGCGTTTCGCGGGTCCACCGACCATGCGCCCGATCCCGTCGATCTTTGAGCTGATCCACGGGATCGATTGCGGTCGGACTTGAAGCACGACGGGGCTCACTCGGCTGGGTACCGGCAGAACCGACTCCACAAGCCTGCCCCCGCCCCCGCGGTAAGCCGTTGTGAGCCGACCCCCGGTCGAGGCAGCACCCGCTCACTCCCGCAGACGCTCCGGCTACTTCTTCTCCTCACTCACCCGCGGCACGGTCCACATCTTCTTGTTATCCACCTGCTGGAGCACCACCTGGTCTTCGCGGAGGTCGATGACTTTGTAGCTCGCGGCTTCGTCGCCGGGCCATTGGAAGGTTTCGCCTTGTTTCACCTTCACGGTCTTGCCGTCGGAGGCGGTGAGGATGGCGAAGGTGGCGGCGGTGCGCGCCGGCATGTCTTTGACCAACGTGAGCCGCTCCTTGGTGCTGCCGTCTTCCAACACGACCACGGAACGGTCGATGGGATGACCTTCCTTGTCGGTATCCTGAATCTGCTCGATGCGCTGCACGGAGAGCGCCAGGCCGCGGAGGGTGTCGCCCTCTTTCACGCTCTCGGTTTTGCCGTCGCCATCGGTGCGGCGGATGCGGGCTTTGCCGCCTTCGACAGCTTCCACGACGAGCGGCAACCGCACTTCGTTGAACTCCTTGAGCCGAATCTGCGGATGCTGGCCGGGAACGGAGTTCGGGTCGTTCGGGTTGGTGTCGGCGAGGAATTCGTCGCGGTTGCTGAAGCTGTCGCCGTCCGGGTCGGCGTCGAGCATCTTCGAGTCGTTGAGGTTGAGTTTGTGTTTCTTGAACCACGCTTCGAAGTCCGCATTGCCCGCGGTGCCATCGACGGGCGTGGACGCGCCGGGAGCGGCGGCGGGGTCCTCTTTCGTCACCTGCTCGGTCGGGGGGAGCGCCTTCTCGGCTTCATCCGCGAGATCGGCGTCCTGTTCCTTTTTCCGGCAACCGGCGGCAAGGGCAAAGACGGCAAGGAGCGTGGCAAAACGTAAGAGCGACCGGTTCATGACGCGGGGACATTGACCCACGTCCCGCGGAATGTGAAGCGGACTTACGCGGCGCGCCCCGCGGGCTCGACAACGAAGCAGACCCGGCGAAGCTCCTCGAGCCCGCCATGAACCCGCTCCGACTCGCCGCTTTTGCGTTCCTCGTTGTCTCGACCCCCACTGCCTTTGCCGCCGAGCGCTCGAAGAAGATCCTCTTTTTCAGCAAGAGCAGCGGCTTTGAGCACTCGGTGATCAACTACAAAATCGGGCAGCCGAGCCACGCGGAAAAGGTACTGACGGAACTCGGCGCGAAACAAGGCTGGGAGTTCACTTTTTCCAAGGACGGCTCGCTCTTTTCCACGCCCTATCTCGAGCAGTTCGGTGCGGTGATTTTCTACACGACCGGCGATCTCACCACCCCGGGCACCGACCAGCAGCCGCCGATGTCAGCGGAGGGAAAGCGGGCGCTCTTCACCTACGTGCGCAACGGTGGCGGTTTCGTCGGCACGCACAGCGCGAGCGATACGTTTCACACGAACAACGAAGAGAAGAAGGGTCCGGATCGTTACAAAAATTTCGGACCGCTGGCCGACGACTATGTGAAGATGCTCGGCGGCGAATTCATCAAACACGGCAAACAGCAGGTGGCGAAGATGCGCTGCGTAAACCCGAAATTTCCCGGCCTGGAGAAGTACGCCGACGGCTTTTCGTTCCTGGAGGAGTGGTATTCGCTGAAGGATTTCCCGCAGGACATCCATGTGCTGCTGGTGCAAGAGACCGAGGGCATGCCGGGCAAGGAATACCAGCGCCCGCCGTTCCCTGCGACCTGGGTGCGGAAGGAGGGGCAAGGGCGCGTCTTCTACACGAGCATGGGGCATCGCGAAGATGTGTGGACGAATCCCATTTTCCAGGACGTGCTCATCGGCGGTATCCGTTGGGCGCTCGGTGAGGTGAATGCGGACGTGCCGCCCAATCTGCTCACGGCGACACCCGGCGCGCTGACCAATCCGCCCTACGTCGCCCCACCGCCGCCGAAGCCGGCGCCGAAGCCGGCGCCCGCCGCGGCGAAGCAGTAGCGCGAGCACAAAACGCACATTTACTGGACGCCGCCCCGGCGATGGCGGATGGAGAGCGACTCACGGAGTGCGCCCGACGGCAACCTTCCTGCTCTAAGAAGGTTTCAGCCCGCTATGCCGCATCCGCCGATGGTCCAACCGACAATCTCCATTCACCGCACCGAGGAAGGAAAGTGGCGGTGTGTCGTGCCCCGGAGCAGCACCCCGTTTTTGATTCCGTATCTCCGCCGCCGCGGCCTCGCTTTCACCGCCGCGCCGGAAGGCGCGCTGGATCACTTCGACTTTTCCGGCGAACACTCCATCGAGGAGTTGAAGACCGTCGTCCGCGGCTTCGGCGCCCGCGTGCTCCGGCCCGGGGAAGTGGAAACCGACTAGCGGCCGCCTGCGGAGTTTTTACTTCGCGACCGGCGGAGCGGACACCGCGGCGCCCTTCGCGGCGGCGTCGAATTCGCGCCAGAAATCTTCCGCCGGCTGGGTGAGTTTTTTATAGGAGATGCGCTTCAAGCCGGGGTGGGCGCGCAGGAACCCGATGTCCTTGCATTGCATCGGGAGTAGCACGCTCTCGAGGGTGACGATGTCGAGGAGCGGCTTCAGGTTTAACAGCGCGGCGCAGCCTTCGAGATTGAGTTCGCGCAGGGGCGACTGGGTCAGCGGCACCAGGTTGTTCACCGCGGTGCGGCTCAGATTCAAGGTCTGCAGCGGCATGCCCGTGAGGGCGGAAAGATCGCGGACGTTGCGGCAACCGGCGAGCGAGAGCTGTTCGAGTTTCAAGCCGGTGAGCGGAGCGAGATTCGAGACGCGGGTATTGTTCAGACGGAGCGTTTCCAGTGGCAGATTGCTCAGCGGCCGGAGGTCGAGGACGAAGGTGCTTTCGAGGTTGAGAACCTTCAGCGGCATCTCGGCGAGCGGCGTGATGTCCTGCACCAGCGTGTGCCCGATGGAGAGCGTTTCGATGTGCAGGCCGGCGATCTCGCGGAGGTCGCTGATCTTGGTATCGTCGAGCGCGAGGCCGGCCACGGGCAGGTCGCGCAGTTTGCGCAGGTCGGGCTGCGGCATCTTGCTGAAGTCGACGTTAATTGTGTTGTCCGGATTCGTCTCGAAGCGTTGCTGACGCATGCCGCGTTTGTCGAAAGTCTCCTGCCACCGCTTGGCGAGCCGCTGTTTATCGAGCCCGTACTGGCTTTGCAGGCTCGCCGCGGTCGCGCGCCGGCCGAGACCGAGCAGGGCGCCGATGAAATCGGTGATGATGGTCGGCTTGATCTGTTCGTCGGTGCCGATTTGCGCGATCACCTTCCGGGTCAATTCGAGGCTCTGCTGCGCGATTCCGAGCTGCGGATTGCGGCGGAGCGCTTCCTCGTAGGCATTCTCGGCTTCGTCGAGCCGCAGCAGGCCCTGGAGGATGTCGCCGCGGAGGTTGTGGTAACCCCCCTCGTTCGGCACCTGCTGGATCGCGTAGTCGACCTTGTCGAGCGCCTCGACGAAGCGATTTTCATCCATGAGCTGCGAAGCCTCGGCGACGAAAGTAGGCGCAGTGCCGCGCAGTTCTTCGAGCCGCGCGGCGGCAAGCTGGCCGTTGGCGATGGCGCGGCGTTCGCTCACCAAGGCGCGGTTTTTTTCCGCCGTGAGCTGCACGAAAAACGCAATGACTGCGGCAAGAAAAAGCAGCCCAAAAAAGAGGCTGATATAGAATTCCTGCTGATGCCGCCCAGTCCAGAGCAGCGCATGCTTCAAGGGGCTGGCCCGCTCGGCTTTCGGCGCAAACCCGCTCTGGAAGGCCGCGACATCCGCCTGCAAATCCTCCACTTTTTGGTAACGATCCATCGGGTCCAGCGCGAGCGCCTTCATGACCACCGCGGAGAGCCCATCCGGAATCCGGCGGCCAGGGCAGTGAGAGAAAATGACCGTCGCCTCCTCCGCTTTCGTTTCTTCGGGCGCAGCGTCCGCGCTCGCGGCAACCAGCGGCCGGGTCGCACGACGGCCAGGCTTGACCGGTGTGTTGAAACTCGACGGTGGCGCGATTTGACTGTTGACGATCTTTTCCACCACCTCATGCACCGAATCGCCCTCCACCGGCGGTCGCAGCGCCAGCGTGGTGTAGAGAATGGCGCCGAGCACCCAGAGATCCGAGCGCGCGTCCACCTTCTCGAGTTCGCCCCGCGCCTGCTCCGGCGAGATGTAGGGCGGGGTGCCGACGATCAGGCCATTCATCGTCTCGAAGCCCCGCAGGTCATCGATTTTTTTGCGCGACGCGGTCACTTCCCCCTCCGCGTCCGGCCGCACCTCGCGGCGTCCGCCGGTAATGTTTTTCGCCAGGCCCCAGTCCATGACCAGCACCTCACCGAACGCGCCGATCATGATGTTCTCCGGCTTCAGATCGCGATGCACCACGCCCTTGGAATGCGCATAGGCCACGCCGTCGCACACCTTCTGAAAAATGGTCAGCAGCGTGCCGAGCGGATATTTGTCGATCATCCGCTGGTTGCCGTTGCGGATGCCGCGGATGACGTCGTCGAGGGTGATGCCCTTGACGAACTTCATCGAATAAAACGTCTCCCCCTGTTCATCGATGCCGAGCTCGTAAACGGGCACGATGTTCGGATGTTCGAGCTGCCCGGTGAGCTGCGCTTCGTCGATGAAACGCAGCACGTTCTCCCGCGAAAACTGCGTGCTCGTTTTCATCACCTTCATCGCCACGGTGCGGCGAATGCGGAGATCGCGCGCCTGCAGAATCACGCCCATGCCGCCGCGATTGATCGTGGTGATGACCTTGTATTTTTTCCCTTCGAGCTGCTCGCGCACCGGCCCCAGACCGAGATCGGTATCCCAGAGCGCCTCGCTCAACTGCTTCGCCGCGTCGTCGCGCAGCCGGATGTAAAGCCGCGCGGCGCCGATCTGCACTTCCTGATCGAGCCGCACGCGGGTCGGGAGCTGCACCTGCACGCCTTCGATGAAGAGGCCGTTGCTGCTGCCGAGATCCTCGATGACGAGTTCGAACGCGTTGAACGTCAGCCGCGCGTGATGCCGCGAGATTTGATCCGCATCGATCGAGATGTGGCAATTCGGGTCGCGCCCGATGATGTACTCCCCATGCTCGATCGCGAGTTTGGCGAGAAGTTCCTGCCCGACGTAGACCCAGATCTCGGCGAGAATTTCCCCCGGAGCCGCGGAATCGCCGGGCTCCGTATTTTCTAGCTCAGGCATCGCTGGCAAGCGTTCGTTCACGTCTGGCGGGAGTCAAGCAGGAGTCGGGCCGAAACGTGATTCGGCAGGGCATCGTTCATCCCGGAGAAACCCTCGCCACGCGGTTTCCGTTGCGAACTCTTTGGGAAAGATTCCCGCCGCGCCCGAGGCGCGGGCGATAAACGCCCAATGCGCGACGACCCACGCCTAAAGCGGCAGGCCGGGAATCGCCGGCGGCGCGTCGAGCATGCCCGGCGGCGGCGCGGCGGGCGCGGCTCCGGCATCCGGCATCGGCGGCAACCCACCAGGTTCGGCTCCACCGGCGGCGTCACCGGCGGACGCGGGCGGCAGGAGTTCCGCGGCGGACACCTCCGTTTCCGGCGGCTTTTTGTAGTTCGTTTTCCCCGGCGAATAGATGGGTCGGTAGAGCGTGGAGCACCCGGCGCAGAGGAAGAGGGGGAGACAGACGAACGGTAAAGCCGTCCTGAAAGGGCGAAGCATGCGTTCGTGTAAGCGAATCGCCGCTCCGGCGTCAACCTTCACGCGCCCAGTAATGCCTCAACGTCACTGACCGAGGTAGGGAAGCCGCGCCGCGGGTTCCCTGTCGATGAACACCTCCAGCCGGGGGAAGACGGTCTTCCACTCCCTCCCGCGTGGGAACCCGCGGCGCGGCTTCCCTACCGCAGCGGACCACTGCTTGGCGCGCGCGACGCCGCAGGGCGCCGCATGTCGAGCTCACGCGTGGGAACCCGCGGCGCGGCTTCCCTACCGCAGCGGACCACTGCTTGGCGCGCGCGGGGCCGCGGGGCGCCGCATGTCGAGTTCGCCGCGGTCGAATCCGGAGGAAAACCGCCCAACGAAACGCTCCGGCGTGACGCGTCCCTCGTAGCGATAAACGCCGCCGAAGATCGCCCCGAGATCGCGCTTGCCGCGAAAATCGAGCCCACCCGCGCGCCGCCGCGTCTCGAAGATTTCCGTGTAGCCGGTGGCGAAGCACAGCCAGTTTGCATGAAAGCGCGCGCGGTAGTGCGTGGCGTCCGCTTTCGTGAAAATGCAGCGCAACCGCCCGCCGCCCAGCGAGCCATCCTTGCGCCGGTGCATCTCGCTCCGCCACTCCCCGTCCCATGCGCCGGCCACCGGGTCGGCCCCGCGCGCCGGCCGCTGTGCCGCGGCCCGCCAGTCGCGGTCGAAGGACGAACACGCTCCCAACGTGAGCGCCCAGACGGCCGTCAGCAGTGAGAGCCAGCGGTTCACGGCGCCTTGAGCGTGCCGAGGAATTCCTGCATCTCGGCTTTTGTGCCCTTGAAGGCGATCATCGAACAAATGTCGCCACGCCGCTGGAGCGCCGCCGTCCAGGCGTCGTGCGCGATCACCCGCCACGGCTGATCCGCGGGGATCTCCACCCCGAAATCCGAGGCGCGGAAAACGTAGAGAATCGAGTTGCGGCGATCCACCGCCACCTGCGCGATGGCATGGCCATCGATGCGGAAAATACGCGAGCCGACCGCCGGCAGCGGCGCAAATTCCGGCGGCACGGAGAAGCCCTCGAAACCGCGCATGTAAAACCAATCCTGCAACCCGCCCGCATTCAGGGAGACCGGGTCGAGCTCCACGCCGCTCATCTTGCTCGTCGCCGCGAGCATGCGCTCCGCCGCTTCCCGGCCGGGAAATTTCTCCATCCGTTCGATGACCGTCCAGGCCAGGAAGCCGATGATCAAAAGCCCGCCGAGCACCGCCGTGAGCATCACGGGATTAAAGACATGCGACGCGGCTTTCGGCTTCGGCGCATCGTGGCGGGCGCCGGCGGCGCGCAGTTTGTGGCCGAGATTTTCCGGCGGCACGATCGAGCGGATGACGCCGAGGATTTGCCCATCGAAGTGGGTCTGCGTCGCGAGCGCCGCGGCCAGCGCGGGATCGGCTTCGGCCACGCGCACCGCCTTTTGCACGCGGCTGTCGGGCGCACGATCGGGGCGGTGCAGCGGGAGGAGAGCGGCGGCGTCAGCGGCGTTCATGAGTGGGCACCGCGGAGGAGGCGCTGCAGGCGGAGCCGCGCATCGGCGAGCGTATCCGCGAGCTGCTCCCCGGTCATCCGGAAGAGCTTGGCGATTTCCTCATGGGTGAAAGCGTCGAGATAAAACAGCGCGAGCGCCGAGCGGCCGGGCTCGGCGAGCTGATGAAAGTGCTGCGCCACGAGATAGGCCTCGATCTCCAGAATCTCCACGCGCGCGGCATCGCCCGGTTCGCGCAGCAGCCGCGGCGCCGGTGCGGCTTGCCCATTGGCCACGCCGCAGCTCTCGCGAATGCGATTTACGAACCACGCGCGGCGGCTGCACTCGTTGCGAATCTGCGGCAGTTCGCTCTCCGCTTTCACCAGCGCTTCGGCCATGACCTCCTCCGCTCGGGCGATGTGGCCGGTGAGCAGCACGGCGAAGCGGTAAAAATCCGCGATGATGGAACTGGGGAACGGAGCGTTTGGCAAAGCGCGACGGATTATGCGGCTGCCGCGCTCTTACTCAAGCGGCGAAGCGTGCGGGAGCGTGAATGGTGAATGGTGAATAGGCGCCCAGTCCGGCCATTCACCATTCACCATTCACGATTCCCCATTCCCCATCCCCCGCCCCACCCGCGTTGACTTGCCCCGAGCGCATCCGTATCTTCCGCGTCCTCGAAAATCGCCAAGTGAAGAACGTCCTTTTTGTCTGCACTGGAAACGTCTGCCGAAGCCCCATGGCGGAGGCGCTTTTGCGTGCCGCCTTGAAAGGGCGCCCCGATGTGGAAGTCGCCTCCGCCGGTGTCGCCGCCGCCTGGGGCCAGACCGCCAGCACGCACACCGTCGAGGTGCTCAAGCCGCTCGGGATCCGCATCGGCGACTTCCGCAGCCAGCCACTCACCGCGGATCTCGTCGACGACGCCACGCTGATCCTCGCCATGACCCGCGGGCATCTCGAAACGATCCAGATGTATTTCCCGGAAGCGGCGGACAAACTCTTCCTCGTTCGCGAATTCGACCCCGCCGCCCGCGGCGACCACCTCGACGTTCCCGATCCCATTGGCCTCGGCCTCGACGCCTATCTCGAAACCCGCGACCTCATTCAAAAAGCTCTCCCCGGCATCCTGCGCCAGATCGACCAAACCGAAACCATGCCCACTCCGCAATCCGCCCCTGCTCCTCAGACCGCCACGACCGCACGTCCCTTGCGCCTCGCCATCGCTGCCGATCACGGCGGCGTGGAAGTCAAGCAGGCCGTCCATGATCACCTCTCAAAACGTGGCCACGTCGTGCAGGATTTCGGTGCGCATTCCCATGAGTCGGTGGACTACCCGGACTTCGCGGAATCCGTCGCCCGCGAGCTGATCTCCGGTAGCGCCGACTTCGGCGTGCTCGTCTGTCGCAGCGGCATCGGCATGAGCATCGCCGCGAACCGCTACCCGCAGATTCGCGCCGCGCTCGTGGCCAATGCGGAAGATGCCAAAGTTACCCGCCAGCACAACAACTCCAACGTCCTCGTGCTCCCGCAGAATCACGTCCCCGCCGCGCAGGTCGGCGCGATCGTCGAGGCGTTTTTGAACACGCAGTTCGAGGGCGGCCGCCACGAACGGCGCGTGGAAAAGCTCGAGCACCTCGGCTCTTCCAACGCCACGCATCCTTCGCTCGCCGAGGCCGATCCGGAAATCTTCGCCGCCATCGAGCGCGAGCGCGCGCGGCAGTTCACGCATCTCGAACTCATCGCCAGCGAAAATTTCACCAGCCGCGCCGTGATGGAGGCGCAGGGCTCCTGCCTGACCAACAAATACGCCGAGGGTTACCCCGGCAAACGTTGGTACGGCGGCTGCGAGCATGTCGACGTAGTCGAGCAACTCGCCATCGACCGCGCCTGCCAGCTCTTCGGCGCCAGGTTTGCCAACGTCCAGCCGCACTCCGGTTCGCAGGCCAATGCCGCCGTTTACTTCAGCGTCCTCCAGCACGGCGACAAAGTGCTCGGCATGAATCTCGCCCACGGCGGCCACCTCACGCACGGCAACCCCGCCAATTTCTCCGGACGCTTCTACAACTTCTGCCAATACGGCGTGCGTCAGAGCGACTCGCGCATCGACTATGACGAACTCGCCGAAGTCGCCAAACGCGAGCAGCCCAAAATGATCACGGCCGGCGCCAGCGCCTATCCGCGGATCATCGACTTTCAGAAAATGAGCGAGATCGCCAAGAGCGTCGGCGCTTATCTTTTCGTGGACATGGCGCACATCGCCGGGCTCGTCGCCGCGGGCGTGCATCCGTCGCCGATGGCCTGCGCCGACTTCGTCACCACCACCACGCACAAATCTCTGCGTGGCCCGCGCGGCGGCATGGTCCTCACGAACAGCGAGGAGCTGGCCAAAAAGATCAACAGCCAGGTCTTTCCCGGCATCCAGGGCGGCCCGCTCATGCACGTCATCGCCGGCAAGGCGGTCTGCTACCTCGAAGCCCTCCAGCCCAGCTTCAAGGTTTACCAGCAGCAGGTCGTGAGCAACGCCAAGGCGCTCGCCGCGGGCCTGGCCAAAAACGGCTACCACATCGTGAGCGGCGGCACCGACAATCACCTCATGCTCGTGGACCTGCGTCCGAACGGCCTCAACGGCAAAATCGCCAGCGAGACGCTCGATAAAGCCGGCATCACCGTGAACAAAAACGGCATCCCCTTCGACACCGAAAAGATCACCCTCGGCGGCGGCATCCGCATCGGCACGCCCGCCGTGACTACCCGCGGGCTGAAGGAAGAGCAAATGCTCGAAGTCGCCGACCTCATCCACGAAGCCCTGACCCAGCGCGAAGACGAAACCGCCCTCGCCGCGATCAAGGAAAAGGTCCGCGTGCTCACGCAGCGTTTCCCGCTGCCAGGGTAGAGCGGCAGACCGCCCCAGTTCGGAGTCCCGGCTTCAGCCGGTTCCGCCCGGCTACGGGTGGCGAAAGCGCCGCGCGCCTCACCCCCGCGAACCACCCGCACTCCCCAGCAGCGCCGCCCGCGCCCCGCGCACCTTACCCGCCGCGTCCTCCGCCGTCGCCCCAAACGCCACGAGATGCCCCATCTTCCGCCCCGCGCGTGGGCTCGTCTTGCCGTAGAGATGCAGCTTCACCTCCGGGAACGCCAGCGCCGCCGCCCAGTCCGGCTCGCCCTGCATCCAGAGATTGCCGAGCAGATTCGCCATCGCCACCGGCCGCAATAACTCCGTCGACCCCAGCGGCAGCCCGCACACCGCACGGAGCTGCTGCTCGAACTGGCTCGTCACCGCTGCATCGAAGCTCCAGTGCCCGCTGTTGTGCGGACGCGGCGCCAGCTCGTTGATCAGCAAGTCGCCGCCTTTCGTCAGGAACATCTCCACCGCGAGCAGCCCCACCAGATCGAGCTTCTCCGCCACCGCGCACGCCAGTTCCCGAGCGGCGCGCTCCACCTTCTCCTCGCCGAAAGGCAACACACTTACGTCGAGGATGTGATTCGTGTGAACATTGCGCGCCACCGGGAAGGTTTCCATCTTCCCATCGATCCCGCGCGCCACGATCACCGACAGCTCGCACTGGAAATCCACATACGCCTCCAGCACCGCCGTCTGCCCCTGGAAAAGCACCCACGCTTCCACCAGATCGTCGCCCGGCTTGAGCTTCCGCTGCCCCTTGCCGTCGTAGCCAAACGCCGCCGTCTTCAACACCGCCGGCAGCTCGATCCGCTGCGCCGCGCCCACCAGCTCCGCGGTGTTGTTCACCTCAAGGAACGGCGGCAGCGGCAACCCGGCCTCCGCGAGGAAACGCTTCTCTCGCAGCCGATGCTGGCAGAGGTGCAGCACGCGCCCGGCGGGTCGCACCGTGCAATGATCCGCCGCCCACTCGATGCAGTTCGCCGGGATGTTTTCAAACTCGAACGTCAGCACGTCCACCCCGCGCGCAAAGTCCCGCACCGCCCGCTCGTCGTCGTAACGCGCCGCCACTTCCCGATCCGCGAGCTGGCCCGTCGGCGTGTCGTCTTCGGGGGAAAACGTATGCACCCGGTAGCCCATGCGCCGCGCCGCGATGGCAAACATGCGCCCGAGCTGCCCGCCCCCCATCAGCCCGATCGTCGCCCCTGGAAAAAACACCGGCGCCGTCATGGCAGCTCCGCGGCGAGCACGTCGGCGGTTTGTTTCGTGCGGAAAGCGATCAGTCGTTCCCGCAGAGCCGCGTCATTCAGCGCCAGGATGCTCACCGCGAGCAGCCCCGCATTGCGCGCCCCGGCCGCGCCGATCGCCAGCGTGGCCACCGGGATGCCCGCCGGCATTTGCACGATGGAAAGCAGCGAGTCCACCCCACGCAACACCCGGCTCTCCACCGGCACGCCGAGCACCGGCAGATGCGTATGCGCCGCCGCCATGCCCGGCAGATGCGCCGCCCCACCCGCACCCGCGATGATCACCTCGATCCCCCGCCCCGCTGCTTCGCGCGAAAACGTCGCCAGCAACTCCGGCGTGCGATGCGCCGAGACCACCCGCTTTTCCACCGGCACGCCGAATTCCTCCAGCGTCTCCACGGCAGCCCGCATGGTCTCCCAATCGGACTTGCTGCCCATGATGACGGCGACGCGCGCGGTGGCGGAACTCATAAGCGCGACATTTGCGGCACCGGCGCGAGCGATGGCAAGACAGCGCTGAACTTTGCCCCCACTTCCCCGCGCGCCGGGCTGGCATCCGCCCCCGGCTCGCCGTATCCATTTCCCCACCCCCATGGGCGTCCACGAGATCAAACCCAAGCAGCTCCGCGCACTCCTGCTCCTGCTCGTGCTCGTGCCCTTCATCCCGCTCGTGCTCATGCTGCGCTTCATGGTCGATGCCCTCGACAGCGCCCGCACCGCCGCCCTCGAACGCACCGCCAGCATCTACCAGCAGGCCCTCACCAACTCCCTCCCTTCGCTGGAAAAACATCTCGCCACTCGCGTCAAGCCGCCCCGCGCCGACGACGTCTTCGCCTTCTACCGCGAACTCTTCTCCACCGAGATCGGCGTGCTCCTCAGCGAAACCTCCGGCAAGCCGCTCGTCCCTTCCATACGCCCTCCCGGCCCGCTCCTCGCCCACACCCCGCTCAAGCCCATCGGCCAGCCGTGGCAGCTCCAGCTTTACCTCACCGACCAGGCCAGCGTGAACGACGCCATCCGCGAGCAATATCGCACCTACGCCTGGACCGCCGCGATCACCGCCTTGGGAATCTGCATCATCGCCGCCGGCGCCGGCATCGCCGTGAGCCGCCAGCTCCGCCTCCACGAACTCAAAAACACCTCCGTCGCCACTGTCGCCCACGAGCTCCGCACCCCGCTCGCCTCCATGCGCATGCTCGTCGATACGCTGCGCGAAGGTCGTTACCGCAACGAACAGCAGGTCGCCGAATACCTCGACCTCATCGCCGCCGAAAACCTCCGCCTCAGCCGCCTCACCGACAATTTCCTCACCCTCTCCCGGCTCGAACGAAACGAACACGCCATCCAGCTCACCGCCACCCCCGCCGGCGAAATCCTCGACCGCGCCGTCGCCTCCATGCGTGCCAAACTCGAAACCCCCGGCTGCCACTTCACCCTCGATGTCCCGCCCGATCTTCCCGCCATCGTCGCCGATCGCGACGCCCTTTCCCTCGTCGTCGCCAACCTCCTCGACAACGCCGTGAAATACACCGGCGACGAAAAAAAGATCACCCTCCACGCCCGCGAAGCCTCCGGCCGCGTCTTCATCGCTGTGCGCGACAACGGCATCGGCCTCTCCCGCGCCGAGCGCAAAAACGTCTTCCGTCAGTTCTATCAGGTGGACCAGAAGCTCTCCCGCGCCCGCGGCGGCTGCGGCCTCGGCCTCGCCCTCGTCCATCACATCATCGAGGCCCACGGCGGCCGCGTCGACATCGAGAGCCAGCTCGGCCGCGGCAGCACCTTCACCATCTCCATCCCCCTCGCCACCCCACTCTCTCCGATCTCCTCATCCTCATCCTCATCCTCTTAATCTTCCTCAAACTTCCACCGCAGCGCAGAGGAGGAAGATTAAGAGGAAGAGGAAACCCTCCGAACCTCCGCGCCTCCGCGCCTCTGCGGTAAATAACCCCATGGAAACCATCCTCATCATCGAAGACGACCCCACCATCGTGCAGACCCCCACTGCCGCTCCCCTCTCACTCCAATGAACCGCAGAGACGCAGAGGCGCAGAGGAAGAGGAAACCCTCCGAACCTCCGAACCTCTGCGCCTCTGCGCCTCTGCGGTGAAATAACCCCATGGAAACCATCCTCATCATCGAAGACGACCCCACCATCGTGCAGACCCCCACTGCCGCTCCCCTCT
>Ga0209181_10001984_pt1 | contig 34164 bp, 26 predicted proteins | sample MAT05_FD_187208 | JGI IMG/M metagenome (GOLD analysis project Ga0209181, IMG submission 187208) | Freshwater microbial communities from Lake Fryxell liftoff mats and glacier meltwater in Antarctica - MAT-05 (SPAdes) (version 2) | ecosystem: Environmental > Aquatic > Freshwater > Ice > Liftoff... | reverse complement strand
ATTTTTTGTTTGTACACGCATCCTGCCGGAATGGGAATATCAATAACTGCATTAAACTGATTCCGTTTTGCGAATACGGTCACTTTCATTTCCACGGGTTCTCCAGCGGTAAGTTGGTTTTGTTTGGCCGCGGGTATGTTGCATGTTATTTTAAATTCATTGGCATCACTCACAGGGTTGTCAGTTTTAAATTTGCGATTGGATGCAATATAAACAGGTGCACCTTTATGTTTGATATTCAGCGTTTCTCCTGGTTTCAATGTGTATTTTTTTGGCATACTCCTTAGAGAAACCAATTCTCCATTGGCATAAACTTCTGGGGTTAACTCTTTTTTAATGCTGCTGTCATTCATTGCTTCGGCAACTAGCGCTTCCGCGGCATGAATCCAACTATTGCCATAGCTATTGCTTTCCGAACCCATGTAATTTACCAATGCTTTTCGACGGCCGGACGTTGCTTTGGCATCGAACAAAATTTGCCAAGCTTTAAAAGTGTTCGATACATCATCCGTAACAGGTGCATATCTCCAATCCCAACTACCAGCCATCATTAAGTTGCCTTCAGGCGTGGTTTGCATTAAACCGTTAATCTCAGATACAGGCACTTTTTTGCCTAACAATTGTTGCAAGCGATACAATTTTAATTTGTTGGAAATATCCAATTTGGAAGGCGAAAAGATTTTCATAAAACTATCATAATTTAAAGTGCGTTTCATGTTTTTTAAACAAAGCAAATATTCCAATCTTTCCATTCCTGAAACTTGGGGCAATTGTTTTTCCATGTTCTTTGCCGTGTTTAACCAAGTATTGTTTTCAAAACCCATTTGATCTGCGCGAAACATAGCATCCGCAACTGCGGTGCTTACCATAAAAGTAGATTTACTGCCTTTAAACCAACCAAAAAATCCATCATCGCTTTGCGATTTTTTTATTTTAGACATGGTTTCTTTAATTTGCTTGTCCTGCAAAAATGGAATGGAAAGCGCATTGCAAACCGATTTTTTAATCAGTAAAGCCGTTAAAAAATGGGCCAAACTGTGGTTGTCATAAGCAGGCAAATTTTCTATTTGTTTTAGCATATCTAAAATCAATGCCAATTTGTGGTTATACACAACCACTTCCATCCCAATGTCCCCGCTGTCTGCTTTAAACGTTAGGCTTGTGTCTAAAAGAATTTCATCAAAAGAACTTTTCCCACCAATCACACTTGCTGCATTTATCCATATTTTGCGCATTTCTGCGTCGCGGTATCCGTTAGCCAATTCAAAGGCACTTTCTACAGACAATGTATCCCCTGGTTTTGAGCCAATGACACGCATACTATCGGTATAAAAATCTTTAAAAGAAATGTCTTTGTCCAATGCAATTTGGTTGTATTTTAAATTGTATTTTCCGGTAATATTTTTACCCGTATAATTCATGATTTTACCATAGGCCATTAATGAATCTCCTTCGGTTAAAAACAAAGGCAGTGCCAGCGTTGTAACAATAGGCTTGTAAGACTTAACGGTAATATCCCCCAGTCCGCTGTGGCGTTTGCCATCCATGGCTGGTACAAAAGTGCGCCAGCTTGTAACGTTATCTGGGTATTTTACAGAAAAACCTGCCTTGCCCTGTTTGTTCGTATAAAAACTGGGTTTCCAATAGGCATAATCTTTAAAATCTTTTCTTGTTTTTTTCGCATTGTTATCGCCTGCCAAAAGATTCATTCTATCCTCTTCGCGCTTTTGATTTGCACTGGCCCAACCCAAAGAATATTCGGTATCCAAAAAGTTTTCTTCAAACGCTACTTCGGGTTTATTTACGCTAAGAAAACCATGAAAAATGGACTCGGTGGTTTTCATGGAAATAGCATCCAATGAATAACTACCTATTGCATCAGAACGAATCATTTTCCCAGGTGACATTTTTTTCTCATATGCCATTCTAGGTGCATTACCTCCCCTGCCATTGTCTTTAACACCATAACCATTGGCCATGGGCTCAAAAGTAGTCTCTCCAATTTCTGCTTGGTCATATAAAATATTGTTATACGTAAACCAGGCATAGGGTTTCATTTCTGCTTGCACCAAATGGTTAAATCCAGCTTTAATTTCCAACGCATAATGCAACCAATAATGGTATTTTTCCCCTTTGATTTTTAACATATAAGTGCCAGGCAATAAGTTGTCCATATTAAAGCGGCCTTCACGGTTGGTAAAAGCACCACTCACAAAAACGCCATTTCTTTCCAACACAACAAATGCATTTTCTACAGGGAATTTAATGCCAGGACCTATTACCGTTCCTTCTATGGAGGTTGAACCTTTTACTCCCCGCAACGGAATTACCACCAAACCTTTATTTACACTGGGCGTATCTATCCATTTTATCAAGGCTTCGCGGGTTAAATTTTTCGCCAATCGGTCGTAAAATATATATTCCCTTTGGCCTAATTTTCTGAATTGTTTCGGATTTAATGTTAAAAACAAATTTACACTGCTGTCGATGGAAATATTATTTACCAACCAAGTGGTATCATTCACTTCCAATACCATTTTGTATTCTTGTCTCTGCTTAGCAGGTGCTATTGTCCATAAATTTCTCCTTGCATTCATCCCTATATCGGCATAATTGTTGCCAAAACTGCTGTAATTTTCTAAGTTGGAAAAAGAGGAGTCTTGTCTGTTAAATAGCCATAGTTTAATGGGGTTAAAATCGCTAGATATGTACAAATGCATCAAACTATTGTACACTTGTTTGGGTTGATTTGGACTGTAATTGGTGTATTGAAATTCTGGCAAAGCACTTGGGTAATGTTGCGGCTCATAAGGTGGCGGAATTGCAGGTTTTGGCTTCGTTGTATCTTTATAATAAGGGTCGAACCAAAAGGTATTTAAATTGTAATTCAAATAGTTTTGAGCTTGGATATATTTTACGTTTTCGGCCCAATTTTTCAGTACATCTACCACTTGGTCATTCTTTGTGAAACTGAGGGCATTTCCTGGTTTAAATTTAATTAAGTGCGAGTAACCGTTTTTCCATATCAACTCTATTTCGTCACCTTCATTTACTGGCCCTAAAAGCATATAGTTTTGTTGTGTGGTAAATTTGTTTCTATTTGCATTTCCAGTATAAATATTGGTTGACAATTGCACAAATTTGTTTGCGTTTTGCAAAATACTTCCATACGGGTAACCCCATTGGGTTTTCCCATTTATTTTTACTATAAAAGTATCATACAAAACATTGTCGTAGCGGTAAACCAAGGTATGGTTATAAATGGATTTAATCTCCTCTTCGGTGAGCATTCCCATGTTTGTGGTATCTCCAATTTTCAACAAATCCAATGAATCCAAATGGAAGCATAAAAAATTCTTTTTGCCTTCGGTAATTCGCACGTTTTTAAATTGATAAACACGGTCGAAAGTGCGAATTTCGAATTTGTATGTACCAGATTTTATCCTTTTCACAGCGCTACCCTGTCCGCCATTGGGAAATATGGATAGAAAAGTATCGTTCATTTTTACCCATTGTATTTGCTGGCGCACAGATTTACCGTGGGCATAAAAATCGATTTCTGTGGATTTGTGCGGCGTCGTATCTGTCAAAACTTGAAATCCTTTTTCTGGATAGACCAAATTAAAAACTTTGTTTTTGCGCAAGAAAAAACCACCAATTTGCCAAGGTTTTAATGCAGATGTGCTGTACAATTCAATTTTATACAAGGGCCAATTTTGTGTCGGCAATGGTTTCTGTGTTTTCACCAAACCCATGTAAGGAATGTCTGGCGTAGTAATGCTTTCCATTTGTGTATTTACAGCCCACGCCGCTAAATTTACTTTATTCACCGGTTTGCCATAAGCGTTTTTTACAAATATTTCAATGGCTACCTCTTGTCCAGGGTAAACCGTAGTGGGTTGAATGATTTCTACTTTTAATTCTTTTTCCGCCAAATGGAAACTTTTGCTATAAAAACGAGGGGAAGTAACGCTGCCTTCCAATATGCCGTATTGTATATGGTAGGATGCTTTTTTCTTGTCTAAAGTATGCCAATTTAATTGGGTACTTTTTCCTTTCGCCACCAAAATATTGTTGCAATAAATTCTATAAAAAACAGGAATGTCTTTCGCCGATTTAAAATAAATATTGGCTGAATCATAGGTGCGTTTGCCCCAAACTTCTGGCAGGGTAGTTTGGCGGTAAAATGTGCCAGTCAAAGTATCTCCTTTATAAATATTGGCACTAAATACATTGGGCGGAAGGTATAAATTTAGGGGTGTTTGAAAAACGGAATCTACCAATAAGTCTTTTTTAGAATAAATTTTAATGCGCATGGTTCTCTGCACACTTTCCATGTTGTACAATCTTTTTACGCGCAGGGTATCGCTTTCTAAGTTGGCTTCTTGTCTATCGCGGGTGGTTTGATACCGAAAACTCCCACTCCCTTCGCGCATCTCATTGTCGGCGGTCAACAAAATGCAACGCACTTCAAATGTTCCGTCCAAAGGCATAAAAACAGAATCTGGAATTTCGAAAACCGTCACACCCGATGGATCGGTTTGTACAGAAACAGAATACCAATTTTCCATTTTTTTGAAGGGTATCACCACAGAATCACCATCGGTAAAATTTACATTGGATAAACGCATTTTGAAGGTGAGTTTTCCATCCATTATGGGCAGTCTATTGGCGGTGGTTGCAGAAGCATAAAACTTAATGCCTTCCCCAGGAGTTACCAAAGCTTTGTCGGCTCTAAATTCAAAAAAGATATCTTTCAATTCATAATTTTCCAACATTATGTTTTGGTATTTTACAGTGGTTCTTTGCTCAGTCAGCAGCGCCATGGTTATGGGTTGGTCTAGTGTAAAGCTATCGTTTATAATAATGTATCCATGATAATCCCCTTTATTCGCAGGTTTAATTTCTATTTCTCTGGCATACCCGCTGTAATTTTGATAAAGTCGAGCAATGAGTTTTTCTTTGATGGGTTTGCCTTTCGTATTCACCAAAAAACTTTTAAAAAACAAAGTATCCCATTGTTTATATCTTGGTTTATTGGTTACCAAATAACCCTGGTATTTTATTTTTGCGTAATTGTAGCGGTCTTTAGGGGGTTGAGTGTTGTTCGTTTTGTCTTGGTACCCGTTTAAATGTGAAAGTGTAAATATGCCATTTCTTTCTATTCGCAAAAATCCAAAAATATTTTTCCCCGCAATTTTATATCCTCCGATGCTGCTATCATAGGGACAATTTGACGTGTCCAAATGCACGGATGCATTGTAAACTGGCAACCCAGCGGTATCTTCTACAAAAACAAATGTTTCATAACCTATACGGTGCACCCCTGCATTAAAAAGTGGATTTTCGATGATTTTGTAGCTGACTGTATTTAACGTATTCACCGTTACTTCAATAAAATATCCATTCTCTTTTATATCCCATACATGAAAGCGAGGCCAACATTTGGCATACCTATTTTTATCTGAAAAAGGGTGAATGGGGAAGTCTTCAATGGGTTGTCTAAACAAGGGTATGATACTGTCGGTATGCACTTTGCCTACTAACCTGGTGTATAGAAACTGGCTGTCTATCTTTTCCGGATGTTTGGCCACAAATTCCATTTGCTTGTCTGTAAGTTTGTATAAAAGCAAATAGGGGCCATTCATTTTTTGCTGGTAAAGCGGCTGTGCATAGAGGTTTACCGACAATAGCGGCAACAAGAAGAATATAATTCGCTTGGCAAATTGCATGCTTCGAAAATACAATCTCTTTTTCATAGGTTGTTCTAGAATGTGTAAATGGTACTTTTGGGGTGATAAAATGGCGGACTGCATGTTTATGTGAGTAGATACGCAAACGCGGAGAAAGGTAAATGGGGGGTGAGCAAAAAATCACCTTATGAGAAAGTTATTTACTAACTTTGAAAAGTGAACCGTTGTGATTTGATAGATCTAATAAAAGAAATACTATGGAAAACGAGGCCAAGTCAGACGAACAAATTGAACCTATACAAAACCCGGTTTCTGTAGAATCATTTTATTTGCAGGAAGATGCTTTTGAATATGTAAAGTTATTAAAATCGCAGGGTGTTTACTGTGAAATTTACAATGAGGGTGGACGGACTATTGAAGTATACATAGGTCAAATGAATGCACCAACCATACATTTAATTGTAGATGAATCGAATATGAAGTGGGCATTGGAAATCATTGCAGAAAATGCTTCGGAAATGGATACAGAAGAAACTGGAAAAGAGGAAACTATGGCACTTGAAATGGCCGAAGAAAGCCCCTCGGAAAGAGAGGATGTATTGTATCCAAAATCTGGAACAAAGGCATCACTCAGTTTGTTGATGGTTGGCTATTTGACCGCATTTCTAGGTGGTTTTTTAAGTATTATTATCGCCTTTAGACTTATGAATTTGACCAATGAATATGCAGGTGGAGAAAGGCGTTTTTATTATGACGCAGCAACACGGATGCATGGAAAAATTATTTTAATTTTGGGAATTATTATTTTCTCCTTAGGGTTGTTTTTCTATTTTACGGAATTTAGAAACAATTAAAAAAGGATTAACAATTTAGGAATTAGAAAGCAATTTAGAAAATCAATAATAAATAAGGAATATCTTAAATGACGAAATATATAGCTGTATCAAATTTGAAGTATTGACCGGTTATAAGAAGCCCAATGCGAAGAAGAAATAATGAAAACAAGGTAAAGCATTCTATACCATTGACTTTAATTTTAGCAATTGTGAATATTCATTTCTACAATGCAACCAATAGAATTGGATATAAAAACAATTCTATTGACTGCTGTCTATAATAGGTATATCGATTCCTTGTTGCGCATTGCTGTTTGTAACACTGATTCAAATAAAGACTTTTATGTTCCAAATTTGAATTTAAGCGTAGAATAGATTGCACATGAGGCAAATTGTATTGTTTTACTAAAATGCGGAAAACGAGCTTACGCGGAATAAAGCTTGATCTATAAATTTATAACGGATGGTGCTTAATTAGCGTAAATAGAAAAAAACAAATAGTTATCGGCTGTGCCGTTGAATTGCTAATAAATCTACAAAACAACCAGCTAGCCAATCTTGAACTATTTAAATAGATACATCCCTGTTTTATATAGATGCTATTAAACTTTGGTTATGCCACTTTCAATAATAGAATAAACTTTTGCAAAATAGGATATAATGCCTGCCGGTTGCCATTTTATACTAGCTCGGTTTAATTTGCCACCGACTTTTGTCGAGGCCATGAAAATGGTTTGTCTATCAAAAGAACAAATAGAAATCCAATGGTTCTCATAATTTATTAGGGTAAATCATTGCATTTGCGACAAAGTTGTTAATTTTGAATGCCGATTGCTATAAAAAACAAAGACGTAATTTCCTTAATTAAAAGAAATTCAATAAGATAATTCCTAAAATGCAGATTCCGCAGCATACCTTTAGAGAAATGGGGCTAAATGAACCCATGGCAATTTTAGCCACTTGGGAAGTCCCGCATTTATACAATATTGAAGAAATCCACTCGCATAATTTTTATGATTTGCTGATTTTTAAAAAAGGGGGTGGAACCCATATTATTGATTACCAATCAGAATCTATTCAAGACTGCGCCATACATATTGTTTCAAATAACAGTACACATAAGGTAGAAAGAAGTAAAAACGCAATAGGATTTTCTATACTGATTAGCAATTTATACCTAGAACAGTTGCAAAATTTTGACAATAACATAGATTACCAAACGTTCTTTAATCAATCGCGGTTTATAAATTTGACAGTAGAAGATTTTGATTCATTGAATTATTTAATAAATGAATTAGAATCTCAGCATGACAATCGTTCTTATTTCTTTAACATTCTGGCGTCATTTTTGAGCAAATTGGTGTATTTGAGTTCTAAAAGTACTCCTATAAAACCTTTGGACCAACAAATTAAACTTTTTTTAAGTTTTATAAAAGAGAACTATTTGGAAAAAGAAATATTGGATAAATTTATAGCAACGTATAACTTGAATAAGTTGACTTTTACACGCAAAGTAAAAAGCGATACTGGCAATACAGCCCTGCAAATTATTCAAGAGAAACTGCATTTAGAAGCCAAAAAAATGCTATTTAACACAGACTTAAGCATTAAAGAAATATCCATTCAACTTGGTTTTGAGGATGAATCTTATTTTGGAAAACAATTTAAGAAGCAAGAGGGTATTGCCCCGCTGGCATTTAGAAAAAAGTACAAATAGTACTATAAATAGTAGAAAACGTAATACAATTATTGGCTATACCCGTCTTTAATTTGTATTATGAAAAAACACGTGTTTGTTGCTTCAATATCTCTATTGTTCATTGCTTGCACCAAGCAAAAAGCTAAAATTACACCAAAAAATGTGGATACATCCATTAATTATGCAGTTCACATAAAACCCATTGTAGATTCATTTTGTATGCAGTGTCATAAAGCTGGATCGTTTTATTTTAAAAAACCGTTAAATGCCAAAGAATGGGCCATTAGCGCAAAAGATGGGAGCCTTAATGATAGGGTTTTTGTGAAAAAAGATATGCCACCTCTAAATGCTCCAAAACTGGGTGAGACTGATTTAGAAACGCTTAAAAATTGGATAAATACGGGTGCTAAATAATTAGTTAATGTGAAAAACAAACCACAATCCATAACGACCATAGCATTTATTGCAGCTTTATTTTGTTTTACCATTGCAAAAGCAGAATGGACAAAACCTGCCCAAAAAGGGGTAAAAGGGGCCAATTCATCCTTTGCTGTATCAGAAATGCTGCGATTTGCTTGCAAGGGAAAATACATTTACAAAACAACAGATGGCGGTGTCAATTGGCAATTAGACTCATTAACTATTGACACCAAAGACAAATTTGTTTTACCGCAAATTGCTTTTGTTAATGCTAAAATTGGTTACATCCTAATAATTGGAAAAACAAAAAATAATATTTATGAAAATATTTTGTACAAAACAATAGATACGGGTAAGTCATGGCTGGTTTTGACGTATCTGAACACACTTGATTTTACAGCGGTTTTGACACCCATAAATACAAATGAAATGATTATAGCCTCAGAAAAAACAGGGTTACATTTGTTATATTCAAATAATAGCGGTTCTATTTGGGTTAATTTAAGCACGTATTTGCCCGATTCAGGGAATTTTAAAATAAAGATCGAATCGGATTCAGTCTGGTATTTGGCTTCGCTTAATGGACTGTATAATTCTATGAATAAAGGATCCAACTGGGCATTGGTAACCAAAACTGAACTCTATTTTGCTTCAGATTCCAGTAATTTTCATTTTATTTCGCATGTAAATATTGCAGATTTTCAAATATTGGACAACCAAATAAATATTTTATACGACATTTACTATGCGGGTTGCGGATCCTACTACGATCACTCCGTTTTATTGAGGTATAGCAATTATAAAAACAACGGGGAAAGGGACACTTTTCCTGAAATTCGATTGGAGGAAAACAGTAAAATTTGTTTTATAGGAAAAGATACTGGGTATATATTTTCAAACAGTGGAATATTTAAAACCTTCGATGGTGGTAAAAGCTGGTTTAAAGTTTATACAAATAGCGACGCCGACGGATATTTCTCTCATTACGCAAGCGGAAATGGGATTTTATGGATGTATACCACAACCGGAGTATTGATAAAAAACAACAATTTCGGTTCAGACAGAAATTTAATTGCAGAATTTTTAAATAAATCAAATAGCGTGATTGACGTTTTCCCAAATCCGAGCAATGCTGAAGTGAATTTTAAATGGATGGATAACAAAACGGGCACCTGGATATTAAAGTTGTATGATATAAATGGCAGAATGTGTTTTGAAAGTTTGCCGATAGATTCGAAGGCATTCAAATTGGAAATCTCTCAATTTCCGAAGGGTATATTTACCTACGAAATTGTTGCAGAGAATAAGTATATATTTGGCAAATTAATTGTAAACTGAAAAAACAGAGGAGGAAGAAAATAGGGTAAATTGAACGATTGCAATACCAATAACTAACCCCCAAACGATGGCTCCTTTGGATTCATTGCGCACGGCACCAACTCCCTTTCCATCCATTTTACGGTGTGCCAACTGCCCAGTTTATATCCTGCATTTTTATGCATGGCCATATCTGTAAAACCGCAAGCAGCGTGTAAAGCAACGCTTGCATCATTGGGTAAAGTAATGATGCCATAGGCAAGTGTGAAATTCCTTGAAATCAATTCATTCATTAGCGCTAGATATAAGGTTTTGCCCAAACCTTTTCCTTTTGCCTCATCCGCCATATAAATACTCGTTTCCGCGCACCACCGATAGGCGGCCCTTTCTCTATGCGTGCTTGCATAGGCATAGCCTTTTACTATGCCGTTTTCTAGCAAAACCAAGAACGGGTATTTTTTGGCTATGCCGCTTACCCGTGTTGTAAATTCTTCCAAGCTGGGGCTTTCTGCTTCAAAGGAAACGGAAGTGTCTTCTGCAAATGGCTTGTAAATTTGATGGATTTGGGGAATGTGGGTTTCCTCTAAGTTTATAATTTGGGACATTGGAGGCGCAATTTACAACGGCTTTGATAAAAAATATTCTGTATCGTATTTTCCCTTATATTTGTATCTTAATCATTATTCATGAAAAAAATATTTCAGTTCAGTTTGTCAATGCTAGCCTTTGTTTCAATGCCCTTGGTTGCCCAAATTACCATCGGCCAAAGTGCAATGCCTGTTTCGGGTGACACCATTCGCTACTCCACGGCAAATATTGTTGGGGCTGATTTGCTTCTAAAGACAAAGGGAGCCAACAAAACCTGGGACTATAGTGGTCTTAAACCAAACGGTCAGGATATGTACAAGTATTTGGCTTCCAGCAAAACGCCCTATGCTTTTTATTTCATCAATCAAATAGGCTTAAAAGCGGCAGATAGTATTGGTGCAAGCACTTTTACATTCAAAAATTTGTATAACTTTTATACTAAAAACTCCACGGTATTTAAGGCAGAAGGTTTGGGGTATAGTTTTTCAGGGATTCCGCTTGCTGCAAAAAATACAGATGACGACGAAATATATCAATTTCCACTGGATTATAACGACAGCGATATCAGTACTTTTCGGTTTGTTTTGAGCATTCCTGGCCAAACCTTATTTACGTATATCCAGGCCGGCAAGCGCACCAATGTGGTGGATGGCTGGGGTAGTATTACCACTCCTTATAAAACGTATAGCAGTGTGTTGCGTGTCAAAACCTATTTGGATGAAATCGATTCTTTGGTTACCACGTTTGCAAAAATTCCAATTCCACGCAAACAAGTGATTTACAAATTTCTTTCCACCACCGAACATATTCCAGTACTTGAAATTACGGGCACGGAAACGCTTGGAGTTTTTACTGCCACGCAAATTAGATATAGGGACAAATACAATGGGATGCAATCTCCCTTTAGACCCCGTGCAAATTTTACCGTGAACAAAACTTCAGGTGTGGTGAATAAGGATACATTTAAATTAACCAGCCGTAGTGTTTTGGCTACCAATTATCAGTGGCAGGTTACCCCGTCGAATGGTTCAGTAAAATTCGTTTCTTCAACAGGCCCAAATACCCAAAACCCAATTATGGTATTTACAAAAGCGGGCCTTTATACTGTAAGTTTATTGGCAACCAATACTTTTGGTACCGACGATACTACCGTTGCGGATTTGATTGCGATTACCGACCCAAATAGCTCCACGAAATCAATTTCTGAAGGTTCAATCCAAGTGTATCCGAATCCAGTTGGGGAAAGTATTTCAATATCTGGATTAAATGTGGATGCAACCATTTCCATTGCAGATGTATCGGGTAAAAATATTTTGGACATTAAGGCTCATTCTAATTCGGCTATAGATGTAAGCCATTTAAAAGCGGGTCTTTATTTTTTAAACTACATGGATGGATTAAAATCTGGAACTGTGAAGTTTATAAAACAATAAAATTTAAAATATTGATTCATCAAAGCCCAATCTACAAAGGATTGGGCTTTTTCATTGTTTAAAAACAGAAAAAGTGAATGTTAGTTCGTTTCTCTGCATGAAAAACAATATCTTCGCACCACCATTTAAGAACAGTGAGAATTGCAGTTTTAAAGGAGTCCAGGGATGGCGAAAGACGGGTTGCAGCAACGCCGCAACTCTGTGCCCAATGGACCAAACAAGGCCATGTTGTGGCCGTTGAAAGTAACGCAGGCATTGCCGCAAATTATACAGACGAAGTTTACAAACAATCAGGTGCCAGTGTAGGTTCTAGGGCAGAAGTGCTTGGCGGAGCCAATTTGGTTCTAAGGGTGAATCCACCTGTTGGAAGTGAAGTAACCGAACTGCCTGAAAATGCTGCTTTGATTTCTTTGCTTTACCACAGAAGCAATCCACAGTTGGTTGCCGACCTAAATGCGCGAAAAATATCCATGTTTTCCTTGGATGCAATTCCACGTATATCTCGCGCCCAAAGCATGGATGTATTGAGTTCGCAAGCCAATCTTGCTGGTTACAAAGCGGTAATAAAAGGCGCGGAAAACTTGGGTAAAATATTTCCAATGCTTATGACCGCTGCAGGTACCATTACACCGGCAAAGGTTTTGATTTTTGGTGTGGGTGTTGCCGGTTTGCAAGCCATCGCTACCGCCAAAAGGCTAGGGGCAGTGGTTGAAGCTACTGATGTGCGGCCAGAAACCAAAGAACAAGTTGAAAGTTTAGGGGGTAAATTTATAGAAGTAAAAGGTGCTGAAGTTGGCAGCGAAGGCGGATATGCCAAAGAAGCTACGGAGGAATACCGCCAAAAACAGCGCGAAGCTGTAAATAAAAGTTTGGCCTTGGCTGATTTGGTGATTACCACAGCATTGGTGCCCGGCCGCAAAGCGCCAATTTTGATAGATGATGAACAATTGGCCTTAATGAAACAAGGCAGTGTACTGGTGGATATGGCCGCAGAACAAGGTGGAAACTGTGCAAAAACAGAAGCCGGTAAAATTATTCAAATCAATGGCGTTACTTTAATTGGCTCCACCAATTTGCCTTCAGAATTGCCCATGAATGCCAGCGAATTGTTTGCAAAAAATATAGATGCTTTGTTAAAGTTAATCGCACCCAAGAATGACTTACAATATGACATGAATGATGAAATTGTTCAAGGCTGTTTGGTTTGTCATGAAGGAAAAATATTGTTAGGAGAACCTGTAAACGCGTAAATTAAGAATGGAACAAATATTAGAATTTATCGGCGAAAATATTACAATGATTTATTTAATCATTGTAATGATTTTTGTTGGAATTGAATTGATTACGCATGTACCCAGTGTTTTGCATACACCTTTAATGAGTGGTGCAAATGCAATCCACGGCGTTGTTTTAATAGGTGCAATTATTGTGCTTGGCCACGCCGGACCAGAAGATTATTTTAGTATGGTTGTGGGTTTTGTAGGTGTAATTGTGGGAACATTAAACGTGATTGGCGGTTTTGTAGTTACAGACCGTATGCTTGAGATGTTTAAGAAAAAACCAAAGGGAGGTACCAAATGAAACATTTACAAGAATTGTTTTATCTAATTGGTTCCGTAGGATTTGTTCTAGGACTTAAAATGATGGGCAAACCAGATTCTGCCCGCAAAGGAAATTTGGTTGCCGCTGCTGGAATGGGCTTTGCACTTATCGGTGTTTTGTTTTTGAACTGGTCTACCGATTCTGAAAGTTTTCAGATCATTGGCAATATTGGTTTGATTTTAGGCGCCATTGCAATTGGTACCATCATAGGTTGGCTTATGGCCCGCCGCGTAAAAATGACTGCAATGCCAGAAATGGTATCTTTATTTAACGGAATGGGTGGTCTTTGTGCTGCATTGATTTCTATTATTGAATGGCGTAGTATTACCGCAGAGATATCAAGCAATACGAATGGTGGCATTATTGCTGACTTTGTTGGAATGGGACATTATTTGCCCATTGTTGCTGGTTTGATTATTGGAACTATTTCCTTTATTGGAAGTATGGTGGCTTGGGGCAAACTCAGTGGAAAATTGGCTGATTTTAGATTCCCAGGTCAACAGTACATAAATATCCTAGTTTTTGCCGCGATTTTGGCTTTGGCTTTTATGAATATTAATACTGAAATTGGTGCAGATGGTTCCATTAGCCCAATGTGGTTTTATGGCACTATAGCTGCTGCAGTTATCTATGGTTTACTTTTCGTTTTCCCTATTGGTGGCGCAGACATGCCTGTTGTAATTTCACTTTTAAATTCCTTTACTGGCGTTGCCGCTGCCTGCGGTGGATTTCTGTACCATAACAATGTAATGCTTATGGGCGGTATTTTGGTAGGCAGTGCAGGTACTATACTTACAGTTATTATGTGCAAAGCCATGAACCGCAGTTTGGTAAATGTGTTGATTGGAGCAATTGGCGGAAACAATTCTTCCGCTGCTGCAAGTGGTGGAAAACCAGGTGGAACCGTTCGTGAAGTGCAAGCCACTGATGTTGCCATAATGATGAAATATGCAACCAAGGTAATTATTGTACCCGGTTATGGTTTGGCAGTTGCGCAAGCCCAGCACGTGGTGCACGAATTAGAAAACATGCTGGAAGCGGAAGGTGTAGATGTGAAATACGCCATTCACCCTGTAGCTGGCCGTATGCCAGGTCATATGAATGTATTGTTGGCAGAAAGCAATGTGAGTTATGACAAACTGGTTGAAATGGAACACATCAATCCGGAATTCGCAACGACCGATGTAGTTTTGGTCGTAGGGGCAAACGACGTTGTAAATCCAGCGGCTAAAAATGACCCAACGAGCCCAATATATGGCATGCCTATATTGGATGTTGAAAATGCCAAGCAAATCATCGTGCTGAAGCGAAGCATGAAATCAGGTTATGCTGGTATAGACAACGATTTGTTTTATGATCCAAAATGCGGAATGTTATTTGGCGATGCCAAAGACAGTATGCAAAAATTGGTGAATGAATTGAAGGTGGTTTAAAAACGATAAAAACATTACTAAAGGGCGCGTTTAGTTGCCCTTTTTTTTATGCATTACATGTAACCTTTGTTGCCGTTTTATGTAAAAGAGATATTACTTTTGTATAGTCTTATGAAGCGCATATTATTTAGCCTCCTTTTCATGCTTGGATTCCATGTTGGCTTTGGTCAAAGTTATTATTATCAATACCAGAATTATGGATACAAAGATCAAAATGGGAGCAATAAATTTTTAAATCAAGAACAAGATGACGCTGGAATAGGCGAGGGTTGGAAAATTGTATTGGATTCGGCAAAAACAGACCGATACAGCAAAAGCATTAAAATCCCATTCGCGTTTTCATTTGCTGGAGTACCCGTAAGTCATATCAAAGTTTCCTCCACAGGTTTTGTGACTTTTGACACCACGGTGTCTGGCACGCCATCCAGTCAAGCGGAAAATTTGCCTTCGACAAAACTGCCCGATAAAACAGTTTCAGTTTGGGGAATCAATGGCAAGGGAAGTAACGACCAAGTTTTAACCAAAGCATTTGGTTTTTCGCCCTTCTTTCAGTTTTGGGTAAAATTCAGTTCATACTCCACCCCTGGCGACACCACCGGCAGTTGGAATTACTGGGCCATTGTGTTGGAAGCTTTAACGAATAAAATGTATGTCGTAAGTATGAATTCTAACAATGCTACGGGCAAATTTGTGGCACCAAAAATGTTTGCCGGTGTACAAGAAAATCAAGCCACAGGAATCAATTTTGCCCCAATTTCGAATACTTTGCCAAGCACAAATTCTTTCAAAGACAATAAATATTACGAAATTTATTTTGGCAATCAGTTGAGCAGAGATTTGGCTATGATAAGTCTTACTGGTCCAGATTTTGTTAAAGCAAATGAAAATGCCGAAATTCATTATCAGTATTTTAATTTTTCAAAAGACACAGTTGATTCATTGTATTATTGTTACCGCATGAATGGCGGACCTGTGACTAAAAGTAAAAGTACTTTAAAATTAAAACCTTCTGGAATTGGTGAAGTTGTTAACGTAACTTTTGTTAAGTGCACAGCTCCAGTTGGATCAAATAATTTATTGGAAGTTTGGGTGCAAGAACCTAATGGACAAGAGGATCAGAACCATGCCAACGATACCTTAAAAATAAATATCTTGTCGGTGGGTGGAACGTGGGCAAAATCAAAATTGCTGGTAGAGTCAAACACCGCAGCGTGGTGCGGTGAATGTCCTGCCGCCGATTTAAAACTAGCAGCATTTAAAACAAAATTTAATGATAGTCTGATTCTTGTAAAATACCATACTTTGGATAACATGTCGGGCAATGGCGATTCTTTGGTAAATCAATTTTTTGAAAAAACCAACAGCAGTTCATTGAATCGTGAAATTGACAAATTGGGAAATTTAAAACCCTTGGTTACGCAAAATATAACAGATAGCATTATTTCAAAAAAATTATTGGCTGCAAAATCGCCAGTAAATGTATTTTTGTCAAATGTAAAAATTGATACATTAACTGGCGATTTTACTTTTAAAGTAAAAGTAAAATTTGTCGATTACTGTCCAGCAAATATAAATGTGGGCGGCATTGCCATTGAAAACGCGGTGCGCGGTGTGGGAACGGGTTGGGATCAAGTTTTGGCTGGCTCACTTTCATCCAATATAAACAGTCCGTTTTACGCAAAGGCCAATCCCTTAAAATCCTATTACCATGATGATGTTGCGTGGAATTTGACAGGGGGTATAATGGGTAAAAAAATAGCCCACAATGGGGTTTATAAACCTGGCGATTCTTTGGAAGTTTCTTTTGCTTATAAATACCCAAAAATATTGCAGACTACCATTGTTTCCACATCACCTTATTCACCCGTTGGTAAAATTTATAGCTACGGAAAACCCAGGGATATGAAGGCAGTGGGCTATGTTTCCATAGAAAATGGCAACGAAATGAGTTATAAAATTCTGAATGCCAATGAACAACAAACTTGGGATTTTGCCGCGAGTGTTAAAAAGCAAATTACCAGTAAACTTACAGTATATCCAAATCCAACAGAGGGGGTTTTTTATGCAGAAGTTGAAAATGGAAATTACCAAATAAACTTGTTTTCTGTTTCTGGAGCCAAATTAATGGACGAAAATGCAACTGCCCATTTTGGTGTTCTAAAAATAGATGCAGCCAATTTAAACCGGGGTTTATATTTCGTTCAAATCATTGCAAAAAGTGGACTTAAATTCAACAGCAAAATTGTTGTAAAGTAATTTTTTTCGGTTCCGTTTTTTAATTTTAAGGATTATTAATTAATGATTAATAGCCAGTGATTTGTGCTCCTACTTTCATTTGTGCCCTGTGTGGGCTATTTTTTTAAGTCAAAGTAGGTATATGACAACCCAAAACCACGACCTTTGTTTTTTCTTGGCAACCCTTGAGGGTTTTCCTTTTTTTTAGGTCAAAAAGAACACAAAGAATATTTTATTTAGCGTTAAGTTTTTAGTTTTATTTTTGCCACAAAGGCTCCAAGACACGAAGATTTAAACACTGCACTTTTTGTTTCACTCAGTGAATCTTATTGAGCTATTTATTTTGAATTCTTTAACCAATATTAATCTTCAAACCCCAATAAATCTCTTGCTAAATCAATGGCATTTTCTGGATTTTCAATTGGATCATAACAGGTATTGCCAAGGCAAACAAATATCTGATTTTTATTTTCCTTAAACTTATTATTAAAAATGGGCAAATCACTTTGATTGACTGCCGCGCAATAAATTCCCCAAGAAGGCAAAGTCTTTTGAATCATCATTACATTTTCCAACGCATTCGGTCCTGTACATTCTATTTGCAACAATCCTATAGCTTCAATTTGCGCAGCCCTCGCCCAATAGCTATACCAGCCTGGGTGCTGTTTTACTTGTTGCTTAACGGATGTCAATTGTTTTTTCCCAATATTAACCCATTCATTTTTATCCAACAAAACACCCAATTTTTGAAGTTGGATACACATCATGCTATTTGCACTGGATATAACATCATCACCTAAATCTGTTTTGCGCAAAATGAGTTTTTCTGCAGTGTTTTCGGTGAACCAAAAAATTCCATTTTCTTCATCGTAAAATTCATTAATTAAAGTTGTGCTAAGTGTCTCTGCATAAAAGATCCATTTAGAATTTTGATCCAACTCAAACAATGCAATCAATCCGCCCACAAAACAAGCATAATCTTCCGCGAAAGCAGCAATACTCGCTTTGTTTCCTGCAAAAATACGCCACAATTTTCCTTTACATTGAAGATGATTCCACATCCACTCTGCCAATGATTGTGCCTCATCCTTCCAAGTTTGATTGTTCATGTACAATGCCGCTTTTGCAAGGCCTTCTAGCATCAAACCGTTCCAAGCCGTGATGATTTTATTGTCCAATCCTGGTCTATTGCGTCGCAATTGGATTTCTAGCAATTTATTCTGAATCCGTTTAAACGATGCATTGAATTTTGCAATATCCATATCCTTTTCTTGCAAAATTTTAGGAATCGCATGAGGCCAGTGCAATATGTTTAACCCATGCTCCCAATTTCCTTCTTCTTTGCAACCAAAAATATAGGCAGCCATTCCATAATCTGCTTTGTTCAATGCTGATTTTAATTCTGCTGCTGTAAAAGTATAATATTTCCCCTCAATGCCATCGGTATCGGCATCAAGTGCAGAATAGAATCCACCGGTTGGCGACTTTAATTCATGCAAACAAAAATGAATTGTATTTTTAACGACCTCCTTGTATTGGTATAAATCTGTGTAAGAAAATGCACGCGCATAAAGACCAATAAGTTGGGCATTGTCGTACAGCATTTTTTCAAAATGCGGTGCAAACCAATATTTATCCGTACTGTATCGGCTAAATCCGCCCCGTATTTGATCGCAGATTCCACCATTGGCCATTTTTAACAACGTGAGGTTTGTAAATTGCAAGGCTTCGTTTTGTCCCGTGGTTAAATAATGATCCAATAAATATTCATAATTGTTGGGCATTGGAAATTTGGGAACCCTGTTTGGACCTCCATCGTCTGGATCAAAATTGGCACTTAGTGCGTCGTACATGGTTTCTAAATCCAGTCGTGTAAATGTATCGCTACCCTTTTTTTCAACCAAGCTCATTTCTTGCAAACCCTTTTCAAGATTTTCGGCATAGGCATAGGCCTTCTTTCGGTCGCTTTTCCACAAAGCTTGTATTTGCAGCAGCACTTGGGTCCAACTTTCATTTGGAAAATAGGTACCTGCAAAAATGGGTCGTTTGTCTGGCAGGCAAATTACATTTAATGGCCAGCCACCTCTGCCCGTCATCAATTGGCAAGCATCCATGTATACCATATCCACATCAGGCCGTTCTTCGCGGTCTACTTTTATATTCACAAACCATCGGTTCATGATTTCTGATGTGGGCACATCTTCAAAACTTTCATGCTCCATCACATGGCACCAATGGCAACTGCTGTATCCTATACTTACAATCACAGGTTTATCCAAATGATTTGCCATTTCCCAAGTTTCAGGGCTCCAGTCAAACCATTCTACCGGGTTATGGGCATGTTGCAATAAATAGGGACTGGTAGAATTTATTAGGCTATTCGTGTATTCGTGGTTTGTATTCAATGGACTTTTTATTAAATTTGAATTCCAATGGGCAAATTACGTTTATGCTTGCTTTGTTTGTTGCCTTTTCAAATTGTTTTTGGTCAGAATTTTCCGATTGATACAATAAAAAGGCATGGATTTGTGGATTATAAAGAAGCCGCAGATACTTTGTGGTCTCGTTTGGCGGGTAAAAAAGTAACATCGCTAAAGAAATTTACAGTAAGTGAAAAGAATTTCATTTTGGAAACACGCAGGTACGATACTGCGGTTACATTGCAAATGATCCATGGGGAATGGCTGATCTATTGGTACCATGTAGATAAAAGTTTCAAAAAAGTATTTAATGGTTTAAAAAAAGAAAAAATTGATTTCAAAAAAGCAATATTAGATACCGTGCTACTTTACAAAAACAAGGGAAGCACAGATTTACAGCGAGTGGAGTTGTATTTTGTTAGAAATAAAAAACGCGGGTATATTAAATTTCAACTGTGGCAATTAAACGACCTTTGGTACTTTAGCGATCGTATGGATTTTGTGGAGGATCCTATGCCGGTGAAATTGAAGTGACTTTTTCGTCATAATCAAACAGAAGCCCAGCGTTTTACCTGCCATGGACCTTGGTAAATAAATCCAGTGTACACTTGCACCAAGTCTGCTCCATTTGCTATTTTCTCTTCCATATCCGCCTCGGTTTCAACTCCTCCCACGCCAATAATAGGAAAATCTGCACCCAAACTTACCCGTAAATAATGCAGAATTTCGTTGCTTTTCTTTTTTACCGGTTGACCACTTAGCCCGCCTGCACCTATGTCCTCAAGAATGCGAGTTGGAGTTAATAAATTTTCACGAGAAATGGTTGTATTCGTGGCAATGATTCCGTCTAAATCTGTATTTTTTGCAGTTTCAACAATCTCATCCAAAGCCTCCACGGTTAAATCTGGTGCTATTTTTAGAAATACAGGTTTCCGGGTAGGTTTGGCATCACGCAATGTTTTTAAAGATAGAAACAATGCCGTCAAAAATTCTTTATCCTGCAATTCTCTTAAACCCGGGGTATTGGGTGAGCTTACATTTACGGTTATATAATCCACATGATCATAGAGTGCAATAAAACATTTTACATAATCTTTAATTGCATTTTCATTGGGTGTTATTTTGTTTTTACCAATATTTCCGCCAACAATCAATCCTTCTGGTCTATGCTTCAATCTCCTCACCATTTGATCCAGTCCTTGGTTGTTAAAACCCATACGGTTGATCAGCGCATGGTCCTTTTTTAAACGAAAAAGTCTGGGTTTGGGATTGCCTTCTTGAGGTAAGGGTGTTACAGTGCCCACTTCTACATGCCCAAAACCCAGTTCTTTAAGCAAAGGAAGCCATCTTGCGTCTTTGTCAAAACCTGCTGCCATGCCAATTCTATTTGGAAATTCAATGCCACAAAGGATTGCTTTTTGTGAATGAGAAACTTTAAAACTGCTTCGCAACAATGTATTTATGCCAGGAATTTTGAGTGCAAAAGACAACAAGTCCATGGCTAAATAGTGGGCTTTTTCCGCTGGAAATAAAAAGAAAATAGAACGCAGAATTTTGTACATTATATTAAATTTAAACCAATTTATTTTTAGATTTTACGAATTAAAAATTGCATTGAATCAATGAACAATCAATGTTTAAAATGTCTTATTCCAGTTACAACCATGGCAATTCCATTGGCATTGCAATAATCAATGCTCTCCTGGTCTTTGATGCTTCCCCCTGGCTGCACCACTGCTTTGATTCCCGCTTTATCGGCAATTTCAACACAATCTGGGAAAGGGAAAAATGCATCACTTGCCATGGATGCACCTTCTAACTCAAACCCAAACCGACTTGCTTTTTCAATGGCTTGGTTTAATGCATCTACTCGGCTCGTTTGTCCAGTGCCACTGGCCAACAATTGTCCATCTTTTGCCAACACAATGGTATTGCTTTTTGTATGTTTTACCAATTTAACGGCAAATTCTAAATCACGAAATTGTTCTGAAGTTGGCAACATTTTTGTAACCGTTTTCATGGTTGCTTCTGTTTCCAATGCAGTATCTCTGTCTTGCACCAATTCGCCATTTAATACCGTGCGATAAGTAGGCGTTTTAAAGGATATATATTTCGACCGCATTACAATCCGATTCTTTTTGGCGTTTAAAATTTCGGCAGCTTCTACATCATAACCTGGAGCCATCAATACCTCAAAAAATAGGGTGTCTATCTTTCTTGCAGTTGCCGCATCGATGGTTTGGTTCGTAGCCAATATACCTCCAAATGCGCTTACTGGATCGCATGCCAATGCCGCATCCCAAGCTTCACTCACCGTATTTTTTGTTGCCACTCCGCAAGCGTTGTTGTGTTTGATAATTATAAAAGTAGCACCTTGGTTTGGATCAAAATCATTCAACAAACATTGCGCACTGTCTACATCCAATAAATTATTATACGACAATTCTTTGCCTTGTAATTTTTCAAATGCCGCTTCTAAATTGCCATGAAATTCTCCTTTTTGATGCGGGTTTTCGCCATATCTCAGAGCATAAATTTTGTTGCCGGCAAACCAATCGCCAATTTGCTTGTCATATTTGCCGGTGGTTGCAAACGCGCGTTGCGCAAGTTCACGTCTTCCTTCATCCGAAATGCCACCATTGCCTTTGGTCAATTCTTCAAGAAACCATTGGTAATCTGATTTGTTTGCAACAATGGCGGTATGCTTAAAGTTTTTTGCGGCTGCTCGAATTAAAGAAACGCCACCAATATCTATTTTTTCAATAATATCTGCGTCGGTTCCACCACCCGATACTGTTTCGGCAAATGGATACAAATCTACTATAACCAAATCGTAAAGCGGTATCTCGAATTGCCCGATTTCTTGCATATCCTGTGCTTCTTCTCTTCTAGCAAGAATGCCACCAAATACTTTTGGGTGCAAAGTTTTTACCCTACCTCCCAAAATAGAAGGATAGCCGGTAACGTCCTCTACTGCTAGACAAGGAATTCCTAGGTCTTCAATAAATTTGTGTGTACCGCCAGTTGAATAAAATGTTACTCCATTTTTGTGAAGACTATGAATGATAGGTTCTAAGCCATCTTTGTAAAACACCGAAATCAGTGCAGATTTAATTTGTGCAGCCACGCTGCAAAATTAACAGGTGATTGCTGGCTTACCTCATCCGAATAGAAGAGGTTTTAGACAATCTGTAAACAGAATGAAAAATACCAAGTAAATCACCAAAAGCACTGGAAGCAATAATGGAGACTTTTCTGCACTCCGCAAACAACGGTTTTATTTTGTATTGTAATGATTTAAAAGGTTTTGCTCTGTAAATAGGCGAGTTCACTAAAGCGAATCAAATCTTTTCCTCTGCTGTCTTTGCGCCCCTGTCTTTGCCGCAGGCAGGTTCGCGTTCCATTTTTTGCTTTTAGGCAAAAAGGAAGACAATCTCCAAAAACTAAAATGCATCAATAAATATCAGTAAAACAAATTGCACGCGGGTTCTACAAATTGTTATTTTTTTGAAAAGGCTAAACTCGATTTTATTTTTTCAAATCCAGCGCGGGTTAGAGGGCTTTTGCCAAAGGCATTTTTAAATTCAATTTCCGTTAAATTTTCCCATTTTTCTGCATTCCATCCTTCCCAATCTGAAATAGGAGAGAAGCGGGGCTCCAAATGGGGGCTCCCAAATCGATTCCAAGGACAAACATCCTGACAAATATCACAACCAAAAATCCAATTTTCGGTTTTCCCAATGAATTCATCGGGTGTTTCAGTTTTTAATTCAATGGTAAGGTAGGAAATACATTTACTTGCATCTATCACTCCGTCAGCAACAATGGCCTGCGTAGGGCATGCGTCTATACAAGCGGTGCAAGTGCCGCAATGGTCGGTTGTGGGTGAATCTGCCTCTAGTTCTAAATTACAAATGAGTGTAGCAATGAAAAAAAATGAACCTTCGCTTTTACGGAGCAGCAAACTGTTTTTTCCTATCCAACCTAAGCCTGATAGCGCCGCCCATTGTCTTTCCATTACTGGGGCGCTGTCTACAAATATTCTACCTTCTATTTTACCTGTTGTTGCTTCCAGTTCATTTACCAGTTGATACAATTTGTCTTTTATTACTGTGTGATAATCTTCCCCATATGCATATTTGGCAATTTTCGGTGCATTTGTATTTTGAATTTTGTCAGGAAAATAATTGTATAAAAAACTAACCACGGATTTGGCTCCAGGAACCAGTAAAGTGGGGTCTAGTCGTTTTTCAAAATGATTTTCCATGTAAACCATTTTGCCATGATAACCGCTGGATAACCATTCCTTCAAATTTTCTTCCTCTTCCACCAATTTTCTCGCAACAGAAATGCCACAAGCAATGAAACCGAGTTTTTGGGAGAGAGATTTTATGATTTCGCTTGCTTGGATTTTCATAATTAATTATGAGTTATTAACGTTTAATGATTGACGATGAGTGAATAGCCATATAATTGTCAAATTTGGAAGTGTTTTGTTATCAATAATAATGAATTATTCATTTTTAGCGGATCTAATAATGGGGGTTCCAATTTTTAGTAATTCAGTATTTAATTCGAGCAGCTCATTTCCTTTTTCATTTGATACAATTTCCGATTGCATTAATAGCCGCAACCAATAATCCGTCTCTGGTATTTCCTTTTGTGCAATTGAGAATTTATGAACAATATCTTTTTTGGGTTCATAGTTTCCCATATTGTTGATTTTAATTATTTGAATTGAGGTTTTTTTGAATTACTATGAGTTTAACTGCAATTTTGTTTACTTAATAATTAACCATTAATCCTTATTTAAAACAATCCTGTATTTTTCTGCTGAGGAACTTTTCCCAAATGCTGATAAGCCAAATGCGTGGCTTCCCTTCCCCTTGCGGTTCTTTGAATATACCCTTCCTGAATTAAAAAGGGTTCATACACTTCTTCTATGGTTCCTGCTTCTTCACCTACTGCAGTCGCTATAGTGTTAAGCCCTACTGGCCCGCCTTTGAATTTATCAATGATGGTAGCCAAAATTCGATTGTCCATCTCATCAAGACCGTGGGCATCCACATTTAGCGCATTCAATGCATACTGGGCAATATCCAAATCAATGGTTCCATCTCCTTTGATTTGTGCAAAATCTCTAGTTCTACGCAGCAATGCATTGGCAATTCGCGGGGTGCCTCGGCTTCTTCGTGCAATTTCAAATGCAGCTTGCTCCTTTATAGGTGATTTTAAAATATCGGCACTGCGCAATATGATTTTGCACAGTACCTCGGCGGTATAATATTCAAGCCTGAAATTGATTCCAAACCTTGCGCGCAGAGGAGATGTCAACAATCCACTGCGGGTAGTAGCCCCCACAAGGGTAAACGGACTCAAAAGAATCTGCACACTGCGTGCATTGGGTCCGCTGTCAATCATAATGTCAATTTTATAATCTTCCATCGCGCTGTAGAGGTATTCCTCCACAACCGGACTAAGTCTGTGAATTTCGTCAATAAACAACACATCACCCTCTTGTAAATTCGTAAGCAATCCCGCCAAATCACCCGGTTTTTCTAGTACCGGACCACTGGTAATTTTCATGCTTGACCCCAATTCGTTAGCTACAATATGACTTAGCGTAGTTTTACCCAAGCCTGGGGGGCCATGCAACAAAATATGATCTAAGGCTTCGCCGCGCAATTTTGCGGCTTTTACAAATATTTGCAGGTTCTCAAGAATCTTGTCTTGCCCAGTGAAATCGTCGAAATGCTGGGGCCTAAGCACCTTTTCGATGTCTTTGTCTACCTTATTCAGGTTGTCGGAATTGGGGTCAAGGTTGGGATTCATGAATTTCTTCAAAATTCGGAAAAAAAACAGACATTTTTAGTTTAATTTTTAAGTAAGCCATCGAATGAGAATTCCAGAAAAAAGGATTAAAATGAACGATGATAAAAATAAAAACGAATACACCCAAGCGATGCCTTTTGTTTCTTTGGCCTTCCCTAAAATGTTTATTTCACGAATCGCGAGTATTCCGCATATCACTGAACCCAGCAAAGCCACCAAATGCAAAATAGTCAATATTGGTCCAATCGCATTCGAGTCATAGCCAATATTTGAGGTAATAAAAAGGAAAATTGCAATCACCAAAAATAGAATGGAAAACATATACTATTTATTCTCGGTAGGGAGCCATTTCCAGGCCAATGGACTCCATTTTCTGCGTAAAAAAAATTTCCATTCCAGCGTAATTTTCATAATCAATTTCATCGAAGGAAATATTAATTGTGTGGTTAATCCAAATAGCCATTTCTGTGTAATTTGGAATGCCTTCATTCCCAGATTGTGATCCAAATCTTTCCCTTACCTGGTATGCAGTTACCGCAGAATAAAGGAACTTTTTTCTATTTAACCCATATAAATTATGCAACACAAAATAATCTCCAAAAAACCCCCATTTTTTAAACCTGTTTTGTACAATAAATTGAAAATAGAAAACCACAACCACAAAAATTATGCTTCCAGTTATGAGAAATGCTGGGTTTTTAATTGTAAAATAAACATACAAAACCGTGGACAAAAGCAATTTTAACGCCGTCCGCGAAGATGCACCAATCGCTGTGCTGCTATAAGTTGAATTGCACAATAGACCATTTGAATTTATTGGCTTCTCTGGTTCTATTTTAGACTGAAAGAGTGTATCATTTGGAACTTCTTCAACCGGTATAAACCAATCTTTTTTTATCGGCTTGTTCTCTTCAACGGCTGGCAAACCTGCCTGCGGCAAAGGCGGGGGTGAAGAAATCGTATTTTCATCGTCTTCCGTAGAATTTTGATTTATTTCATCCTCTATGTTTTCGCCAGGAATTTGTATGGTTTATCGTATTACAAGGCCGCGTAATTTTTTCTCTACAGATTCATTCACAGGCCAAAGTGGAAGTCTAACCGCAGTTTCGCAAATTCCCATTTCATTCAGCATCACTTTAATCCCTCCTGGACTTCCGTCTGCAAATATGGCAAGTGCGCCTTCAAGAATTTGATATTGGCGTATTTTTGCTTCAGCCCAATTGCCGTTTAAACAAGCGCCAACCATACTGCTAAACTGCTTTGGGTAAGCATGGTTTATAACCGAAATTACACCCACTGCGCCGCACGCCATCATTGGAAATGTAAGTGCATCGTCGCCACTTATCACCAAAAAATCATCTGGTTTTCTGGCTATCAATTGCATCACCTGTTCCAAATTGCCACTGGCTTCTTTGGTGGCTGCCATTTTGGGCAATTCGGCAATTCTGCACTGGGTTTCCCAAGTCATATTGCTTCCAGTTCTAGACGGCACATTGTATATAATTACGGGCAGCGGGGTTGCGGCAGAAATAGATTTATAGTGCTGAAAAATGCCTTCTTGGTTGGGTTTGTTGTAAAATGGACTTACAGATAGGATGTGGCCGAATCCAGTTAAGTCTTCTGTTTGCATGGCCTCTATCACCTCCGCTGTATTGTTTCCTCCAATCCCTAGAACCAATGGCAACCTGCCTGCATTGGCTTCCTTAATGGCAGCAATGACTAGCTTCTTTTCGTTTTTGCTCAATGTAGCACTTTCGCCTGTGGTGCCCAATACCACAAAATAATCAGTACCATTTGCCACTTGGTGGTCCACCAATTTTCCTATTGCCTCAAAATCAATGGAGAAATCTGTTTTAAATGGGGTGATTAAGGCAGTTCCAGTGCCGTGTAATGTTTTCATCCGACGGCAAAATTAACCAATAACCGAACAATTGCTTTGAAATTAACCGATTTTCTGCAAATAATACTCTAAATCTTTAATGTATTGCTCCATCGATTCATTATCTGGGTTGCCCAACAACAAATCATAGAATTCAATGGCTTTTGTTCGGTTATAACCTATTCTGCAAGCCGATTTAGAGAAACCTGCAATGCTTTTAAGTGGTAATCGTCCATCCATATTTAAATTGATGAAATAGTCAAATTGCAAGGCCATCACTTTTTTTACTTGCACAGTTTTGGGCATGCCAAAAGCATTAAAATCTAGCCTAGATAGGTGCAATGTATTTTCGTCGGGTGCTGGCGGGATGTTGTCTTTTTTTCTTTTATGGAAATAAATAACCTTTACAATATGAATGTTGTTTTTTTTCCAAAAACGAATGAATTTCTCAATGGAATTTTTGTCGGACTCCAGTTGACCCTCATCCCATGCCAATAACACTTCCTTCACTTCGTTAAAAAGAGGAAACCTACGAACCTGTTCTTTTAGGTTTATTAGTTTTTTTAAGGCACGAATGCCTATGTTGTATTTAATTCCTTTCGCCAAGTCTAATGTCTTAGTACAGGCAATATTAACAAAAACTATGCTATTCTTAACTTTGAATTTTAAAATAGAGATTTTTGAACCTGAGTGTCTTCATCCACATGGGTTGGCGTCGAATCGATTTGAACTATCATTTCTAGAAATTCCGCTTCTGTAATCAGTTTTATCCCCAATTGCTCCGCCTTTTCCAATTTGGCGGGTCCCATTCCCTCGCCGGCAAGCAAATAATTGGTTTTGCTACTGACACTGCCGCTGCATTTGCCTCCGTTTTTTTCTATCAATTCTTTGCCTTCGTCTCTGCTGAATTTGTTAAAAACACCGCTGATAACAAACGTTAATCCTTTGAGAATTTCAGAAACCGGACCTTCAGCACCTGCTTTTTCAAATTGCAAACCTGCCAACTTTAACCGATGAATCATTTCAATGTGGGCAGGCTTCTGAAACCATTGAATCACGCTGTCAGCAATGACACCCCCTATTTCACTTACCTCGAGTAATGCTTCTCTTTCGGCAACTTGTAATTTGTCAATCGACAAAAAAGCGGATGCTAGTTTTTTTGCTACGGTTTCACCCACATGGCGCAAGCCAATGCCGAACAACACCCTTTCAAATGCAATGGTTTTACTAGCTTCAATGCCATCCAAAATGTTTTGTATGCTTTTTTCGCCCATGCCGGTCCATCCATCAAAGCTTGATTCTTTCAAATTGTATAAATCGGCAATGTTTTTTACCAATCCTGCTTCATAGAGTTTTGAGGCCATTTGACTGCCAATGCTGTCTATATTCATTGCCTTTCGTGCCACAAAATGTTCTATTTTCCCTATTACCTGTGGTGGGCAAGCATCTTCATTGGTGCAGTAATGTAATACTTGGTCTTCCATTCTTTCTAAGGGCCAATTGCATTCTGGACAATGGCTAATAAATTGGGTTTCCAAAGAATCAGGCTTTCTTTGGCTAAAATCTACCGCTGTCACTTTAGGAATAATTTCACCGCCTTTTTGCACAAATACCATGTCTCCAATTCGCACATCCAACCTTTGTATTTCATCTGCATTGTATAAGGATGCTCGCTTTACAGTGGTTCCCAATAGCAATACAGGTTTTAATTCTGCCACTGGGGTTATTGCGCCCGTGCGGCCTACCTGATAAGTTATCCCTAACAATTCTGTTAACGCAGATTCGGTTTGAAATTTATAAGCAATGGCCCACCGTGGAACTTTAGCTGTAAAACCCAATTCGTCCTGCATGCGCAAATCGTTCACTTTTATTACAACGCCATCTGTATCAAATCCCAAATCGTGTCTTTTTTTATCCCATAGTTCTAAGTAGAGCAACACTTCATCTATACTTTTGCAAACCCGTGTAGAGTCTGCAACTTTTATACCCCAACTTTTGGCACCTATTTGTATAGCGTCGTAATGGGTTTTAAAAAGTATTTCATCTGCTAAAAAATGATAAAGTGTGATATCCAACGGGCGCTTGGCTACTTCATTGGCATCTTTCATTTTTAAAGATCCAGAAGCCACATTTCTGGGATTGGCATAGGGCGGTTCTTCGTTGGCAATTCGTGCGGCATTCAACTTTTCGAACCCCTTACGGTGCATGAAAATTTCGCCTCGAACCTCAAAAGATTTGGGATAATTTCCATGCAATTTTTTGGTGACACCACGAATGGTTCTTACATTTTGAGTAACATCATCGCCTTGCACCCCGTCGCCCCGCGTAACTGCCTGTACCAAAAGTCCGTCTTCATAGAAAAGGGATATCGCCAATCCATCAATTTTTAATTCGCAAACGTATTCAATAGCATCACCAGTCACTTTGCGCACCCTCTCGTCAAACTCCCGTAAGTCTTGTTCATTGTAGGTGTTCCCCAAAGACATCATCCTCCTTTTGTGCAGAACAGTTACGAAATCTTGGGTTACAGCGCCACCTACCTTTTGGGTAGGACTGTCTTCTTGTGCGAATTCAGGAAATTCTTTTTCCAAAAATTCCAGTTCCTTCAGCAATTGGTCAAATTCAAAATCAGAAATGGTCTCTTCACCCAAAACATAATAATTGTAATTGTGTTGTCTTAACGCCAAGCTAAGATTCTCGATTTTTATTTTGGCTCCCTCAGATGTCATGTTCAAATATCAATCGACAAATTTAACGGCTAATTATTTAATTATTTGTTCCCTGATTGCAAACGTCCGTCCAAAAAAAAATCCCGTTTGTTTTTAATTTTAACCTGGTTGAATTTGCCAAAAGTTGGATTTAAAATCACATTGTACTCTTCATGCAACAATGCGCTAGGAACAATAAAACCAGCTATATTTGGATTGTTTAATAGGGTATCTCCCATTTTTTGGGTATTGCGGTTCATCGGGTATTCATTCCAGTTTATTGGCATTTCCTTTCGCAGGTCGGTAAAAACAAATCCAGGTGCAAGTATTTCCAACAATTGGTAGTTTTTGCCAAGCAATGCCGGATTGAGATGCACTGCCATTTCCAATGCAGACAATGAACGATATACCGAGGTGTACAATGCAAGAACTCCGGGCGAATTCCACCGCCCACCATAAAGTTTTGCACCAAATCCGCCAATGTCATCTGCAAATTGGGTTTGGCAAATGCGGTAAACGATCATGCAAATATGCCGTGTTCTATGCGGCCTAGTTCGCTAAAAACCAGCTGTATGCCTGTATAACTATCCAAAAGCGAAAATGGAGAAACCCCGCCTAAACCAATGGATGGTGTTTCTAGCCAGTTTCTGTAATTGCCGGTGGAGCCTAAGACTTGTACACCTTTTAAATTTAATTTTTGAATTTCAATTATGCGTTCTGATTGCAAAGGCTCAAATGATTTTTTTGCCGTTTCGTAGCGTTGAATGGTGCGTTCGCTGAGGTGCAACATTTGTGCCCATTCTTTAAGTATAAACGGACTGACCTTTAATGCGTTGAGAAAATCAAAAATATAAATACCCCCGCGCACCGTGTTTATAATGGCAGCAGGAGAAGGCTCTTCAACGAGGTTTAGGATTTCAATTTGAGTATATTTTTTGCTCTTTGACATATGCCTTCAAAATTACGACATTTGTCATGGATAAAAAAGCATTTCCCCCATTTTTAATCATTATTTTTGAATTTTAATGATCAATCCTGATATTCCCTTGGCAGAAAGATTGCGTCCCCAATCCTTGGATGATTTTGTAGGACAAGAACACCTGGTTGGCAAGGATGGACCCATAAGAAAATCCATTTCCATGGGCATACTGCCAAGCATGATTTTTTGGGGACCCCCGGGCACGGGCAAAACCACTTTGGCAAATATTATTGGACAATCCATGCATTTGCCTGTGAAGCTGCTAAGCGCAATTAGTGCGGGTGTAGCCGATGTGCGTAAAGTAATTGAAGAGGCAAGAAATAGGGGGAAAACGCTTCTCTTCATTGACGAAATACATCGGTTCAACAAAAACCAACAAGACGCGCTGCTAGGAGCAGTTGAAAAAGGATGGATCACTTTGATTGGGGCGACTACTGAAAACCCATCTTTCGAAATAAATCATGCATTGTTGAGCCGTTGTCAAGTATACGTTCTTAAGGAGTTCGGCAAGGTGGAGTTAAATCAAATTCTTACCAATGCAATTGCTAAAGACGAGTGGCTCCAGAAATTCAAGATAGAATGTGCAGAAACAGATGCTTTATTTTTATATTCTGGCGGCGATGGAAGGAAATTGATGAATATGTTGGAAATGTTGGTTTCGACTTCCAGCAAGAAAACGGTTAAAATTACCAATGTTTTGGTTACAGATTTAATGCAGCAAAAATCTGCTTGGTACGATAAAAGCGGAGAACAACATTACGATATTATTAGCGCATTTATAAAAAGTATGCGTGGCAGCGATCCCAATGCTGCCGTATACTGGCTTGCCCGCATGCTGCACGGGGGCGAGGATATAAGATTTATAGCGCGCCGTATGGTTATCCTTTCATCAGAAGACATTGGAAATGCCAATCCCAATGCTTTGCTCATAGCCACGCAATGTTTCCAAGCTGTGGAGATAGTCGGCATGCCAGAAGCCAGAATCATATTAAGCCAAACAGCAATTTACCTTGCTTGCAGCCCCAAAAGCAACTCAAGTTATATGGCTATCGACGATGCTTTGGCCTTGGTGCGGGACACAGGTGACCTGCAGGTGCCACTTAACTTAAGAAATGCCCCAACCAAATTAATGAAAGACCTTGGTTATGGAAAAGAATATCAATACGCGCATTCCTTTCCAGATCATTTTGTCAACCAAAATTATTTGCCAGAAGAAATTACGGGTACGGTTTTCTATAAACCTGCCAACAATGCCAGAGAACTGGAAATGAAAAATTTCTTGGATTTGCGCTGGAAAGACAAGTACAACCCAGAATCTTAAAGTTAATTTAGTAAAAAAAATATGTTAATAAAATGCATACATTGATTAACAGAAACGTAATCTAAATTGCTATTATATTAAATTAAAGGGGAATTAAGGCTGATGAAAATTGCTATTTCCATATCTTTAATATTTGTAAATAGTTTATATATAGTATAATACAGTATATTCTGAAGAATTTAGGCTTATTTAACAATTACATAACATAAAAGTAAAATACCGGAAATCTAATAATGTTTTCTTTGCACAAAATTAACATAACGATAAAATACTTTGCAAAAATTACTGAAATTATTATTACTTGCAGTTCATGGCCTTATTGGTACCTTTTTGACTGCTCAAAACACAAAGTCAACCCAACCACAGTTTATATCAAAGAATGGAATAGGACTAGTTATGCCAGACAGTTTATTTAGTATTAATTTCCGTTTTAGAATTCAAAGCAGGGCTGGAATTACAGGTGCAGAGGATAATCTTGCCAACATTTCAGAATTAGATATGCGCATTCGACGCATGCGTTTGCGCTTTGAGGGATTTATGCTTAATCCAAGGCTTACCTATAATGTCCAACTAAGTTTTACAAGGGCTGACCAAGATTGGGATAATAGCGGAATTCCACTGGTATTAAGAGATGCGATGATTCATTATGCCCTTACAAAACATTTAACGATTAGCATGGGTCAGGGCAAGCTTCCGGGAAATCGCCAACGGGTAGTTTCTTCGGGTGACATACATTTTACAGATAGAAGCATAGTTAACGGAGCATTTACTTTGGATCGGGATGCTGGGCTTTTTGGCACATATAGATTAAACCTGGGTAAAAAAACATATTTGCTTTTTAAAGGAGCCATTTCAAGTGGTGAAGGCAGGGGTATTGCCAATACCAAAGAGTTTAGCAATACAGTTGCTCCAAATGGTGGGGCTGCCTATACAGGGCGTGTAGAATTTCTACCATTCGGGGAATTTGCCAATAAAGGCGATTATTTTGAAGGTGATTTGGAGCATGAGCCAAAACCAAAGTTAAGTATCGCTGCTACCTACCATTATAATGACAGGGCCATTCGCACCCAAGGACAATTAGGAAAAGCTTTATATGCCACACGTAGTTTCGTAGGAACAAACGTCGACCTTTTATTTAAATATAGAGGCTTGGCATTTGCAACAGAATTTATATGCCGTAAAATGGATGCTGGGCAGAATTCTTTCACCAAAAAATCTGCATCCGACTCTTTGTGGGTTATCGTAGGTTCCGGCATATGTTCCGAGGTCAGTTATGTTTTTAAAAATATGTGGGAAGTAGCGGCTAGGTATGCATTTGTGAATCCAGATAAGGCTATTTGGAAAGTTGGGAAAGATGGACAAAAAAGCGAAGAATTTTGTCTTACATTCAATAAATACTTAAGAAAACACAGGGTAAAGGTTGTTAATGAATTTAGTTATTACAAGCGCAGTGACATGTCAACCGGAAATAAAATTTCAGGTCTGGTAGGCTTTAAGTGCCAATTGGAATTAGGTATTTAATTTATGGCGTTTGAAAATTTGGGTTGAACATTCTTCGTTTTCCATGCATACCTCAAAGATATTTCGGAAGAAGATGGAATGGCGCTGCGGCCTTCTGGGACTCTAAAATCATAACTGTATATAAAACTAAAACCGCGGATAGTATATCCCATATTTGCAGATATACCTGTGCTTTTTACACCGCCGCTGGTGTACTTAATACCCCACAGCCCATAAGATAATTTACCTTGGTTTGCATTTACGCCAAA